>OJMH01000004.1_pt1 | contig 313661 bp, 331 predicted proteins | sample 1597111 | NCBI WGS metagenome assembly OJMH01 (sample SAMEA2452115, study PRJEB22498) | human gut metagenome | reverse complement strand
TACAGCAGTCAAAATAAGGAGTAAAAAATGGAATTAACATCACTACAAACATCTCAAACAAGAACAACGACAAACAATTCGTCCCAGTCGTCAAAAGCCTCAGAAAGCAGCCAGCAGAGCAGTCCGACATTTAAATTTGATGAAGTATTGGATATCCTTTTAGAGGATGGATTTGATGCAACACTGGGCAAATTAAAAGAATTAAAGTCAGAAGGTGTTATCTCTTCAATCAAAGTCACTTCTGATTCAACAACAGGAAAAACAACAATAAGCGGAGAGTACGATGGAGTTGAATACGAATTTATCGGAGTATTAAAAGGTGGAAATAATGATATTTCTGACTTATCAGATACAACCAATACTTCAACATCGTCTTCAAGCAGTAAACCGGCGGCTTCAGAAGAAACAAAAGAAGACAACGGTTCAATAGAAACAGGCGTTACAACAGGAGCATCCACAGATTGTATGGGAGAAACTTTTACAGCGTATGATGCAGCCTGGTATGGCTCCGGCGGTCCGCAAATAAATCTGAAGGAAAACCTGATTACTGCCTGTACAATCTATCCGGAGGTTATGCAGCCATTTGTTGATGCAGGACTTGTAAAAATGAACAAGTATGGAGATTATGAAATTGCAGACCAGGAAGCAGTTGATAAATTTTACGGCAACAGTAACTCAATCAGCATGGATGAATTAAAAGAGCTGTTAACTGGACAGAATTTTGATGCTGAAAAAATCAAAGCTTATATAGAAAACCAAGAGCCGCTTGATAATGATAAAAGCTTTATTGAGAGTTTTCCGGAAGAAGGAATGGACGTAGATGAATTTATCCAGCTATATAGAGAATATCCTGATATACTTGATGCTTTTGTTCAGGCAGATCAGATTAATATCGGCAGATGGAATGAACTATATGATGGAGGAATAAGTGATTTCGCTACTGACGGCAAAATAACAAAAGAAACACTTGAAAGTTTATTAACAGATGGACATTTTGATACAGAAAAAATTCTTAAACACAAATATGGTAGTTATAGCTACGATAAATATAAAGAAAATTTAGAAACACTTAAAGCTGAGGTTGCAGAAAAACAACGAGCTAATTATGAAGCAGCTTTGAAGTATATGGAGTATTTTAATTCTTTATCTTATTTAGAGCGCAGGGCATTGCAGGAAGACAGCGGCTCTACATACAGCTCTGTAGAATATTATCTTGAGCAATATAATGCAATTATGGACTCTGACGCTAACTCACAAAAGTTCACAAATCTGTGCAATGGTCTGCAATTCTATACAAATACAAGCAAGGGCAATTTGATTTTGGAAAAAATCAAATTAACAAATCCAGAGCTGCTCAGCTAATTCAAAAAGCCCGTTTAAAACGGGCTTTTTTTTGATACTCTTTCAAAAACTTCTTCAAAACTTTCAATCGGCTCAAGCCTGTAACCGCAGTTTTCTGCAAGCGTGCCTCCCATCATGAACAGTTCTTCCTGCGGATAGCGTCTGCAAATTCCCGGACGCTTTTTATGTATCTTACACTTATTAGTTTCTTTATCAAGATTCATGCATTCGAATACAAGTCCGGTTTCGTCCTTATCAATAATTTTTAGATACGTATAAAACGGATGAAGTTTTTGAAGTTTCTTAAACTCTTCCTCTGTCTGTATAACGTTTTTATGCTTAACATAAATCTTCTGGCAGCATCTGCCACAAGCATTACAGGAACCTACACGGTAATATTTTTTTCTTAATATATACAGGTAAAAAAATTTTTTTAGTTTTTTAAACATCCATAACTCTTGATTTTGCTAATTTATACTCGGAAGAATTTTTATTAGCCATAAGCATTGCCTTTGAGAAATACTTATTAGAAGTTTTAAAATCTCCATTGCTGTAATATGTTCCTCCTTTTTCGAGGCATATTCTTATAATTCTCTCCTCCGGATTTATGAAAGATTTCAGCCGCTCAATTCTCTCGCCGAATTCATCCTTCAAAGAATCTTTTAATATTACACAATTTTCGTATTCCAGAAGCGCCATATGGTAATTGTTATCAGCATCATACCTCTTAGCCCATTCCAGATGCCCCTGATAGCTGTACGCGTCAAAAGAATCATTTAACTCATTTATGAGCTTAACTGTTTTCAAATACTCCTGCTGGTTATGCAAAACAAGCGGAAGCAGCCTTCTCATCGTACAATAAGTAGCTGTATAATCTCCCAGATTAATATAAACTGACGCAAGTTTCTGAAGTACATCCAGAGAACGATGGTCTAAACACATAGCCTGTTTAAGATATATTAAAGCATGCATAAAATCATTTTCTTCCAGATAAACTTTACCCAGAAGATGATTTATATCAAAGCTTACAGGCAAATTTTTTACTGCATATGTTAAGTATTCAATGGCTGACTTATTATTTCTAGCTGAAATTGCTCTTCTTGCTTTCTGCAGCGACTCGTTACCAATCTCATTACACTTATCAATACTGCTTTTAATAACCTCGTATGAATTTCCTTTTTCTTTTGCGTATTTCAAATATTTTTCATAATAAAAAACTGATTGAAATTTCATACCTTTAGAAAAATATGAAGTTGCCAGATTAAGGCACACAGCTTCATCGTCAGGTTTATAAGCATAGGCTCCTGCCCAGTTTTCAATTGCATTTCTCAAATCCATGCGTTTATAAAAAATATTCCCCAGATAAAGATATGACGAATTTTTAAGCCCCTCTAGCGCAATAGATTTCTTAAAATATTCTTCTGCTCTGGTTAAGTCGTCAAGTTTATAATAACATCTGCCGATTTCGTAATACAATTTAAAGGAAATACTTGTATTAAGCAAACTCAAGTACAGCTTCAAAGCTTCCGAATATTTTCCGTTTTTGTAATGGTTTTTGGCTGCTTCAAGCGTTTTATTTTCTATATCAGAATTGTCCTGTACATAATAATCTGACGATACCATACAGGTATTCTATCATATTTATAAACTTAAATCATCCCATAATTTCTGATTTGTTACAAGACTTGAAAAAACATCATCTTCATAAACATCTACAACGCCCTCCTTGAAAAGCTCTTTAACCCTTTCAATATGTGACGTATCTTCCTTATCGCTGGTTGCTATTTTTGTAAACTTGTTAATATCCATATCACGCTGGAATAATTCCATAGCGCTCGAAGAAATCTCCGTTTTGTCAACATACGGATTAGAAGTGTATCCGCTTTTTTGAAGATTAGCCCTTACAGATGCAAGGTTAATGACATTGCTTGCATTCCCCAACTGTGAATTATTATATAATAACCCGTTATTATTATTGTTGATATTGTTGAACATGAGACCCTAATCTCCCCTATTATTTTACACCATTATCATCTATTTTCCGCTTTTTGTAATCAACTAAATAGATGATATTGGCAAATTTATTTTTTCCCGGTTTTAAAATAAAAAAGAGGATAATTAAAATGCGAATTAACCATACCTGCACTGCCAGAGAAATGAGTATTATCAGAAAATACATCACAGGAATCAGCTACAAACTGAAAATGACACAAGATGAACTTGATAGTTTTCATAAAATAAGAACAAGAAAACAATTAGAGAAAAAATCATACGAATATATTGCAAAAAAGCTTGATATACCGTCAGAAATTCTTCCTCCGCTTGTTCAGGTTGAACCGGATAAGTATGCAGACTATTCTTATGCTTTTCTAGATAATGTAATTCAGGCTGGAATAAAATTAAGAACCCCAAAAACAGAAATATTAAGCGCTATAAGACATGAGTTCCAGCATTTCCTGCAAATTTGCAATATGCTGAGAACAGAAGGTTTAGGCAGCGAAGCCCAAAAGTATCTCACTCAAGAATCTATTGAGGACAGAAAAGATTTTATAACCATGCTGATAAAGAAATCCAATTTTAAAATCTTTGACCCGAAAGAATGTCCGGATGCAAAATTTCTTAACGGTCTGCGGGACGCCTTACACTTTAATGACATAAACCTGTTTAATGAACGATTTAAGCCTGCGGCAGAAGGTATAAAAAATATGTGGCAGCAGATTAGAACAGTTGCAATAAGTCACTGGGGAGCAATAAAGCAAGGCACTTATGAGTCAAGAACCAACAAAGAACTGTTTGAAGATTTGAAAAAACATAAACCAGATGAAGACATTTTCGATTGGGCAATAAGCAAATTGGAAAAAGATGCTATGCTGGCAGAAGATGTTGCATACAGAGAATACAACAAAATTGACCCGGGATGTTACATCAAAAAAGAAAAACAAATCTATGCTGCTCTAGAGAAGGATGAATTATATCAGGAGCTCCAGAAAATTGCACTTGATAGACAAAAAAAGAAGGAATTATAACAGTATCTGCGTACCGAGCATAATTCTATGAGAGTCTTTTGCAGCTTCATTCTGACAGAATACGTAGTTTAGAATAAGCCTTAACCCCTGACCTTTTATAAAGTAGTTTAAGCCCACAGAATACTCTCTTGATTTATTGTTATCAATTTCATGATTAGGGTCAAATTCATCATACCTTGCGAGCAGCTGTAATTTTTTAGTAAGCATATAGCCCAGTGTTGCATAAAAACCGCTGGCGTGCTTATCAACCGAATGACCGGACGGGCCGTTATACCCATTTGCATTTGCCCATTCGAAATTTGCCATAAAACGTTTGTAATCATACTGGACATGTGCACCTATAACACAAAAATTATTATCTCTGTGACCGGCATCCATACTTGTACCAACAAGTAATTTTCCATATTTACCATCAGTTTTGCCGAGTGGTTTTAAATCAACTCTGCCGATGAATTCAGCCCCCGGGAAAAATTCCTGAAAATAAGTATCAGAGCTGTAAACACCAAAATCATAATCAACAAGACTGTAACTTCCAGAAGCTCTTGCACCCAGTTTACGAACCGTACCAAAGTTTCTGGATATTTGCGAACGCGCAATAAATGGCAGAACAAACGGCCCATAGGCACCTTCCAAGCCCACAGGTGGACGTGAATGACCTACAAGAAGGCGGTGATGAGGTATTTTATTTGTTGCTACATACATATCTGCAAACAAATTCTGCACAAAATTTCTGCTTGAAAACGGATTATAATTAAACATAATACGAGCATCTGCACTATTATCTTTAAAAAAGATATCATACCCCACATTAATCGTATTAATATCATAGTGGTTTGTTGTGTGTTCATGACTTAAGCCATCCTGATTAAACTGCAAACCAATATCACCATTATAACCAGCCCACAACTGGGTTCTATCCATTATCGAATTTTCATCAAATTTGTGAGTAAATACATCTTCCAGCAGATAAGTCGGCTTATCATATTTTTCTACTTCAAGATGATAAACATCTTGAAGTTTTTCTTTTAAAGTTTTTTCTTCCGGCGCTCTTTGCTCTGTAATTGAAACAGACTGAGGAACTTCGATACTGTCTGTCTGTTCTTCCGGGGTTTCCAGTACTACTTCATCAAGCTGTTCTACAGTTTTTGCACCCTTTCGTGCGGCAAAAACCGGATTAATTGCTATAAATATTATCGCCAGTATTACAAGTAAAATCTTCTTTTTCATAACTATATTCTATATTTTTAGGAGAAAAAAGACCAACCCGCAAGGGGATTGGTCTTTATAAATTATATTAACGCTGCTGTCTGTGTTCTTCTCTTAAATAAGCTGTCCAGAATAAAAGTACAACAAATACAAATGCACCTACTATATTTCCTAATGTAACAGGAAGTAAGTTGTGCAAGAAGAACCCTTTCCAGGTCATAGTTGCCAGCTGGTCAGGAGTCATGCCGGAAGCTGCAACAATTGAAGGGAAATGCTTCATCAAAAGTCCGTTTGGAATAAAGAACATATTTGCAACAGAGTGTTCATAACCTGATGCAACGAATGTCATAATCGGGAAGAAAATTGCAAAAATCTTACCAATTACACGTTTAGAAGTTGATGCCATAAATATTGCTAAACAAACTAACCAGTTACAAAGAATACCTCTAAAGAATGCTTCGCCAAAAGTAAGATTGATTTTTGAAAAAGCAGTCTGCATAGCAGTAACCCCCACAGCATCACCGCCGTTATGCCCCATTCCTGCGCCATAGATTAAACCTGCAACAAGTATTGAGCCTAAAAAGTTTGCAATGTATACAACAGTCCAGCTTCTCAATAATTTAAGAAGGCTTACTTTCTTTTCCAATACAGCAAACGTCATCATTACATTACCGGTAAATAGTTCTGCACCGGTCAGCGCAACAATCATCAAACCTGTAGCGAATGTCATTGCTCCGATTAATTTAGTAAAGCCCCAGCCCATATTAGAATCACCTGTCATAACAGTTAATGATACCTGTGCGCCAAAAGCAATAAAAGCACCTGCTGCAATTGCAAGTGTAAACATTTTTGTTTTACTATAGTCAGCCTTGCCAGTCATAACATTTTCACTTAATTCATGAACGGTTGCACTTGGTGTAAGGCTGTCTTGTGTGGAAATAACCTTTTCTTCTTCCATTTTTCCTTTCTCCTATGTATTAGTCCCAATCTAAACAATATAAATAGATGTATTCCAACGAACAGGAAACACAATATTTCTTAATCACATACTATTTAATGTTCAGCATAAAAAGGGTTTTGCTTAAATCCTTATTGATAATAGCACCTGAAAAAATTTATACAAGGGGGTAAATGCAAGGGGTAAATAAAGGGGGAAGAAAAATAGGAAATAAATTCAAATTTTTATAGTATTATTAATATATGAATTGTTTTTTTAGAGATCAGCAGGAAGCTTTATACAAAGCCACAAAACCCTATCAATACGTAGGTGGAGAATTTTTATCATACAATAAAGATTTTGACTCTGCTAAAGTAAGATTCGCATTTGTTTTCCCTGATAAATACGAAATCGGGATAAGTAATCTGGGCGTGAGGATTATTTATGACAGAGTAAATTCTCACCCCCGCATGATGGCCGATAGGGTGTATGCGCCTGAACCTGATTTCCAACCAGAATTTTTATACGGCGTTGAATCAAAAAGAGCTCTCAAAGATTTTGACGGAGTTGGTTTTTCGCTTCAATACGAGCTTTCATATCCGACGGTTTTAAAAATGCTGGAAATGGGAGGAATAACCGTAAGAAACGATAAAAGACGTGATGATGAACCAATCATTTTAGCCGGCGGCCCTTGTACTTTTAACCCGCTTCCGCTTGCAGAATTTATTGATGTATTCTGTATCGGGGACGGAGAAGAAATGATGGTTGAAGTTTGCGAAGTTCTCGAAAAAACAAAAGGAATGCCGCGCAGACAAAGAATTGAGCAGTTGTGCAAACTCAAAGGCTGCTGGAGTGCCGGAACAAATCAAACCGTTGAAAAACGTATCGCACCTCTTACACTTGAATACGCCGCCACATCCTATCCTATTCCTTTTTCAAGTTCTGTTCACGATAGAGCGATTGTTGAAATAAGGCGCGGATGCGGAAGAATGTGCAGATTCTGCCAGCCGGGACACGTTACGCTCCCAATTAGAGAACGCACAGCTGAAGATATTATTAAGATAACAAAAGACCTCGTTAAAAATACGGGATATGAAGAATACTCGCTTCTGTCACTCTCATCAAACGATTATTCAAATATAAAAGATGTAATTAAAGAACTCGCTGTTGATTTTAACAAGAAAAAAGTTTCAGTTTCACTCCCGAGCCAGAGAATTGACGGCTTTAATCTGGAGCTTGCAAATCTTATGCACTCGGTTAGAAAATCAGGAATGACACTTGCGCCTGAAGCCGGAAGCCAGAGGTTAAGAAACCTTATTAAGAAAAATATTTCAGAAGAACAAATAATTAATGCAGCGCTTACGTTGTACGAAAACGGATGGTCAAAGATAAAATTCTATTTTATTGCGGGGCTCCCGACTGAAACTCTTGAGGACATGGACGAAATGGCGGAACTTTTGAATAAGATTAAGTACCGTGCAAAACTTATAAAACGTGAAAAAGATTTGAAACACGGATTTGAAATAACCTGTACGCTTTCAATATTTGTTCCTAAACCATTTACGCCTTTCCAATGGTGTCCGCAAATGGATTTAGACGAAGTTACAGCACATATAAATTACCTGAAAGAAAAAACAAAACATATCAAAGGGGTAAAAATTAACTATCACGAAAAGTTTGTTTCACAAATTGAAGCAGTTCTTACAAGAGGCGATGCAAACCTGTGCAAATACATAGAAGCGCTTTATAAAAAAGGATGCTACCTCGATGCCTGGGGTGAATATTTTGACAAAAATGTATGGAAAGAAACTGCAGATGAGTGCGGATTTTCTCTTGAAAAACTTGCCCAGAAAGAATACAGGCTTGATGAAACTCTCCCGTGGGATTTTATTAATGTCGGCTTAAGCAAAGAATGGCTGCAAAACGAGCATAAGGAGGCGTTCGAGCAAGGCTGTGAGTTTAATTTACAACCGACATGTGAACACAGATGTGTTAACTGCGGTGTATGCCCTTCATTAAAAACACATAAAGTTCTTGCCAAGCCTTACACAGCCTCAGAAGAAGCAGAAAAGATTTCTGCTATTGTACCTCAAGACCCAACCAGAGCACATGTCGACCCGAATATTCCGGTTTACAGATACAGACTTACAATTACTAAGAAAGGACTTCTGAGATACTTTTCACACCTCGACTGGCAGAATACTTTCCACAAAGTTCTTGCAAGATGCGGTTTGAATATGGTTTATTCTCTCGGATTTAATCCTACAATGAAGGTTTCAATGGGAATTGCACTGCCTCTATTCGCTCAGAGCGAAGGCGAACTGGTTGATATCGAAATTTATGATAACCTTAATGAAGAAGAAATAAAAGAAGTTATTAATCCAAACCTTCCGCAAGGTGCAGAAATAACCGCTGTAAAGAGGATAGAAAGATACGCTAAGGCTGTAGATATTGAAGCTCAGTGGGCTGAATACCGCATAACTCCATATTATAAATCAAATGAAAATTCACTTTACAATTTTGAAAAATTTCGGTATGATGTAGATAAAGTTTTATCTTCAAATGAGATTTTAATCACGAAGAAAAACAAAAAAGGTTTTGAAAAAACAACAGATTTTAGGAAATCTATAGGTACATATAGATTTGAAGACAACAATCTGTTCATATGTCTAAAAACCGGTCAAGGGTCTGACATTCCTGCTCTGAGAGCTGATGACTTGATGAGATTGGTAAACCCTGATCAAATATTTGATATAACGAGAGTCAGATTTTTGAATGAAAGTTTAAACGAGATGTAAAAAGTACGTATGTACTTTTTACCCCATATAAGAAAAGGATTTAAAAACGATGAAAGAAACAGTCGCTAACAAAATAGTTATAGCCGAGCGCGATAATATTGCTGCGGTTATTGAAAAAGGAAAAGTCGCGGAATTTTATGTTCACAGAGGAGAAATTATCCTCGGTGATGTTTACCTTGCTCAGGTTGAAAATATCTTACCGTCAATTGAAGCAGCATTTGTTAATGTAGGCTCTGATAAAATGGGCTTCTTACACGCTCAGGATGTTATGGGTAAAGGCGCTTTACAGGATAAGCTAAAACCTAAACAGAAAATAGTTGTTCAGGTTGTTAAAGAACCTGTAGGACACAAAGGCCCGAGAGTTACAACAGAAATTTCTCTTCCGGGAAGATTTCTGGTACTTATGCCTAATGAACCTGGAATTAACGTAAGTAAAAAAATTACATCTGCAAAGGAAAGAGCAAGATTAAAATCAATCTTAAACCTGCTCAAACCGGTAGGTGTCGGGGTAATTGTAAGAACAGAAGCAGAAGGCCAGTCTGAAAGCGATATTCAAGAAGATTTAGAAATTCTTCTTGAAAAATGGAACAATATTATTACCTCTGCTGAAAGCATGACTCCGCCAAGCCTCCTATACAGAGATCAGGATTTATTATACAGAGTAATAAGAGAAGCTTGCAGTGAAGAAACTCAAGAAATCGTTGTCGACACTGCTTTTGCCTTAAATAGAGTTCAAAATATACTCCAGAACTGGCACATGAATAAAAACATCAACGTCACACTATACAAAGGTTCTGAACCGCTTTTAGTTGCAATGGATATACACAAAGAAATTAAAGCAGCTCTGCAGATGAAAGTTAATCTGCCATCCGGCGGATATCTGTTTATTCAAACAACTGAAGCTCTTACAGTAATTGACGTTAACAGCGGTAAGTTTACAAACTCTGCAACTCAGGACGAAACAATACTGAAAACAAATATTGAAGCAGTCCACGAAATTGCACGCCAACTCAGACTTCGTAACATTGGCGGTATGATTATCATTGACTTTATTGATATGACATCGCGCGTAGATAAGCTTGCAATGATGGAAGAACTTGAGATGGCAATTGAATCAGACAAAGCAAAACCGCAAGTCGGCCAGCTTTCTGATTTAGGCCTTGTAGAAATGACAAGACACCGTCAGGGACAGGCAATCAGTGAAATTTTTGCAAAACGATGCCCTCACTGTCAGGGTAACGGTTATATTATGGAAGATATTAAGTTTGCTTCTGCAACATCAGAAGGCGAATATCGTGCTAAAGCAGCAAAATTAAAACTTCCTATGGGTAACAAGAAAAAATTCAATAATAACAAGTTCAATAAACCAGAAGAAGTTAAAGAACAACAGCAGCCAATACAAGAAGAAAAACTTGAGCAGGTTAGTGAAAACCCTTCTGTAACTGCTCAGACCGAAGTTAATGAGATTAAAGAAGAAAAAGAAGTTAAAAAAGGTAGAGCAAGAGGCAGAAGCAGAAAAATCAAAGAGGCTGATGTTCTTGCAGAAAATACAGCTCAAACAGTCATAAACGAAGCTTCCGAAATAGCACCTGTAATTGCTGAAAACGCTGCCATTAAACCAGATGAGCCGGAACAACCTGCAGAAGTTCAATCAGAAGTTAAAGCGGAAGAAACCGAAGCAGAAGCTAAACCTGCAAAACGTACACGCAGACCAAACAGAAATTCACAAAAAAGAACAAGAAAGCCTGTTAAGAAAGATGCTGAAGAATAAAATTATTACAGTTTTACTTATGCTTACGCTTATATCGCCGGTCATTGCAGAGCCGGAGGGTATGGGAAACAGCACCATTCCTTATAAGCAGCCAGTAAGTAAAAGAAAAGTTGCAAAGAAATTCCTCGCCGCAATGGCCGGCGTTGGAGTTTCTTCAATTCTTCTATATGTAACTTTAAGCTTATACAACAAAGTCCGCTCAAGCATTATTGAAGCCGCAAAAGAAATTCCGCCCAAGGGTGAAACATCACTGGTAACACCGGAAAGTCTTACTGATGCAATCAAAACTTTCTTAGAAAAAACTAAGTGGGACTAAGATAAGAAAGGAGCTTTATATGAGAAAATACTTACCTGTCATATTGTTGATACTTGCACTTGCTTTTACTGTGAATATTGATACACTAGCAAACAGTGGATGGGTAGACCAAAATGGCAACCCGGTATCTGATAAAGATGTTGCAGACGCATTTTCACAAGGCATCATGCAAGGCGTTACTAATATGGCTAAAAAGATTCAACCGGGTTATCGTAAATTAATGACTTGCTCTCCGGTGAGTATAGATGACGCAAGCTTTCATGTTTATGGCATTAGTGGCAATAAGTGTCATTTCAAATATTGTCAATACGACTGTGCTTTAACTATGGATATGACAAGAAAATATGCTGAAGCATCTCTCAAAGGGGTAGAAGATGCATTGAATGGGAATTTTAGTACAACACCTAAAACACCTCATGCAAAATATATACAAAGTGTTCTGGATAACCCATCCTATTGTAAAAACACTGGCTTACAATGGACTGTTGAATACGAAAATGAATAATAATCAAAAGAGGAGGACTAAAAAGTTCTCCTCTTTTTTACGTTTTAAATTTTTTATTGTTATAATTATTCTATGTCACAGAGAAATTTCCAGTTTTATATAGTTCCAACACCGATTGGAAACATTAAGGATATTACTCTTAGAGCAATTGAAACTCTAAAAGAGGTTGATTTTATTGCGTGCGAAGACACCCGAGTAACGCAAAAGCTCCTTAACCATTATGATATAAGAACTAAATGTATTTCTTATCATAAATACAATGAGCGTGAACGTGTTGATTTTTTCTTGAATGAGCTTAGGACCGGAAAAACAATAGCACTGGTGTCAGATGCCGGAACACCTATGATTTGCGACCCGGGCGGAGTTATTATACAAGAACTGGTTAAAAATGGTTTCAGTGTAACCTCACTGCCGGGAGCGTGTGCAGTAACAACATTTCTCTCCAGCGTACCAAGAAGCTGTGAAGAATTTGCATTCATCGGTTTTATTCCGCGTACAGAAAAGCAGATTGAGGAAGCTTTAAAAAACTATACATCTATCAACACTGTATTTTATGATTCACCGGAAAGAATATTAAAAACAATAAAGGTAATACAGAAAGTCCGGCCGGAAGCTGGTTTTGCCCTTGCAAGAGAGCTTTCTAAACTTTTTGAAGAGGTTGTAACAGGCAGTGCTGATGAAATTACCCAAAAATTTCAGGGTGGAATTAAGGGCGAAATTGTATGTATGGTTTATGCCGACGAAAACCCAGTTATCACTGATGTTGACTTTAAAATCAAAAAATTGCAGGAAAAAGGGTTTAAGGCTAAGGAAATCGCTGTAATCCTTTCTACGCTTTATAATCTGAATAAAAATGAAATTTATCAGAAAATTTTAGATATGTAAACAAATGTAAATCTTTCTTTCAAAATCCTAAAGTTTTTTCGAAAAATGCCGATAAGTATAATACAGACAAATACATTTATCGGAAAGGACAACAGGATATGTTAAAAAAGATTGCAACCCCAACAAACAATACTTTTAGCGGAGTTGAATTTATATTAAGAGGAGCTAAAAAACGCAGGGCGATGGCAGTATCCAATGCAGTTACAATTAATGCTGAATCAGGAATTCAGGTTAAGCTGCAGGCTGTGAAGTAGGGGTTCAAGCATTTGGTTTTGATAAAAATATCTAGCCAAACGTTATATTTACCCCCTGTCTGTTAAGATAGTTGAGAGTATATTTTGAATCCTGATTTTTCAATCAGGATTTTAATTTGGAAAAAAAATATATTTATGTTATTATTAATTTGTTGCCGAGGAAACGTGGCCGAGTAGGCTGAAGGCGGCACCCTGCTAAGGTGTTATATGGGGCAACCTGTATCGTGGGTTCGAATCCCACCGTTTCCGGATTTAAACACCGGATTTCAGGTTATCTGAAATCCGGTTTAATTTTTCATTTTAAAAAGTTTTTAGAGAGCTGTATTTTTACGTTTAGTTTGAGAAAACAACCAGTTTGAGAATTTCGGGCAACGTTATTTTTTCATTTCTAAGTTGGAAATTTCATTTTTGAAGTCGGAAAAATTTTTCATATTTTTTAGTTTCATTTCATTAATAATCTTCAAAATTTTTAAATAGGGTATTGTTAATTTCTGTGTTTTAGCCCCCATTGACATAAAGAATGTAAAATCGGAATAAAAGATTCCCCTTTTTTCGAAAGAGAATATTCAACTTTGGGCGGAATTTGCGGAAATTCTTTCCTTATAATAAGCTCATCCTTTTCCAGTTCTTTTAAAACCACACTCAAAGTTTTATGTGAAACCATATTCAAATACCTTTGCAAACTGTTGAAACGAATAACGCCATGCCTGTATATCGCATATAAAACAGTTAATTTATACTTTCCGCTTATTAAAGATAATGTATAATTAAAACCTGTTTTATCAAAACTTTCAACTTCTTTTAAACAGTCTTTTTCATCTATAATCATAATACGCTTCTTTCTAACACTAGGTTACCTTTTTATCCGTACTTGAATAATTTACCCTAAAAGTTTAACATAATAAATATTAGAAAGCAAGAATAGTTAAATCCAAGAAAGGAGAAGAGTCTATGTACAATTTTGTATTTGACATTCCTACAAGAATTTTATTCGGGGCAGGACAATTAAATAATTTACACAAAGAAAAACTGCCGGGCCAAAAGGCTTTAATTGCAGTTTCAAACGGGCAATCAATTAAAAAATACGGATATCTTCAGAGACTTGAAGAACAGCTTAAAAAAGCAGATATTGAATATGTATTATTTGATAAAGTAAGACCTAATCCGACTGCACAAAACGTTATGGATGGGGTAAAGCTGGCAAGAGAAAATGGATGTGACTTTGTTATATCTCTTGGCGGCGGTTCCGTTATGGATTGCGGGAAATGTATTGCACTGATGATGAAAAACGAGGGAGATTTATGGGATTACAGCCTGAGCAAGCAGGGAGGGAAAAAAATCCCGCAAAATCCGGCGGCACCTAATGTTTGTATCACAACATCAGCAGGAACAGGAAGTGAAGTAAATGCAGCTGCTATAATTAGCAGGGACGATTTAGAAGAAAAAACTCTATTTTTAAGACCTTCAATGTATCCGACAATATCAATTGTCGACAGTGAGTTAATGCTGAGCGTTCCGCCAAAATATACTGCTTATCAAGGAATGGACGCGTTTTTCCACGCAAGTGAAACAATGATGAATAAAAATGTTCATCCTATGGCTGAAATGTTTGCACTAAAAGCAATTGAGCTTATTGCAAAATATCTGCCCCTTGCATATAAAGATGGTTCAAATAAAGAAGCGCGCTCTTATGTTGCACTTGCAAATACTCTTGCCTGCTATTATGTGATGAGCACATCCGCACACAATATGGAGCATGTTATGAGCGGTTTCCATCCGAAGTTAGCGCATGGCGCAGGACTTATTATGATTTCGCCTTCTTATTATGAATTCTTTATACAAAAAGGGCTGGGTAAAGAAAGATTTATAAAAATGGCAAAAGCAATGGGAGTTGAAAATCCGACATCGGGTAATGATTTCTTAAATGCTCTCAATAATTTAATTGCAGATGTAGGCTGTGATGATGTTAAAATGAGTCAGGCAGGAATAACAAAAGAAGAGCTAAAAAAATACCCTGCAAAAGTATTTGAAGTTTTAGGCGGCGATATTACGGCAGATTTGGTACCTTTAAGTAAAGAAGATTATCTTGAAATTTTTGAAAATGCTTACTGTTAATAATGTTTTTAAAACGGTCGTTGGGGCAATATTAATACGACCGTTTTTGTTATAATATTTTCATGAGGTGATGTATATGAAACAAGAAATAAATGTTTTTGAATATGCAAAAGAAATAACAAGTGCGATTCCAAAAGGAATTTTAATTACAACAAAGGTCGATAAAGTAAATTCTATGACAATCGGCTGGGGTTCACTGGGTATAGAATGGGGATTACCAATTTTTACAGTATACGTCCGTACTGGAAGATTCACAGCGGAACAGCTGCAAAAAAATCCTGAATTTACTGTAAATATTCCCTTGGACGATTTCAATAAAAAAATCTTAGGAGTTTGCGGTTCAAAATCAGGCAGAGATATTGATAAAATTAAAGAGTTAAATTTAACTTTAATTGATGGAAATAAAATCAGTGTTCCAGCAATAAAAGAGCTTCCTTTAACCTTAGAGTGCAAAGTAATTTATAAACAAACACAGGTTTTATCCGAAATTCCTGAAGATATTCAAAAATCTTGTTATCCGCAGGATGTACCGAGCACATACCCTATGGCAAACAAAGATGTCCATATTGCTTTTTACGGGCAAATTGTTGATGCTTATATTTTAAAATGATATTCGGAAATTTTTCAATTTTTTAGTGAACATTGCCCAAATTTCTCAAACTGTCTGTTAAAAATTCTCAAACCAACTGTTATTTTACAAGAGCAATATAATTAGAACTCCTTCTGATATATTCAGCAAGCTCGTCTGCCGAATATATTTTTCTGTATAAAATTTCTTCCGGCCACTTATCCAGACGATATCCTTTACTTAATAAAAACTCTTCTGTAAATAGTCTTGCGGCTCTGCCGTTACCATTAAGAAACGGATGTATCCTGATAACTTCTGAAAAAATATTTGCAGCATGTGTAAAGCAATCCATAGTATCGTAGTTTTTATTAATGTATTCATCCAGTTTTTTCAGGTCCTCGACCACATCTTTACTTGCAGAATAATCATTTACAACACTCTTCGGGTCTTTTGTTACGTGAAAGATTTGTCTTACGAGTTCGTCTGTTTCAGGCGTACGCAGCCTGCCGCCTATAAGCTCCTGCTCCGGAGTGTCTGCTAAAACTATTTTATGTAGTTTAACTAAATCCGCAACCTCTGGCTTGCGATTTTTTACAGATTCAATATAGTTGTATGCTTTAATCATGTTTTTTATTGATATTTCCTGCATGCTTCCTGTATTTGTACAGGTTCTGCTTATCCATAATTTATCAGCAAGCTCTTGGGGAATAGTTACACCGCTTACAGCATCTTTATAAATCTCCTGTGAATGTTTTCCGGATTTTTTATACAAATCTGTAAACTCCTGCTTAAAAAGCATCTTCTCTATTGGATTTTTAGCACTCTTGCCTATTTCATCTAAAAACTTTTTATTCTCTGGCTCAAGGGCAATAAACAATCTGTACAGGCGTTTTTTTGTTGTACAAAATATTTCCTTATCAAACAACAATTCCAGAGCCGGCACAAGAGATTTTGCATCACTCCCATATTCAAAAACCTTATCAAGAACAGCATTTATAATTTCTGGAAATTCTACCTTCGGTTGGTGAGGCGCTTCAAGGATTTTTTCAAATACAGGTTTTATCTCTTCAAAATTCGCTGCCTCAAGCCTTGATATTTCTTTTATCCTCTCCTGTTCACTATTTTTGTAATTAAGTGCAGCAGTAATCGTTTTTTCTTGATTAATTGTACCGGAATACATATCTATAAAATTATCATATCTATTGCAAAGCTCATTTGTATTCCAAAATCTTTCAATTCTTTCGTACAAAACTCTCAGCTGCTTTATATTTCTATCGAAACCTGCCATTTTTCCTGCAGAAATACATTTTGCAATAATTACATTTATGGACTTTTTCCACTTAAGTTTCTCATCTGCTGTAAGATTTTCAAGATGCTCCTTCTGCATTATAAAATCACATATTACAGGATATAAGCTGTCACAACCATGATATTTTGAAAAATCTGCGTTATCACCGTGAACAGGTTTATTAACCTTTGGTGTAACCGGATCAATAAGATTAATTTTCTTTGCTTTTGTATCAATTAATATATTATTCGGACTAATAATATCAAATTGAAAACCTGTTTTTTTGCAGAATTTTTTCATCTGCAAATATGCTTGTTTATATGACTTAACAGGAAAATCCTTTAATTTTTCATATATATTTAAAGCTTTGAGCGTTTCTTCACGTGTAACCTTAACATCTCTTAATGGATGAGAATCTGTAACTTGAATACGTTCGGCATATTTTTCAACCCCGAGGCTTTCTCCGGTTTTCTTTTTTACAATATCAATTTTCCCAGGAATACATAATACTACGCCTTCAAGAGTATTTAAATAGTCATTCTTCGGTTTTACAAATTCTCTATCTAAATCTTCTTTTTTAAAACAATTTTTATAAATTCTTATAACATAATCCTTTATACCTGCTAAGCCATACCCCTTCTTTGATAACCCCTCGCCTAACAAATTATTTTCATCACTGATTGATTTGAGTATCGTATCTTTCAGCGGAATTCCATTCATCTCTCTGTTATAAGCTTTCCAAAACGTATCATTTCTTCCCTGAAATTGCAAGTTTGTATATTGAGGATTAAATAAAATCTGCATGTCAATAACTCCTTGCTATATATGAAAAACTCTAAAAAAATAATTTGCCACCAGTTAGCAAATTATTTCTTTTACGTTTTTTATCTAAAATAGATAAAAATGGAGTCCACGTTATGCACACCAAAGTTTCCGTTATATTACCAATTTATAATCAGGAAAAATATCTGGCAAAAGCTTTGACCTCGCTCCAGAACCAAACATTGAAAGAGGCAGAATTTATATGCGTAAATGACGGTTCTAAAGATAATTCCTTGACTATTTTGAATGATTATGCAGCAAAGGACAGTCGAGTAAAAATAATTAATCAAAAAAATCAGGGAGCAGGATGTGCAAGAAATAACGGTCTAAAAGCTGCTAAAGGCGAGTATATAGCGTTTTTAGACCCTGACGACTGGTTTGAACCTGATGCACTGGAAACATTGTACAATAAATCAAAACGCCAAAATTGCGACATGGTCGTATTTAATTTTAATAAAGTGGGAGAGAATGGAAACATATTGGGTCGTTATAATCTGCATGACAGGTTACAAAGATTTTACGACATAAAAGAAGATGAAAATTTTTACTGGCGTGATATTAAACCACGTATTTTAGGAGGAATGCATCCCGCCTCTTGGAATAAATTCTACAAACATGAGCTTATAAAAAAACACAGGCTGCATTTTGCCAATTGCAGCCTTGCAGAAGATAACGTTTTTGTCTTCGGAGCCTCACTGAATGCCGCTAAAATAGGGTATTCTGATAAATGCCTCTATAATTATCTTATTCGCCAAAACTCTGCAATCCGTTCAAAATCTGATAAAAACTTCTGTTTATTCAGATCAATTGACTGTGTAAAAAAACTAATTAACAATCTTGGTTTAGCAGAAGAGTTAAAAAATGAATTTGACGGCTATATACTGAGATTTGTTTCCTACCACATAAAACAAATTGTATCTGTAACAAAATTTAAGGAAATCTGCCAGAAAAAATTATCACCTCTTCAAAATCAAATGCTGAACGAGCGTTATAATGCTAATTCTAAACTTATGCCTATAATTGAAGCACTGCTTACAAAAAAAATAAAGACAGAGTTCCAGAAATTTATCTGAAACTCTTTTTATCGAAAGATCCTATTGAAAGGTTAATTATACCAGTTACGTATCCCCATACCGCATATTCCAAGCCAAATTAGCACTTTTGCTATATCAGCACCGGTGCTGAATAAATTAATTATTGCACCCAGAATTAATATCATCCAGGATAATCCAAATATAGCATCTCTATTCATACATAAAATCCTATTTTGCACTTTGAATAATTATTTATATTACTTATTTGTCTAAATGATTAGTTTTATTTTACATTAGTATAAGCAACAATGTCAATATGAATTATCAAGAATTAATTACGAATGGCATTAGGAGAATACGTTTCAAGCTTCATCTTACACAGGAACAATTTGCAGAAAAAATTGACATGAGCGTTCAAGGTTATCGTAATATTGAACATAACAGATACCTGCCAACAGCAGAAACAATAGATAAAGTTTGTCAGGTATTTAAAATTTCTCCTGTAGAGCTGCTTTTACCTGAACCTCAAAGCGACCTTGAGGCAATAAGATATATTATTGATGTTAAACTAAAAAATTGCCAGCTTGAAAAACTCATGCGTATTAACAATATGATTGATTTAATGTAAAATGTAAATCAAATGAAAACCTTCAAAACAATATTAATATATTTTTTATCTGCGTTCTTTATTTCAAGCTTATTACTGTACCTTGTTTTAATCTTTATAGTTCCTGAATATCTAGAAGATAACATCTGTTCTGTAACAGGTATATGCACAGAAACCGAAAATTTAAAAATAAAGATTACACCGGCTCTTGGGGTAAAATTAGACGCAGATATAGTTAAATCCGGCGCTTCAATTTATGTCGAAAAAATTCATGCGTCTGCTGATATAAAAAAATTAGCAGTTCAATCAATCAACGCTGACTATATTTTTATTGACGGAAATAAATTCGCACATAAAAACTCCTCCAACAGCTCATTTAATCTAAATAAAATTCCAGAAATAAATATTAAGCGTCTGGAATATATTTCAAAAAGTATAAACCTTAATATACAAGACATCTCTTATGACGGCCATTTGGCAAAATTTAAAGGAGAAGCAAAAACTAAGTTTCTACATAATAAATTTTTAGGCACTCTGGAAAACACAGGGTCGTCTGTCTTTGCGCAAAGCATAAAATTTGGTTCTGCACTTAGTATTACAGGAAAACTGACTGATAAAAAGGGAAATTATGATTTTCACGTTACCGGCCGGAATCTTCCAGTAAACCAGATTGAAAAAGCCCTGCTCGTTTACCAGAAATCACAGGATCCGGCAAAAAAATTCATAGAAAACTTTATTAACTATGGCGGCAGAATAGATGTTGATTTAAATTTTAAAAACTCTGGAGTATATGGAATATGTACAGCTAAAAAACTTAGTGCTAACGCTGTATGGTTTAATATTCCACTATATTTTGAGAAAGCCGTTTTTAACTTTAAGGGTAAAACTGTAACATCCGACGCAGATGGTCTTCTTGGAGGAGAGAAAGTAAATCATATACTAAACATTACGCACCTTGGAACATCTGAAAAAGAAGTATATGGTGAACTTAATACTACACTTCATGGAAATTTCAAATATATACCTGATTTAACTATTCTAAATTCTGCAGACGCAAAAATTGTTTATAAAATTAAACATAAGAAAATTGATGTTCTGTACCTGGTTAAACTAAAAGAAGAATCTGATTTGCTCTATAAAAAAGCCTATCTCGGTCTTAGAGATAAGCAAAGACGCTTCTTACTTAAAACCTATAAAGACGGAAATAAGCTCTACATAACGAATTATGATTATTCTCTAATACAAAATGACTCTATAAAAAATATACTTACCGGAAACGGCCTATTAATTAAACAAAATGATCATATGAAGCCTCAATTTTTGACTTGCAAAACAAATGGCTTTGCCCCCGTTTCTGTAACCGGTTCTTTCGGTGAATACGTCGACGGAGGCGAGTTTAACGGGGACTTGAAATATGACTTCGTAAAAAATCAAATATTCGGAAAATTTGAACTTATTAATACAAGGTTTAAAAACTTCTTTGTTAGCAGAGCAAAAATTATTTCAGAGAAAGAAAAAATATACATAAAAGCTGACGGAACATATGAAAGCGAAAATTTTTTCTGTGATATAGATGCAAGCAACAAATTCAGTAAAAATATCATAATTTATAAAATGAATATGTTTTTAAACGAATTGATTATACGTAAATCTCAAAATTTTAGTTCTGGACATACTGACATTGCATCAAAAATTAAGGACAACGATATTAATATAGAAAATTGGGAAGTAAGAATAGGTAAAATAAAAAAAGACAGGATAGTTATTAAAAATATCGAACTGAATGGGAGTTTAAAAGATAATACTTTCAGGTTTTCAATGCCTGAGTTAAAGTTTGCAAACGGTACTTTAACTGCATCAGGCAGATATAATTTTGCAGACGCATCTTCTTGCATTGATTTTGCAGCTAAAAACATCGACTCCAATACAGCTGCAGATATGTTATTTAATCTTCCAGAGCAGGTAAGTGGTACTGCTGATGCTATATTACATCTTAATACAGCTAAAAATTTACAAGAGATTAAAGCTTGTGCATGTTTTCAGATTAAAGAAGGATTTTTGCCACAGCTCGGAAGTACTGAATTTATGTTAAAAAATTCAAAAAAGATAAAAATAGCAGATTTAACAAATGCAGATTTGACGAGTAAAAAAGCACTCCAATCCAATATTAAAGGTTCTTTCTATGTAGATAATTCAAAGCTCAAAGATATTAATCTCACGTCACAGCAAAAATTTCTATCATTATTTATCGAAGGCGATTACGATATTGAACAACAATTTGCAGATTTAAGCTTGTACGGCAAATATAATAAAGAAGCTCCTAAGGGTATAAAAATATTATTTATACCGCTTAACTGGATATTAAATATTGTTTTCCGTCCGGAAAGCACAATGGATTTATACAAAGATAAACTTGATAAAATTCCATCAATAGAATCTGATGCTTCTAAAAATGCTTATTTTAGAGTAAAACTTTCAGGCGATTTGAATAACGGAAATATTGATGTTGAACTCAAAGGTATTAAATAGGTTTGCAAAAAAAGTGTGCTTAAAATAAAATTAGTATGAGGGTCGTAATTTGGAACATTATACTAAAACACTTCCATATGAGCTGGAATTAACATCAAGAGTGCTCCATGAAGCAACAAGATGTTTTTTTGAACTGCAAAAATTTCCAATCTCTCAGGAAGAATTTATTATTCTGGACTGCCTCTACATTAACCCTAATATAATACAAATGGAAATTGCCAAATTGATTTTAAAAGGCCGAGCACACACAGGAAAATTCCTTAAATCTCTTGAAGAAAAAAAACTTATTACAAGAACACCTGTAAAACAGGGGTCTAAAATTGTAATGCAAATTAAAATTACTGATAAAGGGCTGAAAACCTACAGAAAAATAGCTAATGCTCTTGATGAGCATATAAAAGATGCCAGTGCAGGTTTAAAAATAAGGATAAATGATGTAATTTCTGCACTCCAAACAATTCGTGAAGATGCTGTCACTAAATTCAATATTAAATTTGAATAAATAAAAAACTTGCAAATTCACAAAATATATGCTTTAATAACGTGTAGAAAAATCTACACGTTGACGGAGGTACTATGTCGGAAGAAGCATTAAATGGACACGAGGAGTGGAGTTTCAAGTTAAATCCGTGGATTACAATGGTACCTCTTATGCTATCCATATTTATGTATGCGCTGGATGAAACGATTTCGAACGTAGCGCTTCCTTATATGGCAGGAACATTTTCAGTAAGCCATAATGAATCAACCTGGATTATTACGAGTTATCTTGTAGCAAGCGGCATTGCAATTCCGGCAGTTGACTTTTTCAGCAAACTCATCGGTCGAAAACAGTATTTTATGCTGAGTATAGTTGTATTTACGATTGCGTCAATTTTCTGCGGAATATCAAATTCCATGACAATGATGCTGTTTTCAAGAATTCTGCAGGGCGTTGGAGGCGGCGGTATTATGCCGATTGCACAGGCAATGATTTTTGAAATATTTCCGAAAGAAAAACTTTCTGCCGCAATGGCAATTTTCGGGCTCGGGGTAATTATGGCGCCGATTATGGGGCCTGCTGTCGGCGGATGGCTTACAGAAAATTTCTCTTGGCCGTTTATTTATTTTATTAACATACCTTTTGGTATAATTGCACTTATTCTGTCGCATAAATTCATTGAAGAGCCGCCATATTCAAAAAAACAAAAATATGTTACTATGGACATAAGCGGATTTGTTTTCCTTGCTCTCTGGCTTTTGACTTTGCAGGTTGTGCTGGATAAAGGAAACGATGCAGACTGGTTTAATGCAACATGGATTTGCCAGTTATCAGCAGTTTCTTTATTCTCTTTTTTGACATTTGTTTATATTCAGATAAAAAAAAGCAAAACGCACACCGGCTTGATAGACCTTTCTGTGCTAAAAAACCACAATTTTCTTATTGGCACAATGGGTCAAATCGTCTTGATGGGAGTCATGATGTCATCGGCTTCAATATTGCCGTCTATGCTGCAATCTTTGCTCGGGTATACATCATTCTTAAGCGGAATATCAATGGTACCGCGCGGTGCAGGATGCTTCCTGGCATCCATACTTTGCGGTATATTTGTTTCAAAGGTTGGTATTAAACCGGTTGTAACGGTTGGTTTAATAGTCCTTGCCTCCGCAGGGCTCCTGTTTGGAGAAATCAACACGTCTATATCACTTGTAGATATTGCTTTTCCAAACTTCGTATTTGGTCTGGGGATGATTATGGCAATGGTGCCGCTTGCAAATATTTCTTGCGCGACGCTTCAGAATGAGGCACAGACAAACGCATCCGGGGTACAGAACCTGTTGAAAAATATCGGTGCTGCCATCGGAACATCAATTGCAACAACAATGATTACAAGATTTTCTCAAATGCACCAACATATGATGATTAAATCTTTGACTGAAACAAATAGTGTTTATGCAGAGAGATTAAACTCAATGATTTCTTCATTTATAACTCAGGTCGATCTTCCGACAGCAACACATATGGCTCAGGCTCAGATACATAATATACTTAGACAGCAGGCAACGTTATGGGGTTATGTCGAAACCTTTAGATACTTTGCTGTCGCAGTAATCCTGATTTTGCCGTTTGTCTGCTTCCTGCACGATAGCGTAAAGGCAGAAAAAAAGCAAAAACAAGCATAAAATAAAAAGAGTATATTTATGGTGGGCGTGAAGTAGCAATGTTCGAACTTTTTGAAATGTATTAAAAGTTTTTTAATTCTAGAAAATAAAATTAATGCTGAATAAACAATTGCCATCGATATAAAATAACTATTTTAGCAGAAGCAAAAGGAATTAAGAGCCCTCCGCAGATTATTGGTAAGTGTATTGTTAAAGATTTTTTTAACTATCTGGAAATAATAATTAAATTTTGATATGCATACTAACTTTTGTAATTATATGGTTATTTTTTTTTCACTAGTTAATAATTCATGTTTTCTATTTGAAGATTCTATACCAAAAAATTCAATTAAAAAATCGCTAAAACCTACAACAATATGCATTAAATTGTGATTTAAATACAATATTTCATTTATCTTACCATTTTTGGCATAATAAGCCGAAAGTGCAATTCCTGTTGGACAGAATTCTTGATGAGATTGGTTTATTAAGCAACTATGCTTATATGCATTATGTAAATCATTAATAGCTTTAAGTATTAATTCATATTTGCAATAATTTAATTCAGTTTTTATATCTAATTTCAATTGTGTTGAAATTTTCTCTCCAATACAATATTTCTTATTGGTCAATAATTCTCCAAGCGAACTAATACATATTTCATTATATTGCCGGACATTATTTGAATCATAGTACAAACAAAGTACCATAATTAAATCATCTATCACTCGTTTCATTATATGAACAATCTGTTCTTTTTTTGTATTTATTGCAAAGATGTTAATTGTCACATCTGAATTTGTCATTAATTTATTATGAATTTGATAATTTTCTTCAATAAGTTTGTTTAAATATTCTATTGTGGCAAATAATTCTAATGCTAGTGTGAAAATGTTTATAAGTCCAAATGAGGTTTGATATTTTTGCAATTTTAAAAATATTGGAGAAACAATATTTGGCCTGCTAATTAACCTATTGTCAATATGATAACCTTTATAGTTTCCTCTAAAACCCGAATCAAAATTATATTGTATTATATGTATATCAGCCATTATACAATTATTTTAATATAAAAAAAAAGCTTTATTTGTTTTAAAATATTTTTCTTATTAACAGTTAAAGAGACTCGAACTTTTGAAATCGATACCATAAAAAACATTTGACGACTTTTAAAATTTAATTGGCTGAAATGCAGATTGGAAGTTGTAAAGTCACTAAAAAAGAGCCTTTTTCGGCTCTTTTTAAAAATGGTGGGCGTTAGAAGACTCGAACTTCTGACCCTCTCCTTGTAAGGGAGACGCTCTACCAACTGAGCTAAACGCCCATATACCGGCTGTCAACATAGATTATATTAAAACAAAAAAAATTTAATGTCAAATACTTTGTTTTAATAATCTAATTAGCGTATTTAAAAACCTCTTCAAATTATATACAATACTAGAAAAAGAAAGGAGTTTTGAACTATGGAAATCAAAGTTGTTCAAGATGCAAAAAGTATTGAAGCCGATATCCTTGTTGTTAACAAGTTTGAAGACGAAAATACATCTAATGAGCTTGCCAACAAATACGCAGTTGAGCAGGATAATTTTAAAGGTAAATTTGGAGAAACCTACCTTTTACCTACTTATGGAAAGGAAATCTACAGAAAAGTCCTCGTGCTTGGTCTCGGTAAAAAATCTGAATTTAACCCTAATAAAATGAGAGAAGCTGTTGCAAAAGCAATAAAAAAAGCCATGCAAATGGAAGCAAAAAAAGTCGCGTTCTCTCTCGATGGAATTGAATTTGATTACTCAGAACAATTCACGATGGGTGCTTTTATTGCCGATTACGCATTTGATAAATACAAATCAGAAAAGAAAGATAATAAAGTACAGGAAGTTTATGTACAGGCTAATGCAGACATTGTTAAAAAAGCTGAAAAAATCGCCTCTGCTATGGCTTTTGCCAGAAACCTTGCAAACGAACCCGCACAATTTGCAACGCCGACAGAACTTGCAAATATAGCATGTGATTTCGGTTTGGATACAGTTGTGTACAACAGAGAAGAATGTGAAAAATTAGGTATGGGAGCTTTCCTCGCAGTTGCTAAAGGAAGTTCGCAAGAGCCGAAATTTATCCATATGAAATATCAGGTAGACAACCCGAAAAAGAAAATTGCTATAATCGGTAAAGGTATTACTTTTGATAGCGGCGGACTTGATATTAAACCGGCTTCTTCAATGCTTTCAATGAAAGATGATATGTCAGCAGCAGCCTGCGTACTCGGGGTAATGAGTATTATAAGAGAATTCCACCCGCAGGTCGAAGTTCACGGCATTATCGCAGCGTGTGAAAACATGCCTGGCTGCAGCGCTTATAAACCGGGTGATATCTTAACAGCAAAAAATGGCAAAACAATTGAAGTTGATAATACAGACGCAGAAGGAAGATTAACTCTTGCTGATGCACTCTGCTACGCCTGCGAATTAGGTGTTGATGAAGTTATCGACCTTGCAACACTCACAGGAGCCTGCATGGTTGCACTGGGCACAAATGCAGCAGGTATTATGGGCAACGACGATACACTTGTGAAAAACCTTATAAATACTGCTGAGCGAAACGGCGAAAGATACTGGGAACTTCCTTTATGGGATGAATACTTTGACAGCTTGAAAAGCGATATTGCAGATATGAAGAATACCGGCTCACGCTGGGGCGGCGCTTCTACTGCAGGAGTTTTCCTCAAAAAATTCGTTAAAGATGTAAAATGGGCTCACATTGATATTGCGGGAGTTGCTTTCTTAGATAAACCTCAAAAAGAATTTATCAAAGGCGCAACCGGCGCAGGTGTAAGAACCTTAATTAATTACATACTAGAGGTATAAAATAAAGGTGGCGGGATGCTTTGCATCCCGCCCTTCTTCTTAATCTATATCTCTTCTGTATCAACAAATGTTATTTTATACCCCAGAATATCTGCTATAAGTAAAACTTCGTTATATGTTATGCTTCCTCTAATAAGTTTATTTGAAAGATTATTTGAACTATAGTTCTTCCCCATTTTCTCTGATAACCGCAGACAAAGCTCTTTCATTTTAATATTTTTCGCTGCTAATAACGATTTTATTTGTTCTCTTGCCTTCATATTCATATTAATAATTATACTAATCCGTGAAAATGTTGACAAATAAGTGTACAACGAATATAATAAAAACACTTATTAGTGATTTTATACTCTAATTAGTGTGCACACATTTTACATTTATTAACAAAAGGAATGCCTATGAGAAAAAAACTATTTTATGAATTTATTGGGGAAAAATCAGACAAAAAAGAGAAGAAAAAGGTGTAACAATTAATGAATTATCACTCAAGACAGGGATAAGAAAGATATATTTGCAAAAAATAGAGGAGGGCAAAGCTTCTAGATTTAGTACAACAAAACTTTTTATGATAGCTGAGGCATTGGAAACACATGCCAGTATGCTGGTGATAGGCTGGGAAGAGTTTGAAAAGTTAGCCTGCGCCGAATAAATCTCCGTCAAAATTCAGGCCTTTTGCTTCTTTAAGAAGCGGATAATCATCAATATTATTATTCTTAACAAAATCAATTGCTTCTGCTCTTGCGAGTTCAAGAATTTTCGCATCATTCACAATATCCGCAATAATCATATCCGGAAGTCCGCTCTGGCGCGTTCCTAGAAATTCTCCGGGGCCTCTTAACTGCAAATCTTTTTCCGCAATAACAAACCCGTCATTTGTCTGAGTCATTATATCGAGCCTTGCACGTGTTTCTTGAGATTTCGTGGAAGATGATAACACACAGTAAGACTGCAAATCACTCCTCCCAACACGCCCTCTTAACTGATGAAGCTGTGAAAGTCCGAACCTTTCCGCATTCTCAATCACAATGACTGTAGCATTTGGAACATCTACCCCGACTTCGACAACAGTTGTAGACACAAGAATATCATATTCTTTGTTCTTGAACTTATTCATAACTTCATCTTTTTCATCGTTTTTAAGCTTTCCGTGCAAGAGCCCGATTTTATATTCCGGAAAAACTTCATTCTGCCACTTTTCTTTTTCTATGGTCGCAGCTTTTGCCGAAAGAGTTTCACTTTCCTCAATAAGGGGATAAACTATATATGCCTGACGTCCGGACTCGACTTCTCTACGTATCAAGCTTGCAATCTGCCTTCTTGAATTTGTCATTGTCGTAAGTATAGGTTTTCTACCGCTCGGAAGCTCATCAATAATAGTCAAATCTAAATCACCATTCATGGTAATCGCAAGTGTTCTCGGGATTGGCGTTGCTGTCATAGTAAGGATTTGCGGATTTTGAGATTTTTTGCGCAGTGCAAGCCTCTGCTTAACACCAAATCTGTGCTGTTCGTCGATTACTACAGCACCAAGGTTAGCGAAATCAACAGTATCCTGAATAAGTGCGTGTGTACCTACTGCAATATTTGCCTGACCATTCCGGAGATTTGTTTCCGAAACAGTACGCTGTTTTTTGCTTATACTTCCAATAAGCAGTTCAACGCTTAAACCGAGAGGTGTAAGCCATTTAACAAGGTTATTATAGTGCTGCTGTGCAAGGATTTCCGTAGGCGCCATAATTGCAGCCTGATATCCGTTTTCTATTGCTGCAAGAAGCATAATACATGCAACTACGGTTTTTCCGCTTCCTACATCACCTTGAAGCAGTCTTTGCATTGGCTTTGTCGAATTTAAATCATTTAAAATCTCATTCACAGCTCTTTTTTGAGCTCCTGTTAATTCAAACGGCAAACTGTTGATGAAACGCATTACAAGTCCGTCTTTTTTTATTTCTAGAGGAATTGAAGAAATACTTTTATTGTTCTCTTCTCTTAAAAGTGCAAGTTTAAGCTGAATTAGAAATAATTCCTCAAATACAAGCGAGTAACGCGCGTTATGCAAAGAATCATTATCCTTTGGAAAGTGCATCTGTTCGACTGCTTCGCGTTTTTCCATAAGATTATATTTTTCTATAACCTTTCGCGGCAGAACAGTTTCTATATCGTTTTTAAACAGCTGTATGGTATTAAAAATAGCTCTTCTCAAAGTTTTTATATTAAGATTTTCACTCAAGGAGTAAATCGGAACTATACGCGCTAAATTAATATTGGATTCACCAAGAATTTCATCCTCCATAATTGAATAAACAGGTTTATCAAGGGTAGGCATTCCGTCATAAGAATTTATTTTTACGGTACCGGAAACCATAATTCCAGCTCCTTTAGGGAATTGCTGTTTCATTCTCTCAAGCGTAAATTTATTGGATTTTGAAGCAAAGAAATTAAGGCTCATACTTCCAGACCCGTCATTTATACGAACCTTAACAACTCCAAGATTATTTTTTGTAGTAAATGCTTCCACAGAACGGATATTTCCAAACACAGTTGTAGTTTCACCCGGCTCTAAATCCCTTATCCTTGTTCTGGTTGAGTAATCAACATGTTTGCGCGGGAAATAATAAAGCAGATCACCTACCGTATAAATCCCGAGTTTATTCAAAACATAGGCTATCTTTGGTCCTATGCCCTTCAAATACATAACGTCTGATTTTAAGCTAAGATTTGAGTGTGCCTTTTCTGGCTGTGTTTCGCCTGTTTCAGCCTTAATTACACTAACCAGCCTCTCAAGTGATTTTTTTCTCTGAGGTAAAGTATCCATTTGATACCGCTCAAAATGCTCTAAAAGCACCTGCCACTTTGGATTTTTAGACTTTTTAATTTCTTTGCGCAATTCAGAACAGATGAACGATGAAAAACTCCTCGTACGCCCGTTAATATTGATATATTTATACTTAACCTCAATTTTGACGGCTTTCTTAATCTGCTCAAGATTGTCCATATTTTTATTATACTTAAATTGCCCCCTCACCCCAACCCTCTCCCTAAGGAGAGGGAGTTGTTGTTACATTTCTTAATATCCACTCTCTAAAAAGGCAATTTTTTGAAACTTATATACTTTATATATATGTAAGAGTTATTCAAAGAGAGAGTAAAGATTATGGCAGCTACATACGACGCAATTGAAAGAAATAAAAAACCAGCAGGCGCTTTAGAAATTCCTGAAAACTTTCATTTCTACTATTTGAATAAACAAGACAGACAAATGAGATTTAACAACGGCGGAGATCCTATTTACGCTGTGTTCGATAAAATTGACAACAGACCGCTTTCTAAAATCGCTAAAGATTTCGTCAAAGAATTAAAAGATGACTCTATCAGATTTATCTCTACTTTATTAAAATAATTTAGCCGGAGAAAAAGAAAAAAGTTTTATTACCCCATCTTACATCTTACAAGATTTTGCCCCATTTCGGGGCTTTTTTTAATTCTTACTGTAAATAGTAGCTTCTACATTTTTATGCGGCAATGTTAAGTCTTCCATTGATTTAACAAGCTGTGCTTTTGTATCAGCTTCTACAAATTTTCCTCCGGTAACATTTGCAGTACACTGGAGCTGTGCAAGGTCATCTTCGTCATGCACATTAAATGCAATTACATCAATTTTGATATCTTTTCTTGTCTTAACCAGTTCTATTGAATAATCACACGGGCTTTCGTCACAATTTTCCCCTCCGTCTGTTAGCAGAATAATATGTTTTACACCGTCATATCCATCTAAATCTTTGTTGACGGCTTGTTTAAGCGAATATGTTATTGGAGTCATTCCTCTTGGTCTAAGACGCGACATTTCAGAAAGAATAGAAGAACTGCTTGAAAAACCGAGAGGTACTACAAGCTCAGAACTTCTGCATGCATTATACGCAAAAAGATTGCAGGTATGACCGTAAACTCTAAGTCCGACTTTAGTTCCGGAGGAGATTTGCGGCAAAATATAGTTCATCATTTCCTTAACCTGATTTGCCTTTGTCTTGTGTTCAAGAAATTCCCCCATGCTGTTTGAATAATCTACAACAAAAAGCAGCTTGTCACCGTTATCCTTATAGCTGTAATCAGAAGGAGTATAAACCTCATAGGCAAAAACAGGAATAATTATTAAAAGCAATAAAAACCAGATTTTTTTCATATCATAAGATTAACCTGTTTTTTCAATCCGATATATTCTCTTACAGAGCTAGCCTGCAATACTTGATTTTCATTTTTATCAGCGCTACTCTTGTATCGGAGGAGTAAGATGTCAAAGAATATTTTTATTACTGCGACCGGAACAGATGTAGGAAAAACGTATGTTTCAGCCCTTATTGTAAAAGAAATGAGAAAAGCCGGATATAATTGCGGATATTTTAAACCTGTACTTAGCGGTATAGAAGAACAAAATGGCAAATTGACTGTAAGTGACGCAAATTATGTTGTTGATACCGCAAAAATCCCTTGTGAAGCGGACAATTGTGTCGGATACTGGTGGAAGGAGGCAGTTTCTCCACATTTAGCAGCCAAACGCGCCGGCAAAGATATTGAAATAGAAAAAATTAAACAAAAATTTGAAGAGCTCAGCAAAGATTATGATTATCTTTTGATTGAAGGCGCAGGCGGAATTACCTGCCCTCTAAGGCTTGAAAACGGAGAAAAATACCTGCTTAAAGATCTAATCAAAGAACTAGAAACAAGCATTATTATTGTTGCAGACGGAGGACTCGGTACGATAAATTCAACCCTGCTTACGGTTGAATACGCAAGAGCCAATAACATACCGATTGCAGGTATTATCTTAAACAACTTTAACCCTGACAGTTTTATGCATCAGGATAATTTAAAACAGGTTGAATACCTCACCGGCATTAAAGTTGTTGCGACTGTAGAAAGAGGTCAAAAGGATATTAAACTTTTGGAGGAATTATGGACTGGCAGAAAGAAGATTTGAAATACATATGGCATCCGTGCTCACAAATGAAGGATTATGAGACGCTTCCGCCTATCGTTATCGAGCGCGGCAAAGGGATAAATTTATACGATATCAACGGGAAATGCTACAAGGACGTAATCAGTTCGTGGTGGTGCAACCTTCTCGGGCATTGTCATCCAAGAATTAATGCTGCGATAAAAAAGCAGGTGGATACGCTTGAACACGTTATTTTCGCAAATTTTTCACATAAAACTGCGATTACACTCTGTCAGGAGCTTGCTGAAATTGTTCCGGCCGGATTGTGCAAATTCAACTTTGCCGATAACGGTTCTTCTGCCATTGAAATGGCTTTAAAAATGAGTTTTCAGTACCATTATCAAACAGGAAACCCGCAGAAAAAAAGATTTATGGCATTAGCAGACGCATACCATGGCGAAACCCTCGGGGCTCTTGCAGTTGGCGGAGTTGATTTATATTCGGAACTCTATAAACCGCTGCTTCTAGATGTAATAAGAATAGAAGGATTAGATTGTTACAGATGCAAATACGGGAAATGCCGTGATTGTTGTAATTGCGAGTGTTTTGAAAAAGCGGAAGAAGCTTTTGCAAAATACGCAGATGAAACAGCTGCAATTATTGTAGAACCATTATTACAGGGCTCTGCCGGAATGAAGGTTTATCCGCCTTTATATTTGAAAAAACTCAGAGAACTGTGTGATAAATACAATGTTCATCTTATAGCCGACGAAATCGCAACAGGTTACGGCAGAACAGGGAAAATGTTTGCATTCAACCATGCCGGCGTAAGCCCTGATATAATGTGTCTTTCTAAGGGTTTAACCGGCGGTTATATGCCAATGGCAATTGCTGTAACTACACAGGAAATTTATGATGCGTTTTATGACGATTATCTGAAAGGCAAAGCGTTCATGCATTCGCACACATATTCCGGAAACCCGCTTGCGTGCTCTGCTGCAATAGAAGTTTTGAAGATTTTAAAAGACGAACAAATCATAGAAAAAGCTAACAAGCGTGCTGTTTACTTTAACAATGTTGTTAAGGAAAAATTCCTTCCGCTGGAAAACGTAGGAGAAGTACGCTCAATAGGTTTAATTAACGCAATTGAACTGGTTAAAAACAGAGATACAAAAGAACCTCTTGATTATACAAAACGTACAGGATATCAGATTTACAAAAAAGCTCTGGAAAAAGGAGTTCTGTTAAGACCTCTCGGGGATGTAATATACTTCAATCCGCCTCTTATTATTGAAGAGCAGGATATTGACTTTGTAACTGATGTTGCTTTAGAATGTACAAAAGAAATATTAAAGAATTAAGGAGTATCCCGAATGAATGTATCGTTAAAGACTTTTATGCCGGTTGCTGCAGCCGGACTGTTAGGTTTGAGTGCATGTAGTGATGTCAAAGAAAGAGCTAAAGATTATATGCAGGACAGGCCTTATTCTGAATACGCAGAATTAACTAATACAAAAAAACACGCCTTAGTACAATCAAGACTTGATTCAATGGCATACAGAGATATTTTTAACGGTACAAAACTTGCAGAAGATTCTGCTTCTGTAGCAGAATTCAACAAAATAGCAGCCAGCCTAAGAGGATATAAAGATAGCGATCCCTCATGGGATGCAATACAAATTATAGAGCAAAATCTAATAGAACAAGATATCTCAACAAAAGATTTATCAAGAATAGTAGCAAACCGTTTCTATCTTTTTGATACTTATAAGTGTATTCAATTTCAGCATGATGCTGATGATTGGGCTTATAGAAAATTCTTTACTCAAAAAGGAATTATGACTGATGAACTTTCAAAGCAATGTGATGAGGTTTCTAAAAAAATCAGACCTTAATTAAGTTTTGATTTAAGTATTCTTGCAGCCGAAATCAAAATATCAATACTGGTTGAAAACGGCGGTGCGTAAGTCAGGTCAACATCAAGCAAATCTTCGACAGTCATTCCCCTCAAAAGTCCGACTGAGATAGTATTAACTCTTTTATCAGCATCACCGCAGCCTATTGCCTGAGCACCAAGCATTTTATGAGAACGCCTGTCTGCAACGAGTTTCAAGGTGACATTTTTTACTTCGGGCATATAACCGGCCTTATCACGCTTTGTTATAACCACAGAAACAGTGTCATAACCTCTTTTTTGAGCTGCTTTTTCTGTTAAACCGGTCATTGACATACTGAGAGAATGGTATCTTAAAACAGCTGAACCGAGAACTCCCTCAAAATCCTCGACCCCGCCGCAAGCATTAATCGCAGCAACCCTGCCTTCTTTATTTGCAGTAGAGCCAAGCGGAATCCATACCGGAGAATGCGAAATAATATTAATCTTTTCAGCACAGTCACCGCAGGCATATATATCCGGAATGTTTGTTTCCATTCTGCTGTTAACCTTTATAGCACCGGTCGTTCCTATTTCAATTCCGGCTTCCTTAGCAATATCGACTACAGGATAAACCCCTGTTGCAATCACTGCCATATCTGTTTCAAAACCTGAACCGTTTGTCGTTAAAACTCCTGTTACTGTTTCATCACCTACAAATTCACAAACCTGATCTTCGTTTAGAATTTTTACAAGACCGCCAGAATTTTCCAGTATGAAAGATTGTATCAATGAAGAGATATCCTCATCAAAAACAGAAAGAATAAAAGGAGAGCGCTCAACAAGAGTTACATTCTTTTTATTTTTAACAAAAGCCTCTATCAGTTCTATACTAATATACCCGCCGCCTATTATTGTTATATTTTGCGACTTTTCCATTGCGCTTCTCATATTAATACCGTCCTCTAGAGTTCTTAATGTAAAAATATTTTTCAGACCGGTATTTTTTATATCCGGTATAAACGGCGCAGCCCCTGTTGCAATAATTAATTTGTCATACTCAACAAAATTACAAACACCTAATTTTAAATCTTTAACCAGAATTTTTTTATCTGCAGGAAGAATTTTTGTAACCTGATGCTCCGTATGAATATTTATACCGCTTTTTTCAAACTCTTCCTTGGTTCTGACAATAAGTTTATGCCAGTCCTCAAAATCTCCCGCTACGTAGTAAGGAAGCCCGCAGGAAGAATAGGATACAAAAGTGTCCTTTGTATAAATATGTACATCCGCATCCGGAAGCAGTCTTTTTGATTTTGCAGCAGCTTTGGCGCCTGCTGCGACCCCGCCTATAATTATTATTCTCATAATGAGATTATGGCGGGCTTAAACGGTAAATTCAATTAGACACTCATCTATTTCCGTATTAATAAAGTTATATCGTTAAATACAACAAATATCATAAGAATAATAAGCAACGAGAAAAATACTGTAGATATAACCTCAATAACTTTTTCATTTAAAGGTTTACCCATGATTTTTTCAATAATCAAAAACATTAAGTGTCCTCCATCCAGAGCCGGAATAGGAAGAATATTTAATATAGCAAGGTTCATAGATATAAGAGCTGCAAGAAGTACACCTGAAGCTTTTCCGCTTTTCTCTATCATATCGCCGCCTATTTTGGTAATCGCAACAACACCATGCATATCTTTTAACGGAATATTGCCTGTAAACAACTGGCCGAGAGAGTACATCATCATATAAGTATTGTTCCATAGATATGAACAACTCTCTTTTACAACAGCAGCAGGAGTATTTGTCTTAATCATTGTCTGCTTTGCTCCAAGCCCGATACCAATAATCCCTTTTTCATCAGGATAAATAGGATTGAGTTCTATAGTTTTTCCATCACGCAAAACCGTTAGATTAATAGGGTGCACACCGTTTGATAAAACTTTTGCCACATCATACATTGAGAATTTGCCATCTGAAGTATAAACTCTCTTACCGTCAATACTTTTTTCAAGTTCTTTCAATCTCTCATCAAGAGTTATACCCTCATTTTTATAGTACTTAGCACCCTTTAGCGCATATTTGTCCATTGTTACAATATCTTTTTCCAAATCCAGAGGAAGTCTTATCGCAATACCCTCCGGTATAATTTCATCTTTAGATAAGCCCGGATTTAAATCTTTAAGTTTTGAATAGTTTGCATCGACTGTTTTTTCTGAAACAATACCGTTATTTTTAGCGCTATTTTTAACAATAGTCACCAGTGAGTAAACGTTATTAATATCACAACCGTTAGCTTTAAGTATTCTGTCACCTTCTCTTAATCCGGATTTCCGTATACTTGCTTCCTTTGGAGCGCTTATTTCCCCTGCATAAATCTCATAATTTCCAGAAGGAAGTTTGTGAGAAACAATTGCCACAAGCATAACCAGAGCAATCGCACAAATTACGTTTGCAATTACGCCGGCAGAAACAACAATCGCTCTCTGCCATGCCGGTTTATTTGCAAATCTTTCCGGAGAGTCTTTTGGAAGTTCACAATCTTTCTCGTCATCAGGAAAAGAAACGTATCCGCCAAGCAAAAATGCATGAACCAGAACTTCCACATCACCAACCTTGGTTTTATATAAAGTCGGCCCTACAGGAAGGCCAAACCCGAATTTATCAACCTTTATACCAAATGCACGGGCTGCAAAAAAGTGCCCTGCTTCGTGTACAAGAATAAGTAAACTTAAAAGTAATATCATTATGATAATTGACATAAACTCTCCCTTTTATTATCTTTTTTATAATTTTAACATAAATAGCTTTGTTGTGTTATAATTAGGCAAAATAGGTGACAAAATGACTATTGCAATATATCCGGGCAGTTTTGACCCGATTACAAACGGACATATAGATATTCTAAAAAGCGGCGCTAAAATTTTCGATAAAGTTATAATCGCCGTATGTTATAACGTTAATAAAGAAGGCTTTCTTCCTATTGACGTCCGCACAAAATTAATTCAAGAAAGCGTAAATGATATTCCAAATGTTGAAGTTGATGCTTTTCAAGGTTTAACCGTTGAATATGCAAAAAAGCGCGGAGCATCTGTTCTTTTGAGGGGCCTGAGAACCTCTTTTGACTTTGAGTATGAAATGCAGCTTTCTCAGACAAACCATGCTTTATACAATGATATTAAAACAGTCTTTTTAATCACACAGCCTGAATTTAACTTTATATCTTCATCCTGCGTGCGGGAAATTCTCCTAAATAAAGGTGATATAAGCGGATTTGTGCCGGAAGCTGTATGCCGGTATTTAACTATGAACGCTCAGGCTTTAAGTTAGACAAAATTACTGCAACTATCATAAATACACATCCCAAAATTTCTTTTGGCAGCATTGTTTCGCCTAAAATCACCGCACCGCCTAGTACTGCAAAAACAGATTCAAGACTAAAAATGATTGACGCAATTACAGGAAGAGTATTTTTCTGCCCGAAAATTTGTAATGTATAAGCCACGCCGCAGGTTAAAATACCTGCATACAAAAGAGATGTTTTGCAATCAATAATAGATGCAGCTGTCGGATTTTCAAATAAGAGTGTTAAAACAGCAGACAAAATCCCAACAACCACAAATTGCAAACAGCATGCTTTCACTGCATTAACTTTGTTAGAATAAAAATTAACAACCAGAATATGGACGCCGTAGAAGAATGCAGCTACCAGCACCAGTAAGTCATAAACATTAAAACCGCCACCCGGAGTATAACACAAGAAATATAAACCAATTACAGCAAGAATTACGCTGAAAACAATTCTCTTTTCAAGTTTGTGTCCTTGCAGAACCGCAATAATCGGTACGAAAATAATATACAGAGCAGAAATAAATCCGGCCTTACCCGCTGTAACATACTGCATGCAGTATTGTTGAATACTCATGGCCGTAAATAGCGCAAGTCCGCATCCTACTCCTGCTCTGGCAAGATTTATATGCTGATATCTCTTTCTTTTTTTTGTTCTAGTATCCGGTTTTGACAGCTTAACCCAGAGAATTACCGGCAAAAGGCTCAATGCACCGAGAAAACTTCTTACCATATTGAAAGTAAACGGCCCGATATGGTCCATACCTTCACGCTGAGCAACAAACGAAACACCCCAGATGAGTGCCGTCAAGAATAATGCAAAATTAGCAAGAAGTTTATTTTTCATAACACCATTATATATAACTAAATTCTATTATGCCAAACACCGCCGCGTCTGTCGACAAAAGCGTCATAGCAAGACCAGAATCTGAATATACCAGTTAAACCCAACACTGCATGTGTAACGTTTTTATCTACCGGGTTATCATTTATTAATTGACCCAGCCCCGGCCAAACAATTAAAGAAATTGCTGCAGCACCTACAGAACGTCCGGAAATAGCACCCGGAGTACCGTGTGTTGGAGCTGCCATAACTGCTGATGACAACATAATTAATAAAACTAATATGGAACAAATCTTTTTCATACTTATAATTCTCCCTAATATTTCTTAGTTACCCATAGCAAATGATATCCAAATTGTGTTTTTACCGGTTCGGAAACTTCGCCCACATTACCGTTGAAAGCGGCATCTTCAAAAGGTTTTACCATCTGGCCTTTTCCAAAACATCCCAAATCTCCGCCATTTTTTCCAGACGGACATTTAGAATACAGCCCTGCCATTTCTTTGAAATCATCAAAACTTTTTATTTCGTTCTTAAGTTTTATAGCTTCAAGCTCGGTTGGTACAAGAATATGACTTGCACAAACCGTTGAAAAATCTTCCGCAAAAGAAGGAAGGCATAATAAACCTAATAAAATTAATCCTCCAAATAATTTTTTCATAATAAAACTCCTTAAATATTTATTCAGCATCAACCAATACTTTAGCCTGTTTCCACAAATCGTTAAATTCGTCATATGTATACTCTTCAAAAGGTTTTGTTTTAATTTCTTCCATTTTTCTGAAACGTTTTGTGAATTTTTTATTAGCTCTCAACAATGCTTGTTCAGCATCAATTTTATACCATCTTGCAAGATTAACGGTCGCAAAGAAAATATCCCCCATCTCATCTTCCATTTTCTCTTTGTCACCGCTTTTAACTGCTTCTTCAAATTCTTTATACTCAGATTGAATACAATTTTTCAAACTATCAACACAATCCCATTCAAACCCGACTTTTACGACTTTCTTACTAATTTTTTGTGCTGACATTAATGCAGACTGGGACTTAGAAATACCGTCCAGTACAGATTTTCTATAGGTTTTTTCCTCTTTTTTAAGTTTATCCCAATTATCCAAAATTTCCTGAGTTGAATGCACTTCGGTATTACCAAAGACATGCGGATGCCTGTGTATAAGTTTATCGCTCAATTCTTTTGCAACATCTTCTATATCAAATTCACCGTCGTCCTTTGCAATCTGGGCATGGAGTACAACCTGCAGTAAAACATCACCGAGTTCTTCACGCAGATTTGAAATATCGCCCTCGTCAATTGCATCCACTGCTTCATAAGCTTCTTCAAGCATGTTTGGACGCAAAGACTTATGAGTCTGCTCTCTATCCCACTCACAGCCGTTTTCACTCCTTAGTACAGCTATTATATCAACCAGTTTTTCTAAATTCGGATATTTCATAAACTGATTATATCATAGACTAAGATTTATTAGCCAGCATTTTATACCCGACTGTGAGCGCCCCCATAACGCCGGCTGTAATTCCGCCGTATTTCAGGGCTTTTTTCCACTGCATATTGCTTTTTGTATTTTTAATAATATCAAATAATTTTGCATCCTTAAACTCAGAAGACTTTATGAATTTTTTAGATTCGCTATTCCACCCTAATTTAACGGCATTTTTGGTTTTCAAAAGTTCAAAATCCATAATTCCCTCCAGAGATTTTTTCAATGCTTCTTTACTTGTTTTTATGTTGGTTGTATTTACGGCGTCCAGCAGTGTTTCACTTGAAATAGCTTTACACTGCTCTTCTATTATATATTTATTTGCATTAATTAATTTTCTATACTCTTCTGGAGTTTTAACTTTATCAATTTTATTTAAGACTTCTTTCAATTGTTTGAAATATTTTTTTACATCTGAAGAACAATTCTTATTTAAATTTTTATCAAAAACTTCTCTTGCAAAACTATCAGCCACAGCACCATCCTTACCTATCGGATATCTATTTTTAAAATATCCAACAGCTCCGCCGCCAACTGCTCCGAGCGTCATCATTCCAAGAGTTGAAGGGCCGGAATTATTCCGGACAGGCTGATACCCGCCTTGAGGATACATATTCGCATATGAATTAGTCATATTACACACCTTATAATTACTACACTATATATCTAAAGTAATTTTACGCAGAAAAATTGCTTTATTATTTAACAAAGCGTTACAATTCGTTCAAGTTTACATTTTTATTATCTTTATTGTATAATCTCCTTATACTTTTTAGGAGAAATTTTTAAGTATGAAAGTAAGTGTAAAAGTACCTGCCACATCGGCAAATTTAGGCCCCGGATTTGATTGCCTGGGGTTGGCTCTTCCGATTTATAATACAATTACAATCGAAGAAACCGTGCTTCCGGGAACAGGTATTGAAATAAATTTGATGTCAGAAGAAGAAGTTATTGATGAAATGATTTTCGATAACATTCCAAAAGATGAAAATAATATAGTTTATAAAGCAGTAGAAATGCTTTATAATTCAATCGGTCAAGAACCTTCAGAATTGAAGATTAATATACAGTCGCAAATTCCTATAACAAGAGGCCTTGGAAGTTCTGCAGCTGTAATCGTAGGAGGGCTTATTGCAGCAAACAAACTTTTAGGCTCGCCTGCTGATGAAACAGCACTTCTTTCAATAGCAACAGAGGTTGAGGGACATCCTGATAATGTTGCACCGGCTATTCTGGGAGGTTTCGTAATGGCTTCACAGGAAGATGACGGTTCAATTGTATACAGAAAACTTGATTGGCCTCAAGATTGGGATATTACGGTATGTATTCCTGATTTTGAACTGTCTACTAATATTGCACGCTCTGTTCTGCCGGAACAAATTCCTATGCAGGATGCAATATTTAATGCTAAACACCTTGCAATGCTGGTTGAGGCTATTAATACAAGAGACACAAAGTTAATGAAAATAGCACTTCAAGATAAACTTCATCAGCCTTATAGAGAAAAGCTTGTTCCGGGTATGCGTGAAATAATGGAAGCATTTAAGCATGAAGACGGAGTTCTAGGCTGTGTTTTATCAGGGGCTGGCCCGACGATGCTGATTATTTCACATAAATACGATGTGGATAAGATTAAGTCCACAGTACGAGAAATATGGGAAGGACAAAGCATCAAAACTGATATCAGGACTTTAAAGATTGAAGCCAAGGGGGCCGAAATCCTCGAGGCGTAGGGGTAGGGATAAATTAGATATTAGAAGTTAGTTCTTGTATTTTATAATATACTTTAGTGAATAATTCTTCATTTTGCTTGATTTGTTCTAATTGCACCAAGAGTTCCTTGTATGCTTTTTCTATATCAATTTTTTCTTCGGTTTTAAATAATACATCTGGTTTTATTTTCAATGCACAAATAATATTTTCCAGAGTTTGTTGGCTCGGATAACTTTTTCCATTTTCAATTTTACTTAATGCTGAGGGTTCTATTCCAATCATTTCTGCAAATTGTTCTTGTGAAAGATTGCGAATTTTTCTAGCATTTAAAACATTATTTCCTATAATTTTACGTATATCCATAATATTATTCTAATTTTTATTTGAATGTAGTATAATGTCTTCATAAGAATAAAACATTCTTATAAAGAAACATTGGAGATTTTACTTATGCAATACTTTTAGAATATTATAGGCATCATTTAATTTATCTTGTGGAAAGGTTTGTAATAATCGGACTATATTTTTTATTGCGTCAGCATGGTTGTCTAGTGTCATTGTTGGCCTTGCAGTAAAGAAAAGACTCGGATGTACATCCAGTGCATCACATAATTTTGCCAAAGTTTCGCTCTTGATAAAATTCTTACCTGATTCTAAACGATAGATGGTTCCGGCTTCTACACCAATACATTCACCAAGCTTCTCTTGTGTTAAGCCTTTGGCTTCTCTAAGTTCTTTGAGCGAATTTCCTAAAATCTTTTGAATATCTTTACTATCCATAAAAACATGATAGGTTATTTGTTTACCCATCTCCACATCATAAAATTCATAAACTAAACATTCTGCGACTATTTTAGAACATAGTATACATATTAATACTCATGACGTAATTACAAGGAGAAAATTATGAACAAACTACTAACAACATTGATGCTTTTTACAATCACAGCCAGTGTGGTTTTTGCTGAGACAAAAATTCCGGTTCAACTTATCAAAATCAAGGATGGAGATACTATTGATGTTAAGATTGAAAAAAACACTTTTCCGGTAAGATTAATCGGAATTGATTGTTACGAAACAGGCAGAATACATCGCGCATACAGGCAGGCCTATGACAATAACCTATCAATCGATAAAGTTATTGCAAGAGGAAAGCAATCAACGGCTTATCTCGAAAATTTGTACAGAGCAAATAAAAATAATCAGGTCTACATTGATTTCAAAGGCGTTGACATTTACGGACGAGCATTAGGCGTAATTTATTTTGATAAATTGAATGTGAATGAGGATTTACAGAAAAACGGCGGGTGCATGATTTATAATTACGAATGATTTTAGAATAAGCTAAATATTCAATGAATTAACCATTTTATTTAATTTATCAAGCTCGTCTCCAAAACTACTCAGATTTTGATTATTCTCTCCTGGAGGTTCGGTTACGTTAAGTATTGCTAGATTTTGCTTAAATTCATTGTAAGGAATTTTAATTTTTTTAGATGAATCCCAAGGATTTACTACCTCTGCATATTTTTTTCCGGTTGCTGGATCTGTGGATATTCCTGTTAGAGCATAAGCGTGGTTTTGATACATGCCATATGCTTTCTGGTTTGATTTAAAGCCACAGTTCACAGAATACTTTGACGGGCTATTTTCAACGGCCTCAAGAGGCTTATCAAAACTGTCATAGACATAATTGTATGAATGTGTCCTTACATTTGGAGTTAGTAAATTTTCCATAGAGAACCCGTCCATTGATTCTAAGACTCCTCCGGGATGATTTCTATCATATTTATCTTTGTATTTAGTTAAGTATTTTTCCGTTGCAAGCTCCAATGCAAGCATATCGTCGTCACCTGACGAATATTTACCGCTTGCTTTTGCATCCTCAAGCTCTTCTGCGGATATATTATAACTATTTTGTTCTCCTTTTGCTGCACCTTTAAATGTCACATTCGCACCACCGGCACCATCAGATTTTACTGCATCACTGATTGCTTGTTTTCCCCACTCTGTTTGACTCATTGAATTTATATCTGATAATAACCAGCAGTCACCGCTGCGACCTTGTTTGGTAGCTTCAATTTGACCGTTTACATTGTTATTAAATTCTCTATCTATAGCATCATTCGCTTGTGCTTGAGCTTCTTCTTTAATCTCACCAGCTTTTTCTTCTGTCTGTTCAGCAGCCCTCTGAGTATTTTCAGCTTCATTATTTAAATTTTCAGCTTCTTGCTGAAGTTCTTGAGCTTTTGTTTTCTCTGCATTTCCTTTAGTTTGTAGAGTTTTCGCTTCTTCTCGAAAATCATCTGCCTCTGTATTTAATTCTTCTGAATGTTCTTTTTTGGCTTCTGCTTCTTCATTTAATCCTTCGGCTTCATTCTTCAATTCTGCAGCATCATTTTCCAGACTTTCAGCTTCTTGACTAAGCTCTTCTGCTTCTGTCTGTTTCTTTTGCGCCTCAGTTTTTTTGCTCTCGGCATTCTCTTTTTTCTCTACAGCTTCTGCTTTAGCTTGTTCTGCTTCTATTTTTTGTTTTGAAATAACAGCAGCTTCTGCTTCTGTTTCAGGAGTTACAGAGTTTGCGTTAGATATAATCGTATCTGCATTAGCAATTTCAGTATCAGCATCAGATATTTCTGTGTCGGCAGATGTAATTTCTGTTTCTGCTTCAGAATTTAGCTGTTCAGATTCTTGTCTTTTAGATGATGCATCATCAGTTTTTGTTTCAGCTTCCTGATTCTTAGTGTCTGCCTCTGAAGCTTTTTGATCAGCTTCTTTAGACTCATTCTCCGCCTCATTGGTGCGTTCATCTGCAGAGCGTGTGCTTGTTTCTGAATCCGTTAACAAACCTTCTGCACTTGTTTGCAATTCTTGTGACTCTTCATTTTTCTCCTCAGACTCAGAAAACGAATTCGAAGCTGAATTCATAATTAATTCTGCCTGTGCTAACATTTTCTCTGAAGTATTTGCTGCTGCTCCGGCTTCACCAATTCCTCCCAGCCCGAATGTGGGTTTTTGATTTTTTAACTGTTGGATATCAAGAGCTAAATCTCCAGCTTTTTGATATGTATTATGCCTTATATCTTCAACAACATTTTCGAGCGTTTCTGGCACAACAGCTTCTGCGACAACCGAATCTGGATTATTATTTACAGCAGAATAAATATCCCATATGCCAAACTTTTGCAAAATATTGTCTTCTGGTTTAACAGCTTCTGTCTCTTTGGTATCATCAGAAGATTTTTTTACAGCCTCAGCTATTTCTTTGGTAATAAAAAGCGCATAATTAATCCAATCGCCGCTCATTCTAAATCTCCTAAATAACTTAGTTTATTATTTAAGATAACATTTTATACAAAATGTTATGCTGTCAGTATTTGTAGTAATTACAGAGCAATATATATGTAAACAAATGTAACAATATTCTGCAATGAATTAAAGTTTATTGAAGATTATGCCGTTAATTACAGTATAAGATAACATTTTGTATAAAATGTTTGCAATCAAAAAGAGTTAGCTCTAGAGCTAACTCTTTTTGGTCTATATCTGTTTAATTACTTAATATCTTTTACAGATAATGCTATTCTGTGTTCTTTCGGTGTGAATTTCTTGATTAGTACATCAACTTCAGAACCTACTTTAAACATATTGAACGGATTTACGTTTTCATCAGACATTTCTGATACAGGAAGCAATGCTTCAACACCAGGGAAAATATTAATAAAAGCACCAAATGTAGTAACTTTATTTACAGTTCCCTTTACTATTTGCCCTTCTTCAAACTGTCCTTCAATTTGCTGCCAAGGATTTTCACCCATTCTCTTTAATGATAAAGAAATTCTCTTCAATTCATTGTCAATCTTGATAATTTTAACTTCAATTGTATCACCTAATGTTAAAACATCAGAAGGGTGTTTAATTCTCTGCCAAGAAATTTCTGAAATTGGAAGCAGACCATCGATACCATTGATATCAACAAATGCACCAAAATCAGTAATTCTTACAACATTACCTTTAACAATTTGATCTTCTTCAAGAGAAGAAAGAACGTTATCAACAACCTGATCTCTTTGTTCAGCAACAGCCTGTCTTTGAGAAAGGATAAGTTTATTTTTCTTAGGGTCAGCTTCAAGAACTTTAACTTCGATTTTCTGATCAATAAGCCCTTCAAAAGGAGTTCCTGTTCTCAATTGAGAAGATGGGATGAAGCCTTTAAGATCAGCCACGTCAACTAATACACCGCCTTTAACAGTTGAAACAACCTTAGCAAGAATTGTATCACCCTGAATTTTAGCGTCATTTAATTGAGCCCATGCTTGAGCAAATGCAATTCTCTTTAAAGATAACTGCATAGGATCCTCGTTGTTTTCTTCTTTTAAAACATAGAATTCTCTGGTATCACCAATTTCTAATTCTTCTACGTCGCTTGAAAGTTCTCTATTAGATAAGAATGCTTCCATTTTAGCACCCTTTACACTTACTAAATAACCTTCTGATTCTTTTTTAATCACTGTACCTTCTACGATATCAGCTACATTGTTAGATTTAGCAAAGCTTTCTTCTAACAACATTTCAAATTCATCTAATACTTGTGTCATATTTATTTTCCTTTCTGTATTTTGTCAATAACTTTATCTATTATTTTTTGCGGAGTTGAAGCACCAGCAGTAATACCGATAGATTTAACTCCTTCTAATAATTCTGTATTAAGTTCAGTATCGTTTTCAATATGAACTGTTTTTGTGCAGGCTTTAAGAATTTCTGCCAGATGCGAAGTATTAGCACTTTTTTTGGAGCCTACTACAATCATTAAATCGCTTTCTTTTGCTAGCTCTTTTGCTTCTTTCTGCCTCATTGCTGTTGATTGGCAGATTGTGTTATAAATCAAAACTTCTTTTGCAATTGTATTAAGATAATTAACAATGAGATTTAATGAAGAAACCATCTGCGTAGTTTGAACAACTACACCAACTCTTCTATGAGATTTAATCTCAGCTTCATACGGAGCAAGTTCTTCAATTGATGCTGCAACCACAACTTTATCAGAGTACAAATCAGCATTTGCTTTAATAGCCATTACTTCCGGATGATTAGATTTGCCTACAATTACAACAAAATAATCATTTTTAGCAAGTTCAACAGCTCGCTGCTGAACTTTTTTAACGTCAGGACAGGTTAAATCAACAAGCTCAAATCCGGCATTTTTAATTTGCTCAAAAATTTCTGGTGCAGCACCATGGCTTCTAACAATGCAAATTCCGTCACCTTGCTCAGGTATTTCATTTATAGTTTTTATACCCATTTTTTCTAACTCATTAATAACATCCGTATTATGAATGAGTTCGCCTAATATATAAATATTTTTATCAGGGTTTTCTTTTTTTAACTTTATAGCAGTTTCTACGGCTCTTTTCACTCCGTAACAGAACCCTGCAAATTTGGCTAGTTTGATATCTGGATTACTCAAAAAAATTGTAATTCACTTTCTAAAGGACTAGAGGTTTCCCTCAGTACCCACATTAAACTATAAAATAATCCAAAAGTAAAGAGTTCCTAATTAGCAAGCAATTTTAGTCCTGTAATTCCAGATACAATTAAAGCTATGCAAATTAGTTTCGAAATAGTTAATGGTTCTTTAAAAATAAGTATGCCAAAAATAACAGTTCCAATTGTTCCAATACCTGTCCATACTGCATAAGCAGTTCCTAACGGCAGTTGTTTAAGAGCTTGCGACAGAAAATAAAAGCTCAGTATCATACTAATAACAGTAAAAACAGCAGGAAAAATTTGAGTGAACCCGTGAGAAAACTTTAACCCTACAGCCCAGCTGATTTCAAAGAGCCCGGCTACCAATAAATAAAACCACTGCATCTTAAACTCTCCTTTCGATTAGAAAGCCAGGAAGAAATCAAATGATTTCTCCCTGGCTTTTATCCTTCCGTGTACTTTAAAATTATATTTTAAAGTGTTCTCTCTTGGACCAGCCGGAATTCTACCGCGGAACCCTAGAAAACTTTTAATATTCAGTAAAAAACTGGGTGTGGTGGGACTCGAACCCACGACCAATTGATTAAGAGTCAACTGCGCTACCAACTGCGCCACGCACCCATGTATGACATTAAAATATTATCACAAACATTTTTTATTTCAAATACATAACAAATTTTTTTTTGTTTATACGTTTAGCTTAATATGAAACTTATTACAGGTTACAGTATTAATAAAAATTTCTCAGCTTTTCAAGGATTACGCAGTAAGCATAAAACCCTTCAAGATTTATTTAATAACATGCCTGCAGAATACCTTATTCCGCAAAAATCAATCGAAAAAATTTCAGAAATTAGACCTGTAATGCTTGCGGGAACAAAATGCAGAAACTCTATTCCTTTGAGAAAATTTTGGGATTTTTTTGAAATCGATAAAAAGACATTCTTAAAAGGTTTTTCCACTAACAAAGATGGTTTTGCAAACAGTTTTCTAAAAACAAAATCCTGTATACCAATTTCTACATCATATATTCATGACTGTTCCGTAATGTATCTCTTCAATAAAGAAACAAAGACGCACGCTCTTTACCATGCTGCGCCTGACTGTAAATTAGAAACATTAAATTTTATGATAAAAACTCTTATGCCAGAAGGTTTTACCAAGGGAGCTATCATTCCGGGCGATTCAATTTTTTACAGAAAACACAGACATAACATGGAAAATATGTTTAATCTTATGAAACAGTCCAATCCGCACGCACTTATTAATGTTTACCACGGTACTACAAGATATCCAGAAATTACAGGTTACAAGGGATTTGTTTATGAAATTCCAAACAAAAAGGTCAAAGAACAAATGCTGGATGGGATACTGGATGCAGAAGATTTTGGACAGGCTACTTTTAAAATATTAAACCTGCAAGGCTATAATACTTTTGAAAACATTAATCTTTGCAGTACAAAAGATGAACTTTATAAATTAAAACAAGCTTTCAAACAAGCAAAATATCCACCGGAAATTTTTAAAATTTTATCGAATGCAATTGATGCAAGAGAAGCTGAGTTATAAAAATAGCAAAAAATTTTTTTACGGGATTTAATATATAAGTTATGAACATTTCAAAAATTCAAACTACACCAAATTTTTATAATACACAGAAACCGCAAAAAAGAGAATTTATAGACATTATCTCTGATAATGTTAGAAATCCGCGCGACGTAAATGATTGTGTTGCTGTGCCAAGAGGGATTTTTAAAGCCTATATTTACCTTATGGCAGGAAGCGGATTAATTTCTATTGCAAACTTTTTACCGCAGAAATGGAAAGGAATAAAAACTTCACTTAATGTTTTAGGTGCTGGCTTAGGAATTATAAGCGCTGTTTACTTCGCGAAACCATTTGCTGTAAAAAGTTTGTCACCTACTGTAAAAAAGGAAGAGCTGAATAAAAATGAAAATAAATAAACTTACCGGCTATCTGGCTGTATCAACTTTACTAGCAGCGTGTGTTTCCAGTACCAATAAAACTTTTAAGCCTCTGCCTGAAAATTTAATACCTGAGCAAATAGTGCATAAAGTAGATTCCTTGAGCAAAGAAACAAAGAAAATTATGAATGATACAACTTATCATTTTTACGGCAGAGATACGCTGAAACTTAATAAAAATTTTGCAGATAAAACTGAAAAGTTTTTGAAGGAGATTAATAAACAAGCAAAATCTAATGACAAACAAGTTGTTGTTGATAAATATACAGCTCTAGAACCGTTATATCCCTGGAAACCTGCTTCACCAATGCGTGTTCCCAAAACAAAATATGTTTATGCCGGCGAACATATAAATCACAAGGCTGTAATAAAAGATCCCAAAATTTTTACTACAGATTCAACAGACATGTACATTCCGGTAGAATATTACGGTCAAATTAATCCAAAAGTTTCAAAATAAAAAAGAGGATAAGCTCACGCTATCCTCTTTCTAAACTTTTTGCTTAAATCAAACTATCTTAATTTAACAGTTACTGATTTAGCTTTTTGAGTGTATTCAAGTTTGTCTTCTCTTGATAACCAGCCTAAGCCCATTTCAGCAAAGTTTTCGTTTAAGCTAAGGTCTTTTTTCATTTTATTAATAGAAACTTCACCTTTGTTAGAAAGGTAGTTGTAGATTTGACCTGCTGATTCAATGATTTGTTCTTGAATACCTAATTTGTTGCTTTCTTTAACTCTTGCCATTTTAAATCTCCTTCTTAAATAGTGTCACTGTAATAAACTTACCCATTTATTGTATTAAAAATTTTCTTATTTGGCAAGAGGTTTGAACTGTGTTTATGGTAAAATAGTCCATAAGGAGTATGTTATTAAATTTTATTAAAGTCGATTTTCGAACTAAAGTATTAGTTGAAAAATATACAGAGCTTATTTCTGCGGGTGTAAAACCTTCGGAAATACTGGTTCTTGTCCAAAATTCAACTTTAAAAAAACAATTTGTTGATAAAATTTTAGAAAACATCAAAATTGATGCAATTGAAAAACTTAATGTTCACTCATTTTTTTCAATTGTATATAATACACTCATTGAAAACTGGTGTTTTATTGAAAATGCTATACCGTCGGATAAACATTTTATCCTCCCTAACCTTGTCGGACTCGAAGTTTCACAATTTTTGCTTAAAGATATTTTAAAGCATGTAGAAGTTAAAGGTTACAATTCTAAAAAATCTTTACTTCATCAAATTTTTAGAAGATATTCTCTAATCGTACAGAATAATTTAACAAATGATGAAGTAAAAGAAAGAGCAAAAATTTTAAAAGAATCTTTTGCAGAAGATGCAGAATTAATTATAAAAAAGCTTTTGTCCTCAACGCTAAAATCCCGCAGTTTAGACTATCTCAGGCAAACTCTAATTTTCAATCATGTATACAAACATACTGATTATTTCAAAAATATTAAGTATCTTCTTGTTGATGATGCAGATGAAATGACACCTGTTTGCTTTGATTTTATAAGTTATTTAAAACCTCAGTTAAAGGATTGGATAATATGCTTTGATTCGCTCGGTTCAAGCCGGTGCGGTTATTTGAGTGCAGACACGTCGATTGAGTGTAAACTAATACACTTATTCAATGAAGATGTTCAGACTGATAAAAATATTTTTTCACAGGGAGAAATAATATTTTCTAACATATTAGAAAATAAGCATGAAAGATTGGAAAATTTCACATTAACTTCGCTCTCCAAACGCGCTGAAATTCTTGATTTCGCGATTGAAAAGATACAAAACTTATTCAAAAAAAATGTTTCTGCACGTGATATTACAATAATTACTCCGCTTCAGGATGACATGCTCAGGTTCACACTGGAAGAAAACTTAAAACATTCATGCAATCTTATGTTTTTATCCGGCAGCGAAAAACTTATTGACAACCCGCTTGTAAAAGCGAGTTTGAGCATATTGAAACTTATGCTCGGAATTGAAATTTCTGAAATGGATTTGAGAGTTATTTTGTCGGATTATCTTGGAATACCTTTAAAATACTGTTGTCCGATATTTGAAGGTTATAAGAAAACCGGCGGCTTCCCGCATATTTCTCTTGAATTTTATAACGAAAAATACCAGAAATTTTTAGAGGTATTCGAAGAAGTAAAAGAAAAAAATACAAAACTTTCTACAAAAGTTTTTGATTTGTTTTACAGACTTGTCGATTTTGCTGATGAAGCTAAAATAAATAAATTTAACTTCTTTATTAAGCAGTTAAGAGATTTCGAAAGTGTACTCGGTGCAAAAACTGTTATTGAACGCGCTGATGAAATTATCACACAGATTGAAAACTCTATTATTGCAGAAAATCCGTCTACGACATTGGAGATTGGCGAGAATGATTTAGTTATTGCAACTCCGCAAAAAATAATCGATAACAAAATATCTTCAAAATACCAATTCTGGCTTGATGTTTCGCATTCTGACTGGGTAAAAACCGACACAGGCCCTCTTTATAACGCATGGGTATTTCAGGCTGACTGGACAAAAGATGAATATACAGTTGAAGATGATATTTTTCTTGCCAGACAAAAAACTGCCAGAATTTTGAGAAAACTGCTTTTGCTCGCTGAAAAACACATCTGGGCATGTTCAAGCCTTTTTGACCCGTCAGGAGTTGAAAACCTCGGCGGCATTGAGGATTATCTCGCTGGCGAAGCAAATGTAGATGATAATAACGCTAAGCCTGTATTTAAAATAACACCGCGTGATGACCAGAAACCTGTACTTGATTATAAAAAAGGTTCAATGGCTATTTCTGCGGTACCGGGTGCCGGTAAAACAACGATTCTTCTTGCTCTTATTATCAAACTTATAGAAAGAGGTGTAATTCCTACAAACATTTTCGTATTAACTTACATGGACTCTGCAGCCAGAAATTTCCGCGAAAGAATTAAAAACATGTGCCCTAATACTACTTTGCTTCCGAACATTAGTACTATTCACGGGCTAGCATTAAAAATTATCAAAGAAAATTCTAACTTTGAGAGATTAAATCTCTCTGCGGATTTTGAGATTTGTGATGACACGCAGAGAATGAGAATTATTAAATCTATCGGCGGAAAAAATACCAAGACAGAGATTGATGAATTTGACAGAGCAATTTCTGTTTTAAAGCTACAGGAGGGTGATATTGACAGGCCTTCCGGCGACAAAAAGATTGAAAAGTTTAAGACATTCTTTAAAGAATATCAAGCGAAATTGAGAGAAGCAAACCTTATTGATTATGATGATATTTTAATCATGTCAGTTAAACTTCTGGAAAATAATCCTGATATTTTGGAATATTATCAAAACATATGCGAATACATTATTGAGGATGAGGCACAGGATTCATCAGGTGTTCAGCAAAGATTAATCGGCTTATTGAGCGGTAAGCATAAAAATCTTATCAGATGCGGTGATATAAATCAGGCGATTACAACAACATTCTCTAACGCGGATGTAGAAGGTTTCAGAAAATTTATTGCGGAAGCTGACACGACAGTTGAGATGAATCACTCGCAAAGATGCACACAGGATGTCATGACACTAGCGAACAATCTGGTGAATTTCGGAAACGAGATTTTGCCGAAAGCATTTTTCACCAGTTACATGCAGGGAGTAAACGGAAAAAATCCGGAAAGTCCGAATGCGATATTTTCCCGCATTTTTGAAAACACATTTGCTGAAAGAAACTTTGTCTTAAAAGAGATTAAAAATATTTTAACCAGAAATAAAAACGCGACAATTGGAATACTTTTGAGAAATAATTATCAGGTAGCATCATGGGCAAGTTTTATTAATGATGCAGGATTAAAAAGTATTACAAGGAGTGAATCTCTCGGACAGAAGGGGGTATTTAATACAATATTTTCAATATTAAAGTTCATACAAAATCCATTTGATAATGAGGTTGTTGTATCGACTTACGAAACTCTTTCTGATTTAGGTTTCTATAAACAAAGACTACAGCTTGAAATAAGGGCGTCGGAAAAACCGTTTATTGAAAAGGACGGAGATGATATTGAGTCGGCTGCTCTTGCGCAATTTTTGTGGGATATGCAATACTGGCTTAATTCCTCAACGCTTCCGCTTGAAGAGCTTGTTATTAGAATCGGACTTTTTTATTACACAAGTGATATTGAAAAATCCAATGTCTATTTGATTGCAATTCTCGTAAAACGCCTCAATGCTTCCGGAAAATTTGATTTGACATTACAAAGACTGGAAGAACTTGCGAAAAAGCCGACTTTAAGCGGATTTAAATTTTTCTCAGAAGAAGAAGATAAAGATGCAATGCGCGGAAAAGTTCAGATTATGACGCTTCATAAATCTAAAGGTGACGAGTTTGAATATGTGTTCCTGCCTGAGATGGCGGAAAAAAATCTTTCTATTGATGTTAGTAAAGCAAAAACCAAGGCATCCACAATTTTTATGGAAGAAGTCCGTGCGTTTAATCCTTCTTACAAGAGTAAATCTGAACTTGAACTTCGAGAGTTTAATTCAGAAGAGAGTTTACGCCTGCTGTATGTAGCGATAACACGTGCACAGTTGAAACTCTATATCACAACTTCCGCAAAAGCAAAGGGCTGGGGCAATAAAGAAACCGAGCAAGAGCCTAGTGTGATTTTTGGAAATATTTTATTATGAGGTAACCTAAATGATAATAGATGAAGATAAATATATAGAAAAACTTGAACAAGACTTAAAGCTTGCCGGCTGGACAAATTCAATTGAAGCAAATACATATTACTCTATAATGAGATTATCAGGGACTGATTGCATACTATACATTGACGACAAGCCTGCTGCAATAATTGAAATCAAAGTAAGCAGAAATCAAAAGATTATTTTAGAAGCTTTGAAACAAGCCAGAATAGCCCCCCTAAAAATCAACAATTCTTCATTACCTTTCATATATATTTACTGTGACGGCAAAATTATTTTTCAAGACTTAAAAGATATGAGCAGTAATCCTAAAGAAATCAAAAGGTTTTACAGCCCTGATGAAATGAAAAAAATGCTTTCAACAATACCTTACGGACCGACAAATGTAACTAATAATATCGACGTATTTCTTAAGTATCTGAAACTTGCAATTATTCTCATTTATAACAATAGATTTAATGTAAAATTAGAACAGTACTTTTCAAGCAGATTTTCTGATGATAAATTTTATTCTATTAATAACCATGAATATGGAATAAAAAGAATATTACAATTTGCGTATTTTTTATTTTCAGAAATATATCTTCTAAATTTAGAAAATACTGCATTTAATCTTACTAGCAAAAGACTGGATGAAATAAAACTTGAAGATTATAATTCTTCATCTTATAAAATAAATCTATTAAATAACACTGAAGAGTTAATTAATATTCCTCAAGGGAAGCGTATATCACAGAATAATAATATAATAACTATTAATTTTGCCAAAGGATTTGTCCGCGACACAGAATCATACGCAATTCCAATATATGATAAATTTAGAGCAACCGATGAAGATTTAATTCAATTTGGCGAAAGTATAAAAGGGAAAGTACAAGATTTTATATATAAGTGTACTACACGGCTGGATTCGGACAAACCTGCAAGTGAAGATTATCTTGACAGAAAAGATGATGCAAGACGTCTTGCATCATTCCTTATGCACCAAGAAACACAGACTCCATTAAATTTTGCTATTGTTTCAAACTGGGGAACAGGAAAGTCCTCTTTTGTTGAGTTTATGGATGGTGCTTTTAGAGAGCTTAAACCCAAGCATAAAAAATCTGAGTATAAAAAGCCTAAAATCATTCGTTTCAATGCGTGGCAATATAATAATGAACAACAGATAGGTGTAGCTTTATTGAATAAGATTTATTCTGAATTAAATTGGTTTGATAAAATAATTATTTCAATACAAGAATTTTTCAAGAATAAACAATATATTTTTACGTCTGTACTTATAATATTAATAACTCTTCTAGTATACAATTTTGTACCGGTTCACTCATTTCTCGAAAACAAGATTTTTTCAAACTCATTTATGGATAATTTTATTAAATTAACCAGTTTATTTCTTGGTTCCGGAGGTATAATTGCATTAATATGTAAAAGTTTCAAGTATTTAGAGAAAATTTTTGGGAAACTATCGTTATATAAATATGACAATTTATGTCGTAAGCACCTTGATTTAAAACATCTTATTAAAGATGAAGTTTCAAAAGTATGTAAACTCCAGACTAAAAGAAATGAACGCCTTATTGTTTTTATAGATGATCTTGACAGATGCAAGCAGGAAGCTATTATTACACTTTTAGATGCCTTATCAATATATTTTTCTTCTGATTGTGATGTTATAGCGATTCTAAACATTGATATAAATATTATTATAGGAGCAACAAACAAAAAATTAGGACAAAAAAATAAAAATAATAATGCAGCTGCAAGGTACTTGGAAAAAATAATTCAATTAAATTATAATCTTCCTAAAATTTCAGCACCACAATATAACAAATTACTTTTCAGCCTTCTTCCTTTCAATGATAGTAGTATTCATTCGCCACTTATAAAACAAGCTGACGCACAGCCACAAAGAGATAATATTACAATAGAAAAAGCTGACACTGAGCAGAAACCAGAAGAAAACAATAACTACTCAGTAATTAAACTGGAATTACCACAAGACATTGCAGATGCCTTAAAAGACTTTTTCCTGCTTTATGGAGATTTAATACAATTCAGCCCCAGAAAAGTCAAAAGAATTGTTAATATTTTAAGAATCTTAAACAGTGATTTAAACTCAAATAATATTAATATTGAACCTGAAGCACTAACAGCCGCGGTCTGCCTTATTGAAAGATATCCGGAAATGTCGCAAATAATAGCTTCAAAACTGGAAAATACTAATACACAGGAGATAAATTTAATGGCTGTACTAGAGGAAATTCCGGATAGAAAAGAATCATTGCTGTCAAATTTAAATATAAACATAAGCAGAGAACATTACAATTATATTCGTAAATATATTTTTGACATAGGACAATCCTAAATATTATACGCAATAAACCTGCAGAGTTCGATAATTTTTTCGGGGTAAATACCGATTATCAGAGTTGCAATTGCCGTCGCAATTAGTACAAATTTCTGCGAAAATACAGGAGTAAATGTCGGAATATTTTCGTTTTTATCACATTTAAAAAATAACGGAATAAGAATTTTTAAATAATAATAAAGAGCAACAACAGTCAAAATCAAAAGCGCCAGCAAGAACGGTACAAAAAACAACCCGGAATTGGCAATCGCAGTAAAAAGATAAATTTTTGCAACAAAACCCGATGTAACAGGTATCCCTGCAAGAGCCAGTATTGAAAACGCATAAGCACCCGCAAGTCCGTGGTTTTTATAAAATAAACCCTGAAAACTGTTTACATCCATATCATGTTTATCTCCGCAGATATTTAAGAATGCAAAGGCCGAAATATTCATCAGTACATAGCATAGAAGATAAAATATTACAGTTGAAAGATTATAAACAGAAACCAGACAGGCCGCTAAGAGAACATAGGAAGAATTTGCCGAAGCCGAGCATGCCAGAATTGCCTTAACATTATTTTCTCTCACAGCATATGTATTTGCCCAGAGTGCTGTAATCAAGCTTATCACAGCAACAGTAAAAGTCAGTTCAAAGCTATTGCTTAAAGGAAAAACAAATAATCTGCAAAGAATTCCGAATACAGCGAGTTTAGGAATAGTTGACAAAAATGCAAGAACAGATGTTTCCGTACCTTTGTAAACATCAATAACCCAGTTTGCAAACGGAAACACAGCGAGTTTTGCTATAATTCCAAGCGCAATCATTATAGAAGCTATTGCATACATGATTGAAGGATCTTGATTCATTACTGTTTCATAAATATCAGAAATATTCAGAGACCCGCAAATTCCATACATATAAGAGACTCCGAAAAGGAATACACCTGTTGAAACAGCAGAAGTCAACAAATATTTAAACGAAGCTTCCTTTGAATAATATCCTTTTGCGGCTGCAATCAAGAAATAAGTTGAAAAACTTAAAATTTCAATTGATACAAAAAGTGTTATAAAATCGTTTGCAGAAACAATATTCATCGCACCAAAAATTCCCGCAAGAAGAATTGCATGGAAAGTATAAGCGTTAGCTTTAATTGTTTTTACAAGGCTTCTTGTTAATAATGCAACAAGAAATCCGCAGACAAGTATCATGAAATCAAATAATAATGTATAACTATCAGACATTAAAGAATCTTTGAAAGCAAAGTACTGAGGCTCTGTCTGCACAGTTGTCAGGAGTATAATACTCAAAGAAATACCGATAATTGAAACAAGCCTTGCATATCTGTACAGCCTTGGAGAAAAAATCAAGCTGAAAATAAGCTGGAGGATAATAAAACCTCCAAGGCACATTTGCGGTAATAAGATATTAAAAATATCGTTTAACATATTAACCTCCAAGCATCCCTAAAATCGTTTGCGGGAAGAGTCCAAAAATTACCAGTCCTGCTAGAATAGAAGCAAGTACAATAAATTCATGAACGGTTATATCATTAACCTTTTCATACGCCTCCGGCAGTTCTCCGAAAAATCCTTTATGCAGGAATTTTAACATATAGCAGGAACTTAAAATTAAAAGCGGAAGCGAGAATACAGATACAAGTTTTAACACATCTGAAAAATCTGCATTCAAAGCACCTATCATTGTAAGGATTTCACTAATAAACGGCGCAAAAGCCGGAATTCCGATTGAACCAAGAACAATCACCATCGCAAACCCGAATAACCTCGGCATTACAATGGCAATTCCAGACAAGCTGTTAATATCACGATTTCTACATCTCAAATAAACAATTCCGGCAATCATAAATAAACCGCAGGTTACAAGAGCATGCGCAACCATATGGAACACGGATGCACTCAAACCGATTTTGTTAATTGCACAAAGTCCTAAAAGAATAAGCCCCATATTTGAAATACTTGAATACGCAACAATTCGCTTAATATCTGTCTGTGCGTAAGCTACAAAAGCTGTATAAATAATATTAATAAGAGCAAATACAGCTAAAACAGGCGCAATTGTAATAAACGCATCGGATAATGTTTCGTAATTAAATCTGTAAATACCGTAAGCCCCTGTTTTAAGCAAAATCCCTGCTAAAATCATACTAACAGGTGTCGGCGCATTTGTGTGCGCATCCGGAAGCCATGTATGAAGCGGAATTATCGGAAGTTTCACGCCAAACCCAATCAAAAGACAAATTGATATCAAATACTGTATATAATCAGGAATTGATGAAGCATTTATGTCCGAAAATACGGCTGATAATATTCCGTTTGAAATAAAATTGTAATAATGCAAAAGCAGTATACCTAAAAGCATTACCATGCTTCCGAGGAAAGTAAATAACACAAACTTTATTGCAGAACTTTGTGCTCTTTTTAATTCATCATCTGTCTCATTTTTCCAGCCTCCACCAATAAGAAAGTATGCAGGAATTAATTCTAATTCCCAGAACAAGAAGAATACAAACATATCACCGGCTGTAAATATACCTAAAATTGCACTCATCAAAAGCATAAGCATTGAATAGTAGAATTTATGGTTTGTGCGTATGTTAAATTTGCTTGCAAAAGAAGCTAGCAGGAACACAAACGAAGTAAGAAGCGTTAAAATCATCGAGATATTATCAATCTTGAAAATAAACTTCACCCCGATAGATTGTATCCAATCCAGCCCGTAGAAATGAATCTGGCTTACATACGGGTTTGCTGAATCAAAAAATATAAGCATCAAGACCGCATATAAAAAATGAAATCCGAAAACGCTTTTTGCAAATCTTCTCACGACAATTTCATTCCGTGTAAAAAGCGGTGATATCAAAAGCATTGATACTACAAGCGGCATAAATATTAAAAACGGTATTGATAAAAATATATCCATATTTCTCCTTTAGCTAATTTGGTTCAACATTATTTTATACGCAATTATAACCAGACTCACTACAATTGTAACCAGAATAAACGCATACGCATTATAGCTCTGTATATTTTTAGTCTGTAATTTAGAGCCCCATTTTGAAAGCATTTTTGTCAAGTCCGCAGTCAGAGTTACGGATTTGTTCATAATATTTTCCTCTATCCAGCCTGCTGTTTTAACACCGCATTTCGAGGCAATAAGCAGCGGTTTATAATTGCCGAAAACTTTCACATCAATAAAATTCATTGCAATAGCAAATTTTTCATATATTTTTGCCAGAACATTATTATAAAATCTTTCCAATAATTTTGGAGTCTTATCAAACTTTGTAAGCAGATTTTTTGTATACAGGAAGTAAACAGCAGCCCATCCGGCAAGCGCAGCCCAGAAAGGCTCCGCAACTTTATACGCAACTTTTCCTCTCACTGCAAAATAGAATACAATATTCAGAAGGAACAAAACTGCAACCGGTGCGTATTTTGCAAGATTTATTCTGTTTACAAGTTTTTTATTCTGAACCATGATAAGTGAAATTCTCATTATGTAAAAGGCTGTCAAAAATGCAGTCAAACAGTAAATTACAGAGAATACCGGATTGTTAATTGAAACAAATAAAAATTCTTTTGCAATCACTCCGGAGAAAATAAGTCCGGAAAGGCTTAAGCCGCCAAGCAAAAAGGTTATGTAATTAACAAAGTTTTCATTCTCATCAATTGATAAAAATAACATTGATTTAATAAAAGCATGTGCAACAAAAAATATTAATGCTGCTTTCACATTCAAGATCCCGATTGCAAAAAACATCAGCCCGAAATTTGCAGACGTTGAATACGCAAGAACTTTTTTAGGGTGAGTTTCAATTGATGCAAGTATTGAGCAGATAAGAGCGGTTAAAATTCCAAGCCATGCAATAATTTGCAGTACAGAAGCTTCCAGAGTAAAAAGCGGAAGCATTCTTATCAAAAGATAGGCACCTGCAGCAACCATTGTAGCCGAATGCAGAAGTGCGCTTACAGGAAGTTTTGCTTCCATTGCATCCTGAAGCCACGTATAAAAAGGGAATTGTGCAGATTTTACAGCAGCGCCGATTATAAATAAAATACATAACAAATAAAATACAGGAGTATCTGTATAAGCTGAAATTAACGTAGTTATTGCATTCATATCCTCGAAAGATAATGCTGCAAAAGAAAGATTTCCGGAATAATTATACATAAGATAGGAAGAAAAAATTATTCCGCCTAAAAGTGCAGTATCTCCAATTCTATTTGTTAAAAATACCCTTCTTGACGCTTCAGATTTTACAGAATTTTTATAATCAAATCCTATAAGCAGATACGACATAACCCCTACAAGTTCCCAGAAAAAATACATCTGAAACAGGTTAGGGCTGAAAATCAGTCCTGCCATTGAGAAATTAAACATATTTAGATACGCATAATATCTGTACTGTTTCGGCTCATCCTTCATATAAGAAACAGAAAACATCTGCACCAGAAAACTTACGAGGAACAACACAAGCGCAATTATGAGTGACAACTTATCAACATGAAGACCGAAATCAAGTACAAAATTACCAATTTTTATAAACGGGAAACTTTGTTCAATAGTTGATGTCAGCTTTATCAGGCTTACTGAGCACAACAGCACTCCAAAAAATGATGACAGAAGTGTTAATGTATAAATAATTCTGTTATTAACATAAACAGCAAAAAATCTTGCACTCATTATTATCAAAAAAATCCAGAGCGGAAGCAAAAGTATTAAATATATATTATCAAGAATTATATCAGCCATTAAAGCTCCTTATAACTTTCTATATTATCACTGCCTTTTTTCTGAAACATCAGATAAAAAAGATAAAGCGCAACAGCTAGTTCTACCGCACCAAGCCCAACATAGAAGAGCGCCATAATATATCCGTCAAATTTAACATTGTCGCAAAATGAAGCAAATGTCACAAAATTTATGTTAACCCCGAGCAGCATAATCTCTATTGAAATCAAAACTTTAATCATGTTCTTAACAAGAACAGACCCGAGAAGTCCGATTAAAAACATCAACATTCCTATAAATAAATAATGGTACATTGTTATTTCCATTCTCCGCCCTTTCTGAACTTTATAAGTCCAAAGCCTGCGATTACAATAGTTAGCAATAATGACACGAGTTCAAATGCCCAGACGTAATCAATAAAAATTCCCCTCGCAAAGGCTCTTATTGTGTCAAAAGCGTTCACCTGAACAAGCTCCATATTATGAAAAGTATTTGGACTCATAGCAAGTGACATCATAACAAGATAGATAAATGCAAGCAGGAAAATTCCCGAACAAAGAAGCGTTATATAAGGAGTTATAAAACTCTTTCTTCCTCCTGCGCTTCTTGTCGTAAACATTATTGAAACCCCTATAATCACAGGTACAGCAAGCCCGTATATTGCAGCCTGGATTATTGCATTGTATTCCGAACCTAGAACATAGAAAAATAGTGCTCCGAAAAAAAACACAACTACTGCAGCAAGAAGCGAATACACGACATTGCGCGCAAAAAGCGCCAGCAGTGCAAATATTGTAATCAGTACTGATGCTGAATAAAAAATTACAGGATTATTAATCATTACAGCCTCCATTATATTTCAATACTAATTTATCTATATCATCCGTTGCAAGTTCATATTCTTTTGACATCTTTATCGCGCCTTTAGGACAATAATACTCACAGTTACCGCAGAACATGCATTTTTTTAAGTCTATTGTATACCCCGAAACTTTTCCGTTCTCATCTTTATTAAATTTTATTGCACCTGTAGGACAGACTCTTAAACAGACACCGCATCCGATACATCCTTCTACAACAGGCCTTCCCCTGAAAGTATCATTAAGTTCACGTTTCTTTTCCGGGTATTCTAAAGTTACAGGTCTTTTAAAAAGATGCTTGAATACTGTAAACAGTCCCTCTAATAAACCTTTAATTCCGCTTAGCATAACCCACCTGCCCATCTAATAATAACTGCGATGAAGAAATTCAAAATGGAAAGCGGAAGCAAAACTGCCCACGAAAATTTTAATAAATCAAATGATGCAAGCCGCGGAAGCGTTGCCCTTATCCAAATCATTACAAATACAAGAACAGCTGCTTTAGCAAATAACCAGAAAGCCTGTTCAAAATAGATTAAGAATGAAGAGCTGAACATATACTTACCAAACGGCGAGAGGTATCCGCCCAAAAACAAAATTGATATGAACATTGCATTTGCAAACATCATTGCATATTCACTCAAATAAAAAATTGCAAACCTCATGCCGGAATACTCTGTATTATATCCGCAAATCAATTCACTTTCTGCTTCCGGAAGGTCAAACGGACACCTGTTAAGTTCTGCAAGAATACTTACAAACATAATCAAGAAACCTAAAATACACGGAAAAATAAACCAGCATGATGTCTGTGCGAGTGTAATTCCTGTCATATTCATAGAAGATGCCAGAACTACGACTGATAAAATTACAAAAGTTATCGGAAGTTCGTAGCTCAATACCTGTGCAATACTTCTTGCCGCACCGAAAAGAGCATATTTATTATTACTTGCCCAGCCTGCTAAAAATACGCTTAAAACAGGAAACGCTGCTAGAATTAAGTATAAAATTACGTTTGTACTCGTATTTACAAAAGTAAATTCAGAGCTGTAAGGAATTATTCCGAGAGCAGCAAACATCGGCACAAATACGAGTATCGGCGCAAGATTAAACAGAATTCTGTCTGCCTTATCCGGAGTAATATTTTCTTTGCATAAAAGTTTCAAAGCATCTGCAATTGTTTGCAGCAGCCCCCACCATCCAACTCTGTTAGGGCCTTTTCTCTGTGTAAAAAATCCGAGTAATTTCCTCTCAACAAGCACAAGCAGAATTACAACAACAAGTAGAGCTGCGGCAATTATGCAGAAAGGTATTGCATAATAAGTTATATCCCCGAAAAGCTGAGGAATATTGTGTTTTTTCAAAAACTCTATGTATAAAAAGTAAAGATAATTCATTACTTATCCACCTCCGGCAGAATAATATCAAGCGAACCCGCAATCGCAATCGCATCGTTAAGATACTCACCTTTTAAAAGTTTTCTCAAAAGGTTTACGGAATAATATGAACCGGTTCTCCATTTCAAACGGTAAGGATTTTGTTGACCATCTGACATAACAAAGCACGAAGCTATTCCGCGCGGCGCTTCAATATCTGTATAGAACTCACCTTCCGGAAGTTTTAAATTAAGAGGATTAATAAGTTTCTGTTCAAGCAGCGGGACTGTTTTTAAATACTCGAGCGCCTGATGAACAATCTTAATGCTCTCTTTGATTTCCAAAATTCTTGCCTTATACCTTGCAAAAGAATCACCTTCCTCCAGAACAACAGTTCCTACATCAAACCCCTTATAAAGATTGTCGCTGTTCCTGTAGTCAAAATCCACACCGCTTGCCCTGAGATTAACCCCAGTTATTGCATAATCTAAAGCAGTTTTCCTATCTAAAAAACCCTTTCCGACAGTTCTTCTGATAAAAATAGGATTTTCGGTAATAATTCTCTCGTAATCTTCAAGTTTTTCAGGTAAAACTCTAAGAATTTCTTCAACATCTTCAAGATTACTAATCTCTCTACGCACCCCGCCAAATACAAAATAGTTATACATCATTCTTTGACCGGATATTTTTTCAAAGTACCTCAAAATCATTTCCCGTTCTCTGAAAGCATAGAAAAATGGTGATACAGCTCCCAAATCCATCAAAAATGCGCCAATCCATAAAAGATGGGAAGAAATACGGTTAAGCTCAAGAAGCATAACTCTTATCGCTCTTACTTTATCAGGAATTTCAATTTCCAATGCTTTTTCAACAATTCTGCACAACAGTTCGGAATAGAAAAACCCTGCAAGGTAGTCAATTCTGTCAACCATCGGAAGATACTGGATATAGGAAAGTTTTTCGGCCATTTTCTCCATCCCCCTGTGAAGATAGCCCACATCAGGCTCGCAGGAAATAATTTTTTCTCCGTCGAGTTCTAATAAAAGCCTTAAAACCCCATGTGTTGAAGGATGCTGAGGCCCCAGATTAAGTTTAAGCGTTGTTGTCGTCATTCCAGCACAACCTCGTATCGTCCTGTACATAGTCTTTTCTTAGAGGAAATCCCTGCCAGTCCTCCGGCATATAAAGCCGCTTCAAGTTTTTATTCCCCTTAAAATTAATTCCGAACAAATCGTATATTTCGTTCTCATCAGCAATTGCAGACTCAAAAATATCTGTAATTGTTTCTGCTTCATCTTTTACAGAAATTGATATTAACAAGTCTTCTTCATCCACAGTCGAATAAAGATGATAAATAAGCTCAACCATTCCGTCAGGTTTATGCACTCCGATAATTTCCTTTAGAACATCATAAGGATAATTGTTTTTCACAAACGCAATAATTTCATGAAGTCTGGATTGTAAAATAATTTTATTACCATCAAGTTCGCAGTCAGCGAAAACTCTTTTAAATTTATCCCAGTCCATCATGCCCTCCTTTTTTAACCAGCTTAAGGTCATGTGAATTTAAAAATTCTTTTCGCTTAAGTATTGATTCTTTTTTAATTCTGTTCTGCAGTTTTCTAATCGCATCCAGAAGTGCTTCCGGTCTTGGCGGACACATTGGAAGATAAATATCAACAGGAATAATTTTATCAATCCCGTTAACAACAGAATAAGATGTTTCACAAAACATTCCGCCTCCGCACGTACAGGCTCCCATAGCAATAACATATTTAGGTTCTGCCATCTGTTCATATAATCTCTGCAAAACAGGAGCCATTTTATAAGTAATTGTTCCCGCGCAGATTAACAAATCCGCCTGCCTTGGAGATCCTCTAAAAACTTCTGAGCCAAAGCGTGCTATATCATTATCAGATGCAACAGTCTGCATCATTTCAATTCCGCAGCAGGAAGTCGCAAATGTGAGAGGCCAGAGCGAATTTGCCCTGCTCCAATTAAGAATATAGTCGATTGATGTTACAATTACGCTCATATTCTCCCTACCCCCATTTGAGCACCTTTCTGCCGATTGCATAATAAAGCCCGAACAGCAGCAAGCCGGCAAAGATAAAAGCTTCAATCACAGCAAACAATCCAAGTTCGTTCACAAATACCGCAAACGGGTAAAGAAAAATTGTTTCTATATCAAAAATCAGAAATATTACAGCGTAATGAAAATACTTAATATCAAACTGTATCCTTGCATCTGATACAGGCTGCATTCCACATTCATAAATAGAATTTTTGACAGGGGTTTTATGTTTGTACTGGCATATAAAACCGGCAATCACCATCGCTATAGCAAACAGTGCCGCAAGGATTATAAATACTGATAGACATACAAGTTCTTTCACCTAATAAAACCCTCTTTTCTATATTCTACTAAAAAATTATCTGATATAATAGTTATTATTATACAATGTTAAGATGAAATTCTATGCGACAATTGATTAAGATTTTATTAGTAATATTCTTCATCCTTTCGGTGTACAATCCTTCTTGTGCTGTAATTAAAGGCGAGTTAGAATATCAAATTCCTATTGACTACTCGAAACTTTCAACCGAAGAGCTGGAGAATAAAGCTGGATTTTATTACGGTCTTGCCTTAAAGACTAGTAACGGTAAGGTTAATGAGGATATGACATCTGCATTAAATCTTTATGCAATCTTATCGAACAAAAATCCTGAAAATACTTTTTATAAAATCCGGCTCGGTCATCTTTACGATATTATAGGCAAGGATAGATATGCTAAAGGATACTTTTTTCAAGCAATAGGAACTGACAGCAGCCAGCCGGAGCCGTATTTCAGACTGGGAGAATTTTATTACAGAAGAGAACTTTACAAAAAGGCTTTGAATATGTATAAAGAAGCCTATAAACGCGGATATAGCGGGAACTATGATACGCTTTATAAAATTGGAGATATTTACGAAAAATTTGGCGACACGGAAGCTGCCTTGAAGTATTTAAAGCTTGCGGCTCAAAAAAGCCCTAACAGCGAATTAGATAATAAAATAAAGCGCGTAGAAAATGCAAATGCCATCAATAAAGAATACTATTCAGACACCAGAATAAGACTTATGGAAAGATAGTTTTACTAAAACTCCCAGCGAATATTCTTTTTAATAGTTCTAGCCGGAGTTCCAGCTATCATGCAATTGGATTCATAAAACTTCTTTGTAACAAATGAATTTGCACCAATAACACAGCCGTCAGGTATAACACCCCCCTTGTGAACAGAAACATTTCTACCCATCCAAACGTGATTTCCAATAATCACATCCTGATCTTCATTTATTCGTTCTCCGGTAGTTAAATCATAGATTGGATGCCCGTCACCAGTCCAAATATTTATTCCATACGAAAACATACAATCTTTTCCAATCATTATTTTTTTACTGTTGCCATCAATTCGCAAATGGGCATTAACAAAATATTTAACATTATCAATCAAAATAGATGAATTATCACCATAAACATCTATTGTAATATTAGAACAACGCTCTATACCTTTGATTTCTACTATATTATTACTACCTGGCATTTCTATTATAAAAAAATTCAACAATTCTGTATCAGGCAGAACAATTGTATTATTTTCTCCTGTAACATTTTTTAAATACTTAAATAATTCTTTTCTATTTGTTATAAGACATTTATTACCGATCTTATCCAATTTATAAACTTTATTGGTTTGATAAACAGTATTAAATTTGAACTTTAAGAACAAAATTTTGTAAACTTTATACTTTCTAGCAGGGTTTCTTTTTTCTTCATAAGATACAGAAAACAGGATATTTAGGAGTTTACCCCCCCCCGAAACACAGTATTTACAAGGGTTTCAAGCATTTAACTATTACCTCCGTTTGTGAGCTTATTATAATTATCCAGATAAGTCTGCGCAAGTTTTGGTTTATTCAATTTTTTGTATACGTATGCAAGATTGTAATGAAATTCCGGTACATCAGATTTAAACATTATTGCTTTATTTAAATTTGTTTTAGCCTTTTTAATTTCACCCATCTGTATATAAGTACAGGCCATATTGTAAAAAATATACGGATTTTCTTTGTTTAAAGAGGCAGCCTTTTTATAATTCTGCACAGCCATATTAAACTGGCTGTTCTGCGCGTAATTATTAGCAAGATTGTAATAAGCTTTGTAATATTTCGGGTTTACGCTTATTGCTTTTTGATACATAAAAATAGCGTTATCTTTCTCCCCTTTATCCTCAAGAACATTACCCAGAATTAACCAATCTTGAGCAGAACGTTCTTTTTCATCAATCTGCAAAATTAAATCCATGGTTTTATTATAATTATTATCACTATAGAATGCTGTTGCCTGTTTTGATAAATCTTCAGAGGCGAAACAGGCACATCCTGCAAATAATAAAGCTGTAATTAAAAATCTTCTCATAACTAAATTATAAAAAAAAATTATAAATTTATCAAATACAGGACTTATGTTATATTGTGTTTATGAGGTCAAACAAGATAAAATTCTGGTTATTAATATTGCTTCCCTTCTTTTTATTTATAATAAGCAGTCTGCTTATAAAATATCATCCTCAACCAATATGCCTGTGGAAAAATTTAAGCGGTTATAATTGCCCTGGCTGCGGTATAACTAGGGCATTTCACTCTTTGTGTATTCTGGATTTTAAATCTGCTTATAATTACAACCCGGGTATATTTATAGTTGCACCGCTGCTTTTATACATATGGCTTAAAGAATTAGTAAAATGCCTAAATACATAAATAATAAAATTTGCTATACTTTTCAAGGGATTTCCTTTTAGGCTGGTTAGGCGTACACTGTATTCTACTTATTTGAACAGCAACTGTTCCCGCAAGAAAATGAACCTTGAAATAGTTTTTTTTAGATGATAAACTGATTTACGAAGAGAAGATAAGGAGTATTAAATTTATGGTCTGTTTAACATCAAACAAAATTGATACTAAACTCGTATCAGAAGCACTAAAAGCATTAGGAAAAGATAATTTTGCTTTAATTATTCACGGAAGCAGTTTCCCATCTAAAAATGGTGAAGATACTGGATTTGGAACATTCAATTCTGCAGCAGGACGCGATGTAATTGACTACGCTCACGGCATTTTCAACGCTTTGCAATTAGGACCTGCCGGAAAAACAAAAAGCTCAGACTCATCACCTTACTGTGGTACAATTTTCTCAGGAAACCCGCTTTTTATTGACCTTAAACAATTAACAGAAAAGAAATGGGACAATATACTTTCACAAGAAACTTTTGAAAAAGTTGTTGCAGGAAATCCTAATCAAAATAAAGGTAAAACCGCATACTCATATATTATGAAGGCTCAGAATGAAGCTCTAAAAGAAGCCTGGGCAAATTTTAAAGAAATCCATGGCGGAATATTCGGTTCTTCCTTAAAAAAAGAATTTGATAAATTCAAAAAAGAAAACAGCTTCTGGTTAGATAATGACTCCTTATATGAAGCACTTTCTATAGAAAATGATAATGATTTCTGGTACACATGGAAAAACGAAACAGATAAAAAGCTTATGAACCCGAAATCAGAAGAAGAAAAGAAAGCATACGCCTCAAGAATAGAAGAAATCAGAGATAAATATTCTGACGAAATTGAGTTTTACAAGTTCTGCCAGTTTGTATTAGAAAAACAGAATGAAGAAACAAAAAAATATGCACTTTCGTCAGGCATAAAAATGATTGCCGACAGACAGGTAGCTTTCTCTGACAGAGATGCCTGGGCTTATCAGTCCCTATTTTTAGAAGGCTGGTATCTTGGCTGCCCTCCTGATTATTTTTCAAAAGATGGTCAAGCCTGGGGCTTCCCTGTAATGGATCCGGACAAAATGTTCAATCCGGACGGCTCATTAGGCGAAGGCGGAATTTTAATGAAAAATCTTTACAAAAAGATGTTCAAAGAAAATCCGGGCGGTGTTAGAATTGACCATATTGTAGGTTTAATCGACCCTTGGGTTTATAAAGTAGGCAAGAAACCAATGTGTGAGCAGGGTGCAGGAAGATTATACTCATCTCCTGAACATCCTGAACTTTCAAGATATGCAATCGCAAGAAATGAAGATTTAGACTGGACTCTTGAAGCTGACAAAGAAAAAAGAGTTAAGACTCTTTCAGAAGAACAAATAAAACTTTACGGCAGACTAATTGAAAAAATTGTTATTGCTGCAGCTAAAGAATGCGGACTCGATAAAAATGCAATCGTTTGCGAAGATTTGGGAACATTAACAAACCCTGTTGATGCTGTAATGAAAAAATACGAACTTCAAGGTATGAGATTAACCCAGTTTGTTGTTCCTGAAAAACCTGAACACCCTTACAGATGTAAAAACATTGGTGAACACGTTTGGAATATGGTTGGAACTCATGATAACCTTCCGATTTCTATGTGGGCTGAAAGTATGATTAATACACACGAAGGTTATCTGCATGCAAAAAATCTTGTAGAAGATTTATTTGCAGAAGCTGAAAATAAAGACGATATTATTGTTAAACTTACTCAGGATAAAGAATATCTGAGATTTGTTAAATTAACAGAAATCTTTGCATCAAAGGCAAGAAATGTTCAAATCTTCTTTACAGATTTCTTCCAGATTAATGATGTTTACAATAGACCTGGAACATCAGGTGACCAGAACTGGTCACTTAGACTTCCAAACAACTTTGAGGAACTTACTCCAATTGATTTGCAGGCAATATTAAAAGCTGCAATCATTGCGAGAGGTAAAGAATTTGCATCAAAACATGCAAGTTTGATTGAAAAACTTTCTTAAGTTTGATAATATTAAAGCCGGAGCTAACGCTCCGGCTTTTTAGTTAATTAAGGAGTACATATTATGTTTATTCAACCTGTCACAGGTTATAGAAAGGTTGTTACCCCGGCGTTTAGAAGTCAGGCAGAAAATCCGTTACTAAAACAATCAGATATAACCAGATTAGATTCTAAATTAGTTATAGGCAGAGCACCAGGAGCCTGCCGTTATGAAAACCATCAGTATAAAATTAACTCAAATATTCTCGATAAAGATTTGCAGTTCTTAAAAAGTAATTATAATGTTGATACACTAATAGATTTAAGAGCAGGACATATTGAAGGTAATGAAATAACAAAAGAAGCAAACGCTGCTAAAAAAGCAGGAATGACTTACCTCAATCTACAGATGGATGGTGCTATAGCACCAAAACCAGACGAGCTTAAAAGCTTTTTCAACACAATCGACAAGGCAAAAGGTAATGTATATTTACATTGTCACATGGGACACGATAGAACAGGTGTGATGTCTGCCTGCTATATGGCAAAGGTTCATAAACTGAACGAAGAATTTGCTTTTCAAAAAGTTTTTGATGAAAGGGGAGTTACTCGTTTAAAATACATGTATGGACACCCTGATCAGTGTAAATTGCTTTCTAATATATTAAAATATCTAAAATTTTTCTAAAAAGAAAGGGCGGAAGCTTCGCTTCCGCCCGATAAGCTCTCTTTAAAATCTTATTATTCAACTACAGCACTGTAGCAGTCAGAACAAATAGTTTCGTGGCCTGCGTGTTCACCGAGTTTTCTATACTTCCAGCAGCGTTCACACTTTTCGCCTTCTGCATTTACTACCCATACTGTAATCCCATTTTCTGTATATTCATTTAAAACGCCTTCCGGTGCTGAATCTGAAACATATGCTTGAGAAGTAATAAATATATCTGCAAGTTCTTTTGCATTTGCTTTCAAGACATCTGCATCGCCGGATTTTACATAAACCCCAACTTCAAGCGAACTTCCGATTTTCTTATCAGCTCTTAGAGGTTCAATTGCTCTTGTCACAACCTCTCTTGTTTTAAGAATTTTTGCAAAATCTTCTTCTAACTGAGGATTATTCCATTCCTTATTTACTACCGGCCAGTTTGCAAGAAGAATACTTTCCAATCCGCCGCGCTGGATTTCAGGAGTATTCTGCCAGATATCTTCTGCTTGATGCGGCATTACAGGTGTTAAAATTCTTACAAGAACCTGTAAGGTTTCATAAAGGACAGTTTGGCAGGCTCTTCTTGATAAAGACTTTTTACCTGCTGTATACAGTCTGTCTTTTACAATATCAAGATAGAATGAGCTTAAGTCAACTGCCGCAAAGTTTTGCAGGCATTGGAAATACTTATAAAACTCATAGTTATCAAAAGCAACAGTCACTTCTTCCACAACCTTATTAAGTTTATGTAGAGCAAACTTATCAATAGGTTTCAACTCTTCGTATTTTACATAATCTTTTTGAGGATTAAAATCAAAAATATTACCGAGCAAAAATCTTGCCGTATTTCTTGTTTTCTTAAAGATTTCTGCAAGCTGCTTAATTATGTTATCCCCGATTTTTGTATCATTTCTGTAATCAACAGAAGCTGCCCATAATCTTAAGATATCAGCGCCGTAATTTTTGATGATATCATCCGGCCTAATGTAATTGCCGAGAGATTTAGACATCTTTCTTCCGTCTTCTCCAAATACAAATCCGTGTGTTAAAACAGATTTATATGGAGCCTTACCCTGAACAGCCATAGAAGTTAATAATGATGACTGGAACCATCCCCTGTGCTGGTCAGAACCTTCAAGATACATATCAACAGGAGTATGGCCTAATTCATCAGAACGTTTCTCAACAACTGCTCTCCAGGTTACGCCTGAATCAAACCAAACGTCCATAATATCTTTTTCTTTTCTTATGTGTTTTTTTCCACACTTAGGGCATACAAAACCTTCCGGCAAAAGTTCTTCTGCAGTGCGTTTTACCCACGCATCAGAAGATTCTTTTTCAAATATTTTAGCTACGTTTTCAATTGTTTCGTCACTAACTATAACTTCGCCGCAGTCTTCACAGTAGAATACAGGGATTGGCACGCCCCACGCTCTTTGACGAGAAATACACCAGTCAGAACGACCTTCTACCATGTTAGAAATTCTAGCCTCACCGCTTGCAGGTATCCATTTTACCCCTTTGATTGCATCTAATGTTTCTGCACGGAATTTATCTACTTTAACAAACCATTGCGGAGTTGCTCTGTAGATTACAGGATTTTTACATCTCCAGCAGTGCGGATATGAGTGGTTAATATCTGCTGCAGCAAGAAGTGCACCGCAGTTTTGAAGTTTTTCTATTACAATTTTATTACCTTTATAATACGGAACGCCTTCTAAATCTTTATCACCGACGATTTCAGTCCAACAGCCTTTGCTGTCGAGCGGAGAGAATACTTCGATATTGTATCTATTCCCTACTTCATAGTCTTCAAGACCATGACCCGGCGCCGTGTGTACAGAACCTGTACCTGCATCAAGTGTTACGTGCTCGCCTAAGATAATTGGAGATTTTCTTTCGTACAAAGGATGTTTAGTATTTAAGAGTTCTAAATCAGCCCCTTTAACGGTTCCTATTACATTGATATCTTTTTCTTCCCAGCTAACGCCCTCAAGGAAGCTTGCAAGCAATCCTTCAGCGATTACATAAACATCATTGTTATAAGTAAAGAATGTATATTCAAATCGCGGATGCATACTGATTGCCATGTTTGACGGAATTGTCCAAGGAGTAGTTGTCCAAATAACAGCATAAACATTGTCATTTGGAATATTTACCAGCTGCTTAATTTTATTTACCCCTTCGTCATCAAACTTAAATCTTACATAGATTGATGTAGATGTATGGTCAGCGTATTCTACTTCTGCCTCAGCTAACGCTGTTTCACAGGAAGCACACCAGTAAACTGGTTTCAAACCTTTTTCAATATATCCTTTTTTGTACATTTCACCGAAAACTCTAACCTGTTCGGCTTCAAATTCAGGATTTATTGTAAGGTAAGGATGTTCCCAATCTCCCCATACGCCAAGACGCTTAAATTCAGACTCCTGTCCTTTCAAATTTTTATGCGCAAAATCTCTGCATTTTGCTCTTAATTCAGCAGGAGTCAAAGCTTCACGGCCGCCTTTGATATTCTTTACAACAGCGTTTTCAATTGGAAGCCCGTGACCGTCATAGCCCGGAACATAAGGTGAGTAAAAACCTGACATGGATTTATATTTAATAAGAATATCTTTTAAAATCTTATTAAGCGCTGTTCCAACGTGAATTTTTTCAGAGCTCAAATACGGAGGCCCGTCGTGCAGCACAAAAGAATTAGACTTGTCACGCTGAGCCAAATTCTTTTCATAAACTTTTATTCCCTCCCAGAATTTTTGAGTTTCCGGTTCTTTTCTTGTAGCATTTGCCCTCATCTCCAATGTCGTCTGCGGCAAATTCAAAGTTTCTTTATATTCCACCATGTCTATACCTCAATTTCCTTTTTATTTGTATTGAAATCTTTATTAAAGCTTACGTTATGCTTAATTTTGATAAGCGTATTTGTTTTAAGGTTTTTCATCTTTATAAAATCAGCCATTTTATTGTAATCAAATGCATTTTCCCATCTTGCAATAACAACAGTTGCAACGCAGTTCCCAATTAAGTTAACAGTAGTTCTTCCCATATCAAGAATCTGGTCTATACCTAGAAGAACCGCTACGCCGAGAATAGGAATATTAAAACTCGTCAGAGTTCCAGCAAGGACAATTAAAGAGGCTCGCGGCACGCCTGCAACACCTTTAGATGTAAGCATTAACGCAAACATAATCACTAATTGCTGCTCTAAGGTTAAATGAATACCTACAAGCTGGGTGGAAAAAAGCACTGCCATTGCAAGATACAACGTAGAACCGTCAAGGTTAAATGTATATCCTGTAGGCATTACAAACCCTACAATAGATTTTGGCACACCAAATTTTTCCATAATTGCCATTGCTTTTGGAAGTGCAGCTTCTGAACTTGCAGTTGTAAACGTTAAAAGAGCAGGTTCTTGAACAGCCTTAATCAAAGCCCGCAGAGAAATACCAACAATTTTGCAGGCAACATACATTACAATCAATACAAATACTGCAAGTGCAGAATATAGGGAAAGAATAATTTTCCCATAATTATATAATATTTCAATTCCGTTAGAGCCAACAGTATACGCAATCGCACCAAAAATACCTACAGGGGCAAAAAACATTACGTATTCTGTAAATTTAAACATTATAGACGCAACTGAATTTAAAATACTGACAACCGGTTCTGCTTTTTTACCAACAGCACATATAGCAAGTGCAAAAAATATACAAAAAATCACTATTTGGAGCAGGTTGCCATCAGCCATAGCCTGAAAAATACTTGTAGGACATAGGCTTAAAAGTAAATCACCAAAAGAATTATGATGAGTAGTAGACGCCATCTCAACAATTCTGGTCAATCCTGTTTGCTCAGATGCAATATTTTTAATTCCAACACCAGGTTTAAAAAGATTAGCAAATCCTAAACCTATAAATAAAGCCAGTGTGGTAACAACTTCAAAGTATGCAATAGTTTTAATACCTAATCTTCCCAGACTCTTAACATCACCGTGTCCAGCTATTCCGACAACGAGAGTTGCAAAAAGCAATGGTGCAATAATCATTTTTACCATTCTCAGAAATATTTCGGCTAAAACATGAAGTCTGACAGCAAACGCCGGAAAAGCCCATCCAACAAGGACTCCTAATAATAGTGCCGCAAAAATCGCTATTGTTAATCGTGATTGTTTCAAAATCTTTTCCTTCTCAAAACCCTTCAATTGTAAATTATACAATAAACAAGAGAAAAGTATACAAACATGCTACGATTTGTTACGTATTTTGCCCGCCATGATTGACACACATATTTGTTCGTCCTAAGATTAAAGTACTCTAGTCGAAATTTCTGCCGGATTTGACGGTTAGAGGGAGGGGTAAATCAACTCCAGTCAGTATTACAACTACCAGCTGAAAGTGTTTATCCTAAAAATAAATTAGTAAAATAGGTAAAAGGAGAAAAAGTTATGCCTACTATGAACCAGCTTGTACGTTCAGAACGTAAAAAGCTAAAAGACAAAACCAAATCGCCGGCTCTTATGGAATGTCCACAAAGACGCGGCGTATGTACAAGGGTTTATACTACAACCCCTAAAAAACCTAACTCTGCTTTGAGAAAGGTTGCCAGAGTCAGACTTACTAACGGATTTGAAGTAACTTCTTATATCCCTGGTATCGGACACAACCTTCAAGAACACAGTGTTGTTCTAATCAGAGGCGGAAGAGTTAAAGACCTTCCTGGTGTTAGATATCACATCGTACGCGGTACTTTAGATACAGCAGGTGTTGCTAACAGAACACAAAGCCGTTCTAAATATGGTGCTAAGAGAGCTAAAGGAGGTAAGAAATAATGTCTAGAAGATCTAAACCGGAAAGAAGAATTCCTTCAGCTGACCCTATTTATAACAGCGTTGATGTTTCTAAATTCATTAACAGAGTTATGAGACGCGGTAAAAAATCTATCGCTGAAAAAATATTCTACTCTACAATTGCAAAAGTTGAAGAAAGAACAAACGAAAAGGGCTTGGAAATTTTCCAAAAAGCTCTTACTAACGCAACTCCATTATTGGAAGTTAAAGCAAGACGTATTGGTGGTTCTACTTATCAAGTACCTATCGATGTAAAACCAGATAGAGGTTTTGCTCTTGCATCTTCCTGGATTATTGCAGCTGCTAAAAACAGAGGCGGAAAATCTTTCGTTGAAAAATTAACTAACGAATTAATCGATGCTTCTAACGGCAACGGTGCAGCTTGCAAAAAACGTGAAGATACCCATAGAATGGCAGAAGCTAACAAAGCGTTTGCTCACTACAGATATTAATATTATTTGTATAATAAAAAAGGGCGGTTTGAGTTTTCTCAAACCGCCCTTTCTCTTACACAAGTTCGTCCAAGCTGTCTGCTAATGACTTTTGCTCATCCAATACTACCTTGAGGATAGTACCCACTGCTGATAGTTCTTGACCTTTGTCAAAATTATACTCACAGTAATTCTTAGCAATCTCTAGCAAATCAATGCTTAACGTAACTTTTTCTTCAATTGTGGAAAGTGTATCTAACATATTTTTCATACATATAAAATACAACAAAGCATTCTCTTTTGTCAAGAGATATTTGAAAATATATTAAAAAATGTATTAAAATAATTTATTTGTTATTCCGGTTGTAATTAGTGCCAAGCCATATTTATCAACGGTTTCAACGACTTTTGATGAAGCAGAAGGCACTATAACAAGAGCTATTCTGCATTGAATAGCTGCATTTATGTCATGAACATCAAGTGGGATATCAGAAGCTAATACTGCATCTTTAGCCCTTTCGCACGCTGCATTCAAAGCATATTCAGATGCATCACTCCTCAAGCCTTGAGCTACAGCTGATGTTTTTAAATCTTTTGCGATTACAACTGCCTGAGATTTTGCATGCTTTGCAACCTTCCATGCAAAAACAGCATCTTCTATCAGCTCTACTGTCGGTTTATTTTTAGATACTACTTTAAAAGTTTCTTTATCCAGTTCGCTTAAATTCGGGGTTTGCACAAGCGTTCCCAGCGGAGTTACTATAGTTTCATTTGAAAGATACTTTTTATAATCTTTTAAAGGTGTTTCTATACTTACATAACATATGTCATGTGAGTCCAGATATTCTACGGCATTTTTTGTAAACTTTGGAGCAATAATTATATTTACTCCCTTAAGCATCTTTGCTGCATCGCTGTCAATTTCAGCTGAAACTACCACGTTTGCATTAACAAAATCAAGAGGATTTGAGTCCATTGCTTGCACAATAGCTTCCTCTAGGGATTTTCCAAGGGCTACTGCACTTATATTCGTGCCAGATACCGTAACAACAGCATTAACATCAAAAAATTCACTTATTACGTTCAACCCTTTTGTTATACTCAAAATGTCTGCATATGAAAGAGGTTTGCTTGATGAATAATCTATTGTTTTTTCGTTTCTTTCAATGCTGGCATTCTGGTGACTGTTTATTCCGCTTGTTATTTTAAAGTCTTCTAAATTCATTTTACGCCTCACTAACTAATACATAGTATTATTGCTGCTGTCCTATTGGTGCCGAAGTCACAGGAATCGGCGCAAACTGCGGCTGTGGTGCTTCTGTTCTTTCTGGTTTAACTTCGACCGTAGGAGTTTCCTTTTTCTTTATCGGTGTTAAAGTCTGTTGCAGAATTTCAGCCGGTTTTACCACCGGTGCAGGAGTTTTTTGCTCTTCAGCTTTTTCTTTCTCTGCCTCTTGCTGTTCTTTTTCTTTGTTTTCTAATTTCTTTTTCGCTTCACTCTGAGGAATGATTGATACCCCCGGAGCTCTGAAAGGATTTAAGATTACTTCCGGATACTCAAAATCAGCATTTCCATAAGGTGCAGTTGCAACTGTCATAACATCTTTCCAGATAAGAGCAGGTACTGTTCCGCCTGTAATCCCGCCCATCTGAGAGTTATCATCATTACCGACCCATACGCCTGTAACAACATCAGGAGTAAAGCCGATAAAATACGCATCTTTACTATCATCTGTTGTACCGGTTTTTCCCGCTGCAGGTTTTCCGATATTAGCAGCACGACCTGTGCCGTTTGTAATAACTGTTTTCATAATTGCAGTCATTGTTGCAGCAGTATTAAGATTAAGCACCTTACTTGAACGGGCTTTTTTAGCCTCATAGAGAATTGTTCCTCTTGATGATTCAATTCTTTCTATAGCAAAAGGTTCTACCTTAAATCCGCCATTTGCAAAAACACCATAAGCTCTTGTCATTTCAAATAATTTTACACTGTTTGAACCGAGAGAAATTGTATAATCATAAGGAATTGGTGTTGTAATTCCCATTACTCTTGCAAGCTGTATAACAGGTCTTACACCTATTGCATCCATGAGTCTTGCTGTACATACATTAGAAGAAACCATCAGTGCTGTATACAAAGGAATAGGGCCTCTGTATTTATTACCGTAGTTTCTAGGCGTCCAGTCGCCGGCTTTGAATGGTAAATCATCTATCATATCATTAGGAGAATATCCCTTTTCAATTGCAGCTGTGTAAATAAACGGTTTGAATGCAGAACCGGAAGGTCTTGCAGATTGCGTTACCCTGTCATACTGGCTCTTTGTATAATCTTTACCTCCGGCATAAACCAGTATTCTCCCGTCAATAGGGCTGAATGAAAATACTGCTGCCTGATTTTTATCTCTTGTTAAGCCCCACGCTTTAAGATTCTTTAAGATAGCCTCATTTGCTTTTACCTGGGCTTTGTAATCAAGTGTTGTTATAACCTTATAACCGCCATTCACAATTTCATCTTCTGTAAACCCGAGTTTATACATTTCTTTCATTACATAATCACAGAAGTATGGCGCCTTATTTGTTGCATACATAGTCGGCATTGACGACAAAATTATCGGAGCTTTTTTAGCTTTTTCATAAGTTTCTTTATCAATGTATTTCATTTTATACATTCTTAAAAGAACCTGATTTCTGCGTTTTTCTGCGAGTTTTTTGTTGTTATACGGCGAATAAACAGACGGCGCCTGCGGAAGTCCGGCAATTAAAGCCATTTCCGGCAATGTAAGCTGGTTAAGATTTTTATTAAAGTAAATTCTTGCGGCTCCCTTTACACCATATGCACCGGAGCCAAGATAAACATTATTAAGATACATTTCCAAAATCTTATCTTTTGAAATTGTCTTTTCTATCTGTGCAGCAACCTGTAATTCTTTGATTTTTCTGGTAAAAGTTTTTTCATTAGAAAGGAATAATATTCGAGATAATTGCTGTGTAATAGTACTTGCACCCTGTACAACATGACCAGCAAGTACGTTCGCAACCATTGAGCGGGCAAGACCTACCATATCATATCCTGGATGTTTATAGAAATTTTTATCTTCCGTAGCAATAAGCGCTTTTACAAGTGTTTCAGGGACTTCTTTCAACTCAACATTTGAATATGTATACGCTGCGAAAGTCTTAATAACTTCGCCATCACCTGCACAGAAGGTTGTAACAATATTTGGTTTAAGCGTATTCAAATTTTTTATTGGAGGCAGTGATGTCAAATAGAGCTTCAAAGCTATCAAGCCTGCAAGCATGACCCCAAGGCCAAAAACAATGAGTCCTGCGATTAGTTTTAAAAATGGATTATCAACTGTTACGCGTTTAGAAGAATATTTCTTTTTTCTATTTTTTGGAATATTGTAATTTCCCATAAAATTATCCTTTATTGATTTTATCTCTCAATCTTAGTACCATGATATTATTCTAACAAAGAAATAACAGGGCGGAGTGTTTTTCAATATAATGTTAAGTTTTTTGACAATTTTAAAGAATGAATTATTATCATATTTTGTACCAGAAAAAATGGAATATAAAATCACCGGTAAATGCCTTAAATGCGGCAAATGCTGCAGATATATGTATAGTTTTGACACTTACACTACAACAGATTTTAAGATAATGCAGTTTTTATTTCCTGCATATAAAAGATTTTATATCAGGGGAAAGGATGAGGCAGGAAATCTAATTTTTGCCTGTAAATATGTCACAGAAGAAGGTCTTTGCTCTGTTTATGATAAACGTCTGCGTATGTGCCGCAATTATCCCGCAAAAAAAATTTCTTATCCGGGAAAACTTCATGAAGGCTGCGGATACAAAGTTGAAGATAAGAGTTTTGAAAAATACTTAAAAGATAAGAGTTAATTAATCATTAATCTCTTGATTTGCTCTTGTATAAACGAATAACTCTATTGGATTTATGTTTAAAATAGAGGAAATCTTATATATAGTTTTCAGAGTCATATTTTTTTTGCCCCTCTCTATATCGCTTAAATAACGCACATCCATATTTAATTTCTCTGCGAAAATGGCCTGCGTCATGTGACGCTGCTGCCGGAAAAATTTAATTTTCAAACCAATATTTAAACATAATTCTTCATAGCGCATATAAAAATTTTAATGTATTTATATATACAAATACATCTATATAAATATACATTAAATGGGGGTTATAAATACATATTAAATATGATTTAATTCTATAGTGTTAAAAAAATATTTTTTTTGTATGAAAGAGAGGAAATTATGGAAAGAAAATCTTTTTTAGTAACTGAACTATTATGCTTATTTTTGGGGTTATTGGGTGCTCATAGATTTTATACGGGGTATATAGGCTTAGGTATTTTGCAACTGCTTACTCTTGGCGGATGCGGAATATGGAGTCTTATTGATTTTGTTATGATTAGTTTAGACAAATATAAAGATGCCAACGGTCAGGAACTGATGGAATACAACCAGTGTATTGGCTACGGGCTTATTTTATTGTCAGCTGTTGTAACTATATTATGCATTATTTTCTAGGCTTATTTTAAATAATATTAAGTACGGCTATTGACAGATTTTAAAACATACTATATAGTGTATAAGTTACAATTATTCATTGGAGAAAAAATGCCTGTACTGAATTCACTACATATGTGTATCAAGAACATCCGAATTAATAATTCGGTGGTCATGCTATGCTGCAAAAATGTGAATTTACAGGTTAGTTAAAAAATCTATATATAGTTTAAGAGCTTGTAAATTCTGAAGAAATTTACAAGCTCTTTTTGTTATTTAAAGGAGGATTAGATGAGAATTAACCCGATCAGAGAAACAAATTATCCGAACTACAACAGTTTCCAGACAAAGAAACTAACACATAAGTCTGCCAACAGCGCCAGCATTACAGACTTAAGCATTCTGAACCAAAATTACAATCAGGTTAGAATAAATTTCAGAGGTGTGCCAAATACCTCTCTGGAACTCATCAAACAAATTCCTCTTGAAGACAGGCTTGCCTCGCTCTTTCAAAACTTCAGGCTTGGAGATTTAATCCTTGTCGGCAAGAATTTACAGGATTGCGCTAAAAAAATGTACAAAAATGCCAACCTTGTCCAAAATGCAATTAAACGAAGCTTCTATATTGCTGATGACAAAATCGGCGGTTCTCTCGGTTTTATAAAAAACAGCAGTGGAGATACTGAAGTTATTAACCTTAATGATTTTGAAATTCCTCTGATAAGCGGTAATAAAACTTATCCGCTAAAACCTCAGGAAAGTTTTTATGTTATTCCTGAAGATGTACTTTCTGTTGATGGGAATTTGCTAAAAATTAAAGATGAGCCAAAAACAAATTTAAGCATGTATAGAAAAAATTTCGCACGTGCATTTGACTATGAGAAAGAGGTTAAACAAAACCTTGAAACACTCAACAAAAAAACATTATCAAAGTTGATGAAAACCGACCACAAAGGAACATCTGCTGTAACGTTTGCCGAAGTTGGAGGATATCAGGAACTTAAAGATACTCTAAAAAAAGATATCATTTATCCGCTTCATTATCCGGATGCTTATGAGAACATGGAGCTTAACCGCGGTTTTATCTTATACGGACCTCCGGGAACCGGTAAAACACATATTGCAAGAGCACTTGCAAATGAAGCCGGTGCAAATTTTATAAGCCTCAACGGTCTTGACCTAGAGTCAAAATGGGTTGGCGAATCAGAAGCTAACTGGAGAAGCCTTTTTACAGAAGCAAAAGAAAATCAGCCTACTATTATTTTCCTTGATGAATTTGATGCTGTTGCAAGAAGCAGAGATAGTAAAGATGAATACGGGAATAAAGTTGTAAATCAAATTTTAACACTTATGACTGATATTGATAATGAAGGCGACAGCGTTTTTGTAATTGGTGCTACAAATAATTACGCAGCCCTTGATAAAGCAATAATTCGTTCCGGCCGTTTTGGGAAACATTACGAAGTTAAAGAGCCCGATATGGATGCCCTAAGAGAGATTTTCAAAGTTCATACTAAGAAAAAAACGCTTGATGAAAATATTAATACAGAAGAATTATTGAGTAAGCTTCACTCTCTGAAAGCAACAGGTGCAGATATTAAGCATATTGTCAATGATGCACACAACAATGGATATGTTCGTGCAGGAATTTTCACAAAAATGGAAAACAAAACTTTTAATTCTAATGATTTAAAAGATTTTAAAATCGAAAAGGAAGATTTTGACAAAGCCATTGATGATTTTATGAAAGACAGGAAAAGTAATACGAGAAAACCTATTGGATATAACAAGCAGTAAGGGTTAACTTTTGTAACAAAACTAGCAAAAAAAAAATTTCACATACTTATATATCAAGGTAAGGAGAATTTAAATGCAGTTAAATAATAATGTTTCTTTTAAAGCTGTACCCGGCGGACAAATTAAGTCATTACTCGCTAAAAATCCAGAAAAGCTTAATGAAATTACACAAAAATTAGCTCCAATGGGAGATAAGAATAGTGTTGTTGATATTTTTTACACCTCTGTACGAACTCAGGATAACAGAAACGTTAAAAAGTTTTCACTCAGATTATTTAACAAAGTATTCGGAACCAGTGACAACGCTCCTGTTATGGAAAAAGAAACATCATTCTTTGCTAAAGATTTACTGCCGAAGCTAGACTTACTAACACAAAAAGATATTATATCCGCAGAAGACAAGCATTTTCGTAATGTTGCAGAAGCATTTAGCGGTTCTAAACCTTATAGAGAATGGCTTCACGAAATAATGAAGTCGAAAAAAGAAGAAGGTATTGAGCTCGGTTCTGATGCAAAGAAACGTTTTAACAACATATTTAATAGGTTTTAAAAATGTTCAAACCTATAGTTTGCAAAGCTAAAACCAATATCACTATACCTTATTCTGGAACAAAAAAAGAAAAACTAGAATTTATTGATAGAACTGCCAGAACTTTTTGCGAAAATTTTGATACTTACCTGCAGATAAATAATCAAAAAAATTTTATTAAGAAAAAGGAGCTTATAGCTCTTTTTTCTGAGCTCTTTCCGGGGCTGAAAATTAATATTGGCAGAGTTAGTTCAAAAGAAGCCGGCACTGATGCAGCAACAAGACGCGAAGCAGATTGTTATATTATGCGTCTGAAACCAAGAAAAAGTAAAAACATACTAGTAAATATTCTTGATTATTTCAGGCCGTTAATGATAGAAAAAAATACCGATAATATTGAGTCAATAAAACATGAAACCTGTCATATAATTTCACAAAGTGTTAGAGGTAATGCTTTTAAAAATAATGATATAAGAGATTTTATGGCTCGAAACGGAGAATTTCTTCAAGATATGAGGTTTTTGTTAGAAGAGCGCACAAATCTTAGTATATTTCCTGCATTTTACTTTCAAAACAAATATAAAAACAAATTATTAGAATTATTTAAAAATTACAAAGTAAATGAATATAAACAAATCCATATCCTGTCGACTTTAAAGCGGCTCATTGAAGAAGAAAAACTTGCATACAACATATCTACACACGGCAAAAACACTACAATTGATGATATTAATGACAGGGCATATAAGGTTGAAAAATTTTTTGCATTTAATAAAAAGCTGGAAGTTATTAATTCTGCACTGAAACAAAAGCTTATAAATATTCGAAGCAATAAAAAAGACCTCCGTTGAGGTCTTTTTTAAACTTTGTAAAAAACTCCCGGAAATGGATTCGAACCACTGTTGGAAGAGCCAGAATCTTCAGTCCTGCCGCTAGACGATCCGGGAATATTTATTACCAAATTTGCCAGAAACGTTTGCCGGTATTTCCGTCATTTAAATCCAACGGGTCTTTCGGTTTAACGTTTGTTCCGCCATATTCATAAGGGTTAGAAGCATCCATAGCCCCTTTTGTTGAGGTATATGTAGCTTTTGACTTGTTAGACTTACCCTCAGCGTCCGGAGTTGAAGATTTAACTTTGGTTTCATTTACATTGTAATATCTTTCAGCATCATATCTATCGATATTTCTAAGTCCGTAAGAAGCATTTGTAACATCCTTTTCTTCAGGATTAGAGTAGTCTTCGACTTTTTGAAGAGTTTTTGCTTCAGGATCTTTACCTAAGAAATGCATTCTGCCCAATTCGTCTGTATAAATAGTCGAATTAGCCATTGCCTGCACAGTAGTTAAGCCTATCATTGCAATTAAACCTAATGAAATCAAAATTTTCTTTTGCATAACATTGTACTCCATAAGCTTTGATAACAACATTATAATACAAAACTATTTAAAAGTACAAGGGGGGGGGAATGAATTTGAGCTTGAATTAAAATTACTTTATTTTTATTTCATTGGTTATGTCTTTTCCGCCGTATAAAAGAACACTTTTTGCAAATACATAATCGTATTTATCTGCTTGAGCCTTTTTGGCAATTTCATCCTTTATACTTTTTTCAATTGCATTAAGTCTTGCATTATAATCTTTTTCAAGAGCAGATTTTTTTGTATTAAATTCTTTTGTATATTTTTCTTCTAATTGTAAAATCTTTGCGCTGTCAGTTTCGTTAGAAATTTCTCCTCTTGCATTAACAATAATCTTGTTTAACTCATCCATTTTCTTAGCATGTTCCTGTTTTAATTGTTTAACCTGTGCTGAATTGCTAACAATCTTCTGCAAATCAACTACTGCAATAGTACCGCCTTCTGCGTGAGCATAATTTATTGATAAAAACAGACCTAAAATAAGAATAAAACAACTTTTTTTCATAATTAACCTCTCTCTAACATAATAAATTATTTATCTCTTAGATAAACAAAAAAAACATTCTCCAGCCGGCTAAAAAATTAATTGAAAAGAATATTTATTTAATCTAGAATATAAGTATGTCCAGATTATTTTTCATCATAGCCTTAATATTTGTTGGTCTAACACCTGTACTCGCAGAAGAACAGGTGAAAGAAACATACAAGCTTCAAGGGCAGGTTGAGTATGATGACAATCCGGTAGAAACAATTTATCTTGATGAAACTATTGAAAAACCGAAGGTTAATATACCACAGCGTTCGGTCACTATTCCGATAAAAATTCTCAATATTACATCAAATACAAACACGCCCAGGAGCGCCCTTGCAAGGGCGTCAGTAACAAGAAATAATTTGAAGGATATACTTCCTCTAAGCGGTTCTCTGTCTGAAACTGCACACGGCATAACATACGGAACTCTGTGGGGTGAAGAATTATCATTTTCTCAAATGGAATCTACAACAGGAATCTTTTTGAGATATGATGCTCCTAAATATTTTTCTCTTGATACAACCTTCAAACAAAGTGCATCTCAAGATATCGGCACTCAGTACGGTACAGTAAGAGTTACACCAGAATGGCATATCACCGATAAGCTTACTTTGAAAAATGCGTTTACAAATTATGTAAACGCACCTAAAAACAAAAATGAAATAACACTGGTTTACAGTCCTGCATTAAAAAAATATGCTGAATCTTTAAAATTTGAACTCGGGGTCGCAGAATCATATTATTCTAATGGAAGCAGAAGTTCAGCTGTTAGTTTTAGTACCGGATTTAAGTTGTAATTAACCCGAAAATTTTATATAATTGATTTATGATGAGATACAAACAAGAGCAAAGACGGCCTAAAAGAGTTATCAACAGGAATAATAAAAGAGCCGATGAGAGAAAGCCGGTCAAGGCTTCATCTTCTTCTAACGGTTTTTATTACTCTTTTTTGACGGTGGTGCTTTTGTTATGCCTGGTACAAATAACCATCAGTGCAGTGTTGAACATATCAAAAATTGTATCTTACAAAGCTAAAATTGTTCAGATTACAAAGACAAGAAACGCTGCAAAAGCTTTGAATGAACAGCTTCAGGATAATATTAAGAATTTTTCTAATGTTACCGGGCTGGAAGCAATCGCTAGAAATAATCTCAAGATGTCCGGAGAAGATGAAGTTCTGGTTATTATTAATACAAAACCTGATGAAACAAAAGAAGAGAAAGAAATCGTTACACGATTTATGAAGCTGAAAAAACATGATTAAAAATTTATTACAAGAAGGCTTTGCCTTAAAAGACAGAGGACATTATAAACACGCAATTGAAGTTTTCTATAAAGCGCTTGAAGAGGATAATACAAGCACGGAATTACTGTTTGAAATTGCAGATTTATATTACAGAATGCAGAATGAAGAAAGAGCTCTCAACTATATTGAACAAATTCTGGACAGAGTTCCGGAACATATCACCGCTCTTAAACTTCTGGAAAAAATATTTATTGATAGAAACGCGCTAGCAGAAGCAGAACAAACTGCAAAAAATATCTATTGTGTTTCACATAATAGCAATGATTTAGCCCAAATATTCAGACTTTTAAACATGCAAGGCAGGTTTGACGAAATTTTTGAATATAACGTAGAAAACCCAAACTCTTCCATATACTTTGAACAGGCAAAGGCTTTATTTTACAAGAAGGAGTTTGCTAAAGCACAGGAACTACTGGAAAAGGCAATTGCAGAGGAACTGGGAAATCAAGATATACTGCTATTGCTCGGACAAGTCTATTATGCTCAGGGGAAAAAAGACTTGTGTCTTGAACTTGCCGCAAAGATTTCTGAAAACGATGAAAATGCAGAATTGTTAAACTTTCTCGGGCTTCTGGAAGATTACAAAGGAAATTACAAAGAAGCATGCCGGTATATCCAAAAAGCTATTAAGCTTGATGCTGATAATGATAAATATTTTTATAATCTTGCTAATATGTATTTTAAGCAGGGCGACACAATGTATGCAAAGCGGTATTATAATCTTGCGATTTCTTTAAATCCGCAAAATCCTAATTACCATTTTGCTCTTGCGAATTTGTACTATTCAGAAAAACATTACAAAAGAGCGCTGGAGGAACTTCCGGATAATTTATTTGAGGCCAACCTGCTTAAAGTAATAATTTTGTACGATACCGGCTATCTTGCACTTGCAAAACAGGAATTAAAACATTTGTTTGCCGAGTGTCCGGATAACTCAATATTACAGGAATATTCCGGACGCATAGACAGCGAGCTGGGGCTTAAGTAAAATATTCTGTTTCGTTTTTTATTTTGTTATAGAAGAAGTTTAAGCGTTCTTTATCATGCAGATACCAGTATCCGATAAGAACTTCAAAAGCTGTTGACGGCCTGTAAACATTCTGAATAGCGCGTCTTGCAACTGGTATAGGAAGATTTCTTCCGCGTCTTGCTAATTCATGTTCTTCTTCTGTCAAATCTTCTGAAATAAAATGCAGCATTTCTGCTTGAAAGGAGGCATTTACCCTGTCTGTTGTCATTTTATGAAGAATTTTTGAATTAGATGTCTTATAAATAACGTATTCTCTTACAAAAATTTCCCACACAGCATCGCCAAGATGCGCATAATTTCTGAGAGCAAAAATTTCTTCTGTCATAGAGGACCTGCCTTACAAATCGATATCTGATTCTTTAATAGGTGCACCGATTACACGTTCAAGCTCTGCTGCATTGATATTATAATTAAGCAGATTGTTGTAATAATCCAATTGTGCATTTAAATATGTATTTTCAGAATCCTTAAACTCTATGGCATCGCCCAAGCCGACCTGATATCTTCTGAAAGCAAGATATTGTCTTTCTTGAGCCTGCTGCAGTGCAAGCTTAGAAACATCCAGACTATCATGAGAATTTAGAAGGCTTATATATGCGCTCTTGACTTCCAGATAAACATTTTGTTTCTGCTGTTCATAATCTGCAACATACTTATTATAAGTAGCCTTTGCCTCATCCACCTGTTTTTTTAGAAGCATAAGGTTAAGATTTGAATAATTTAACTGAACACCGACCTGATAACCGTAATCGCTGTTAATCTGGCGCCCGCCATGGTCATATCCTGCAAAACCGCTTACATCAGGAGTAAACGCACGTTTTGCACTCCTTACGTTCAACTCTGCTGCATCCATTGATTTTTTAGCCGCAAGAAGGGCCGGACGTGACTCATTTGCCGTTTTGAGCAGTTCCGGGAAATTCACCTCATATTTTTTATTGTTAAGTTTGTCTTTTAAAATTACACCCTCAAGCTCCGGAATACCAACTGCGTTAGCAAGCTCTACTGCTGCAAGTTCAAGAGTATTCTTTGCTTTAATAAGATTTACTTTTGCATTCCCGAGGTTATATTCGGCTGTTGTAACATCAATCTTTGCCTTTTTACCAATCTGGTAATAAGCTTTTGCCTGTTTTAACTGGAGTTCGAAATCTTTTACGGTTTCTTCATATACAGATTTTTGAATTTCTGCAAAAACCATATTGTAATATGCAACCTTTACATTATAAATAACTGTTTCAATACTTGATTCAGCATCATATCTTGAAGCTTCATAATTTCTTTTTGCCATATCAGCATTTGCTTTTGTTTTACCAAAATCAAATAAAAGCATATTAGCTGAAAGTGTCGGAGCATAGAACATATTATACTTCTGCTGCATCATTCTTGACATATTTGCAGGCATTGTTGACATAAGCATATCATTTCTGGAATAGCTTACGCCTGCACCAACTGTTGGAAAGTAATTAGACCAGGCCTGACCGATTTTTGTTTTGTAGATTTCGGAATTACTGATAGCAGACATTATTGTCGGGTGATGTGTTATAGCAAGTTTTATACAGTCGCTTAAAGTTACCTCGCCGTTCATATCTGCATATTCTATCTGGCTTGTAATCGCAGGAAACTTGGTTTCATACATTCCTTTAGCTTCTTTGGAAGTACTTTTCTGAGCTCTTTGAACGCTTGCATTTTTCTTGCGCTCCTGACGTTTGTTTACTTTTTGCTTTTCCGGCTTTACAATTTCTATCTTATCGGAATTTTTAACTTTTTCCTTCTTATTTTTTGCAATAACAGAAGTCTGTGAAACTCCGAGAAGTGAACATATCAGCAGTATATTTAAAATCTTTTTCATCTTAAATCTCCAAATCCTTTTCGGTAATTTCTTTCTTAGGGAACAAATCTACAAATTCCTGAACAATTACATAGAACGCCGGAGTTAAAACTGCCCCCAGAGTTGCAGCTGCCATCATACCGCCTAGAACTGTAGAACCTACAGAAATTCTTGAATTTGCACCTGCACCGCTTGCAAAAATCATAGGCATTACACCTATAATAAATGCAAGTTCTGTCATCATAATTGCCCTAAATCTTAGTTTTGCAGCCTTTATTGCAGCATCTTTAACCGAGAGTCCGTGTCTTTCGTGTTCTTCTTTTGCAAATTCAACAATCAAAATTGATTGTTTTGCAGCAAGACCAACCAACGTTATCATACCAACCTGAGAATAAATATCAAACGCCTGATTTATCATAAGCTGAAATATCAAGGCTCCAAGAGCTGCAATAGGAGAAATCAAAAGTACTGCAATCGGAATGGTATAGCTTTCATAAAGAGCTACGAGGAATAAGTATACGAATACAAGCGCCATACCAACTATCATAGCAGTCTGACCGGAAGCTTCACGTTCCTGTGCTGATGTACCTGACCAATCATAACTGATGTCTGCCGGAAGAATACTTGAGGCAGTATCTTCCATTGCATTCATTGCATCTCCGGAACTCTTTCCGGCAGCCTGCTGGCCTTGAATTTGAATTGACTTGTACTGGTTAAAACGGGTAATAGAGGCTGTACCGATTGCCTGCTTCAATTTAATTATTGAGAGAACAGGAACCATTACCCCGTTTTTATTTTTTACATAAATTCCTGACAAATCAGATGCTTTATCTCTAAAACGGCTGTCTGCCTGCAATTGTACTTTGAATACTCTATCGTACTTATTAAAGTCGTTAACATAGTATGTACCGAGCATTGAAGCTAAAGTTGAATAGAGTTCCTGCAAATCAACACTCTGGGCCATAGCTTTTTCATAGTCGATTTCTACTATATACTGCGGAACATTAGCCTGAAAAGATGTGTAAACACTGGATAAAGAAGAGTTCTGGTTTGCAGCGGCAATAAGTTTGTTTGCCCATACTTCCAGCTCCTGAGGAGTATATTCACCCTTTGAAAGCATCTGGAATTCAAAACCGCCCATCATACTCATACCGCTGATTGCAGGCGGTGAAAAAGAAACAATTGATGCTTCTTTAGTATTTGCTGCTACCGCCCTTATTTTATTCAAAATAGCAGTATGAGATAAGTCTGTAGCCTGACCTTTTATTTTTCTTATTACCCAGCTAACAGGGCTGACTTTTCTTTCTGCATACTCATCAAGCTGTATAATTACAGTAGACTGATTAACAGATCCGTTACCGCCAAATACCGTAAGCTTTTCTTTATTAATTCCGTCAATATCTTTAATCTGGTCAACAAACTTTCTTGACACTTCTTCTGTTCTTGATAAAGATGCACCGTCAGGAAGTGTAATCTGCGCAAGTAATATCCCCTGATCTTCATCCGGAATAAAACCTGTTGAAATAATTTTGAAAGAGAAAAGGGTTAATATAACAATTACTGCATAGAAAATTGCTGTAAGCTTTTTGTTGTAAACAAATTTTGTCACATATTCCATGTAGAAATCTTCCAGCTTAGCAAACATTTCATTAAATTTAGCCACAATTAAAGCTGCTTCATCCATTATTTTCTTAATATAAGGATGTTTATTTCCTTTTTCACCTTCTTTTTGATGTCCGAGGAAATGTGCACACATTGCAGGTGAAAGCGAAAGCGCACATATTGCCGAGAACGCAATAGACACAGCAATACAAACAGCAAACTGTTTATACATAACTCCGGTCATACCGCCCATAAATATAATCGGCACAAATACAGCCATCAATACCATTGCCATTGCAACAAGAGAAGAGCCGACTTCTTCCATTGTAAGCTGTGTAGCAATTATAGCCGATTTTCCTTCCTCTATATGGCGTTTAACGTTTTCAATAACAACAATAGCATCGTCAACTACAACACCGACAGCCAGTACCATTGCAAATAATGTCAGCAGGTTAATTGACATTCCCATCGCTTTCAGTACAAAGAAGGTGCCAATCAACGATACAGGAATGGTTACACAAGGTACGAGCGTTGCCATTGCATCGCCTAAGAACAGGTAAATAATAATTACTACAATAAAGCCTGTAAGCAGAATTGTAAACTCTACTTCCTTCATTGATTCTTGAATATATTCGGCATCATCTTTAACATACATAATTTTTATGCCATTAGTCATTTTTGAATTTAATTCTTCAACCTTAGCTTTAACTGCCTTAGAAAGGTTTATAACGTTAGCGTCAGGAAGCTGTGAAATAACTACAACAGCAGAAGGCTTTCCATTAACAAGCCCTAGGTTAGAATAAGATTCAGCCCCTAATTCAACCCTTGCTATATCTTTAATTCTTACATTAGAGCCGTCAGTATTTGAGCGTATAATAATATTTTCAAATTCTTTTACATCGTCCAGACGGCCTTTTGTTTTAAGTGTAATTTGTAAAGCATTTTTCTCATCAGTCGGAAGTTGTCCCAGTGCACCGGCTGTAACTTGAGTATTCTGGTTAGCAATTGCCGTTTTCACTTCACTTACAGATACATTAAGGCCGGCCATTTTCTGAGGGTCAAGCCATATTCTCATTGAATAATTACCTGCACCGAATACGTTTACATCAGCAACTCCGTCTACACGTTTCAGTTCATCTTTAATATAGATTGAACCGTAATTTGTTAAATCAAGCTGGCTCCAGTTTCCTGATTCCGGATAAAGCGTAAGAATTACCGCACCTGCACCGGCAGTTTTGCTTACAGCAGTAACACCGGTTCTCTGAACATCTTCCGGAAGCTGGGATTGAACCTGCTGTATACGGTTCTGAACGTTCATCAGGTTAATATTTTTATCTGAACCTACTTTAAAGTACAAAGTTAGAGAGTAGCTTCCATCGTATGACGTTGAAGTCATATACGAAAGATTTTCTACACCGTTAAGCTTATTTTCAAGTACTGTAGCCACAGATGACTCTATTACTTCTGCACTCGCTCCCTGATAAGAGGCTGAAACATTTACCTGCGGAGGTGTTACATCCGGATAGCTCTCCTGTTTCAAACTCAATATAGAAATTATACCGAGAATTACAATACATACAGAAATTACAAGTGCAAACCTTGGTTTTCTTATAAAAAAGAACAGTTTTTCTTTATCAAATATTTTTTTCATTATTTTTCACTCTGATTTGTTATAATCTTTAATTTTTGACCTTCTGCGGCAACATTCTGGATACCTGAAACAACTATCACATCAGATTTATTCAAACCATCCTCGACTATCCAGTTGTTATTAATATCATCAGAAACTTTTATGTCTTTTCTGACAGCTTTATTATCCTGAACGGCCCAAACATAGTATCCGCTCATTGCATCACCTTTCGCACAAGCTTGAGGAACTGTCATAAATTCAACAGTCTTAGGCGCTGTTAACTTAACTTTCATATAAGCACCGGGAACAAGCCACCCTTTTTCATTATCAAAAGTAGCTCTCATCTGTACAGAACCTGAATCTTTATCAATCTTATTGTCTACAAAATTTACAGTTCCAACTTTGTCATACCAGCTTCCATCTCCAAACTGGACTTTAACCTCCACATCTTTAAATTTATCACTTGCTTTAAGAAGTTTTACAAAATCATCCCCCTTAAGGCTGAAAGAAACATAAACAGGCGAAACACTTGCAACATTTACAAGCGAACCTGAAGTTGCAGTTACATAGTTACCCTCTGTAATATTTACTTTACCTATTCTTCCATCTATTGGAGAACGGATTGATGTATAGCTGAGATTAACTTTTGCAAGCTCAAGCTGCTGGTTAGCTGAGTCCAGAAGCGCCCTATTCTGATTTCTGGCAGCAAGACTTGAATCAACATCTGAACGGCTGATTAAATCTTCTTTGACAAGAGCATTTGCCCTGTGCCATTCCTGCTGTGCATTGGTATAAAGAGCCTGATACTGATTAACAGCAGCTCTGGAATTATTCACAGAAAGTTGATACTCTCTAGGGTCAATTTGAAAAAGAAGCTGACCTTTTTTAACAAAATCACCTTCTTTAAAATACTTTTTCAACAAGAAACCTGAAACTCTTGCAATTACATCAATTGAATATTGAGCTTCAACTCTGCCGGTTGACTCTGCAGATACATTAACCTGCTCCATATGAGGGTTGTCAACAACAACCTCCTTAGGCATTCTCATTGCCTGTTTTTGAAGCACACCGATAATAAAGCCTGATGTTTTATTGTAAATAATCGGAACAATTATAATAAGCAAAATTATTACAGCTAATTGTTTACGCGTAAGTTTAAAATTCATGCCAATCTCCAATTCCCACAAGTTATATAGAAATATGGTAAAATCTTACGCATAGTATGTCAATCATGTGATTGCAGGATTTTTAACTAAACAGCAACTTCATCCGACTTTGTCATGTTCATAGGATTCCAGCTGTCACCCAGATTATTTTTAATCAAATTTTTATAATGAGCTTCTTTATAATTGAGTAAATCAAGCTGGACTTTCAGTTCTTCCATCTGCTGCAAAGCCTTTTCTTTTGTTGTTTTTATAATTTCATAGCGCTCGGGAATTGTAGAATCCCCGATTATACATAAATCAATATATCTTTTTACAAGCTTTGTTTCTGTACCTATCGAACGAAGGCACTTGACTATTTTAACCCAGTTCAAATCATCCTCTGAAAAAAGCCTTATATTATTCTCATTTCGTTTTATGAAAGGGAAAAATCCGCTTTTTGCCCAAAATCTAAGCGTATGCTCTGAAATCTCCATTTTATCAGCTACTTCTTTTATTGTATACATATTTCTATCTCCCGATTAAATCATTAATAATCTTTGAGGCCATAAAAATTCCTGCACAAGACGCAACAAAAGGCGTAGACGAAGGAATTATCTTATTAAATTGTACCACCTCGCCGCTCTGAGTTCTAATATTTTCTATTTCAGAAATCTTTTCCTGAACAAATGGTTTTTCGTCACTTGTTACAACAGTTATACCGGATGTTATCCCCTTTTTCTTTAACTGATAAATAATATTAGATACAAAAGGAGCTTTCTTATCGTGAATTTCAGAAATATCGGATATGTAGAGTTTTTCAGGATTGATTCTGTTTCCGGCCCCCATAGAAGATATCACTCTTACATTATTTTCCAGACATTTCACAAGAAGGTTAACCTTTGAACGCATTGTATCAATTGCATCAGCTGTATAGTTTATCCCGCTAAAATCAAAATCTTCCAGATAAAAATCATTAATTAAATGCAGCTTTATATCCGGATTTATATCTCTAAGCCTTATTTCAAACAATTCAGTCTTAAACATTCCAACGGTAGAATTAAGAGCAATAATCTGCCGGTTGATATTACTTTTAGAAACTTTGTCAAAATCTACCAGAGTAAGTTCGCCAACTCCGCTTCTGACAAGAGCTTCTGCACAAAATCCTCCGACTCCGCCAAGGCCAAACACAGCAATATGAGATGAAGCTATAATTTTTTGTGCTTCATCTCCCCAATATAAAACATTTCTGGCGAAAATTTCATCCATTTACTTAATAATGCCAAATCCTAAAAGAAATACACAAAGAACAAATATTCCGGCAACAATTCCGGTTAATTTATTGAGCCCTTTTTCTGCACTCTTTTGAGAAGTAAACATCTGAGCAGCATTTCCTATCCCTGCAATGCCGTCGCCTTTTGGTGAATGCATAAGTATCAATACTATTAATAATAGTGATGAAATAACCTGTATTGTCCAAACAAATGTTAACATTTAGTCTCCTTTTTAATAAAGTGCGCCCTTTTTGAATTTAATTTTATATTATCAAACGTATATAATCTTGCCGGACGCTTGGACGAAGATTTAGAGAACTCGTTCAGCTCTCTCAATCCGTCTGTTGTAATTACTTTTTTTCTGAAATTCCGCTTATCAAGTTTCTTTTCCATAATCATTTCATAAGCTTTCTGCATTTCAGTAAGTGTAAACTTTTCATTTAAAAGCTGGTACGCTACCGGACACATTTCCAAACGTTCTCTTGTACGTTTTAGTGAATACTGTATAATTTCCTTGTGGTCAAATGCCAGAGGAGGCAAGTCTGAAACCTTATGCCACGCAAGCTCCGCAGTTGTAACGACATTGAAATCTTCTGCCCTTATTAACGCGAAATAAGCACAAGTTATGACTCTTGAAACAGGGTGTCTCAAAGGGTCACCAAACGTATAAAGCTGTTCTAGATAAATGTTATCTACATTAGTTTTTTCTTTAAGAACACGCATTGCTGCTTCATCTAAGTTCTCGGACATTCTGACATATCCACCCGGTATTGCCCATTTATCTTTGAAAGGTTCATTGTTACGTTTTACCAGCAAAACTTGAAGTGCATCGTCTTTTATTGTTAGAATTACAATATCGACAGTGATTTCGTGAGTTTTAATTTCATTGAACATTTCTACCTCTAGTGTTTTTAACCCTAAAACAATTGTATAATAAAGAATAAAAAAATGTAACAATCCGACAGTTGAATAAGTGTAATTTGTTACATTTTTTTGTATTTATGATGGTAATATTCTATCAAACCTATATGTATCGCAGTTAAAATTGCTGTTATATAAGCAAGCGGTTTATGCTGCTTTCTGAAAGTTTTATTTTTACTCACACCGCTCCATACTGCAAGTCCAAGCGCTGTAGTCGCTGCATAACCTGTTGATTTAGGCGTGATAATTGAATTTCGGTTTACAGAATTTACTTTCATATCTGAAAAGTATCATAAAATATCTAGAAGAGCAATATCCCGTATGGAGAAAATCGTGCATCTTTTTTATACAGTGGATTGCGTTTCAGAAAATCTTTCAAAATCTTTCGGGCTTTCAAATAATCATATTCTTTAATATACATATTCGCCAGCTTTGTCGTATAATCCAGATTATCAGGAGAAATCTTTATCAAATATGCATATTCTTTTTTGGCCGTTTCTTTATCAGTATTTTTCAAAATCTCCGCTTTTAATAGATGAAGTTCTTCATTGTCTTGTATTTCCATCGCTTTACTTAAATAATCTACCGCCATTTCCGTATGGCTTATATAAGAATAAGAAACTGCAAGGTTATAATAAATTATGTACCTCATATCGTCTGTATCAGCAAGACTAAGAGCTTTTTCCAAATTTCTTATGGCTTCCGGATAACGTTTCTCTGCAACAAGGCTTTCTGCAAGATCTATATACCCGCTCGGAAGTGTCGGAGCGTGGTAAATATAATTTTTTGCTTCTCTTGCTTTTGAAGAATTTAGCTCTTCGTCATCGCCGAGCACAAGATATGGAACATATTCGCTTTTGAGCACAGAAGAATTTGTCACATCCGGTTTTATTTTGTAAAGAAGCTGCAGCGTGCTTGTATCAGCTTCTGTCAGCGATTCACGCGTATCGTTTGCGATAGCATTATTGTCTTTTGCAAGATACATTATATTATCAGGGTCAAAGCTATGACCCATAAAACCGAGCGCGTGAAAGATTTCATGCAATGCTGTATTGTAAATTTGGTTTCGTGTAAAATTTTTGCCTTCAGGATCCTGAATATAAAAATTAATATTCATACCTTCTAAAATATCACCGGAAATTTTAGGTTCTGTATAAGCAACAACATACTTTTTTCCGTATTCCATACTTTCATTTTTGTTGTTCTTAACAAAGTTTATGACAATATTAGGATTTTCCTCTGTTTCACTAAACATCACATTGCCTTCCCGTTCCCATTCAGAAAAAGCACTGCTTATTTCGTTAACAAACTCCCTTGGCACACCCGCACTGTTTTTAAACCCATAGGTTATAGGGAATTTATTCCATCTGACAATCTGCTGGTTAAAAGGAGCCTGTTTAATATAGTTTAAAGGATATTGCCTGTGAATTTCGCGCTTTAAATCATATAAAAAATATTTAGCCTTTATTGAGGCAGCGTCTTGAATATTGTCCTCTGCAAGCCTGACAAGTTTTTCCTGTGCGTCAATATCCAGAGGAGAATTAATTATAGAATTTACATAAATTTCTCTTACGCCGGTGTCTTTGTTTCCGAGAGCAAAAGATTTTTCGTAAAATTCCTGCGCCTTTTTTATATTGTTCTGCTTATAATAACGATTTCCCAACTGCGCATAAATAGTATCCGCATTACTATTAAAATAAAATGCAGCAGCTAGCCCTGTCGCAAGCAGAGAATAGAGAACAACTCTACTACTACTCATCCTTTACCCCTTTTGCATCCGGCGGAGTAGCTTGACGCATATCTTCCTCATCATCTTTTACCCCTTTGTCAATATTCAACGTTTTTACCAGTGCTCTGACATCGCCTTTGAGCTTAAAATACTCAGCAAACTTAGGAGTTGTTTTTATATTAAAAGACCTGCCGTTCTTATCCTTATGTCTGGATATAAGCCCCTTTTCCAAAAGTTCCTGCACATGTTCATACGCATTAGACCCGCGCAAATCTTTAAGCAGTGACTGTCTTATAGGTTCTTTCAGGGCAATTACTGTTAATGTTTTCAATACAGGAGGTTTTAACTCCACAGGACAAAGTTTTTCGACAATATCAAGATGTTCTTCCTTAACCTGTAAAATATACCCGTTCTCGTCATCAATTTCTAACGCCCCTTCTCTGGAAGCGTAATCCATAATTAATTCCAGAAGCGCCTCTTCAACTTTTTCCGGCTCTTCTTCCAGAATTTCTGCAATATCCTTAATTTGAAGCACTTTTGCGGTTACAAATAAAACGGCTTCAATTCTGGATTTCAACTGTTCCATTCGTTTCCTCCGCTAAAATATTTTGTACATTATTTATACTTCTGTCCAATTCTTCTGCAGGATTTTCCTCGCGCCTAATCACGTACAAATCACCGTAAAACTCATCCTGCTCTAAATCATAATCACTTTCTACAGTTAAGAACAATAATGAAATATATGCGCTAATCTTATCCATACCAAGAAGTGTAAGTTCGTTTAGTTCAATCTTATCCTGTCTGCTCAAAATTTCGGAAAGATTAGCTTTCAGCCGCTGAACGCCGTTTTCGATATATTCATCATGCGCAAGGTTAATAATATCATCCGGAGAAAGTTTTGCATAATTTTGAACACGTCTTTTTGCACGCTCGTGAGCGTTTTTCAAAGACTGCTTTTTATCAAGCATTTCATAAAATTCCAATTGACGGATTAAGTCACGCAGTGTAACAACACGGTTATGATTAAGCCTTACGCTTGTTCTTCTCTGCAAAACTTCGTCAATAGAAATTACATTATTTGTCGGAATATACTCTTCCTCATAGTCAAGAGGCATTTCATCATCATAATTAAATTCGTCCTGATGCTGAGGTTCAAAATCAAGAACATCAATCCCCTCCAGAACATTTGATTTTAGCTTTAAAAGAATAGCTGCAAATAAAAGAGTTCTGCCGGTTAATCTCAGATTTTGCGCCTTTGATTGGAAAAGGTGCATAAGATATTTATCCGTAACCTCAACAATATCAACATTCCACGGGTCGATTTTTCCTTGTTTTGCCATATTAACAAGGATTTCTATACCATCGACTTCTGCTTCCTGAACCAAGCTGTTTTCCTGCTGATGTAAAATATTCGTGCTGTCTATATTATTTACTGCCATATTTGTATTTTAATTTGTTTTTTCTCTTGAGTACTCCTTCAAATTCAGGAGTTTAATCCCTCAGCTTAACCCCTGTAACTTTCGAAATCCCTTTTTCTTTCTGCGTAACCCCGATTGTCCTGTTTGCAGATTCAATCATTGGTTTTCTGTGGCTTACTACAATAAACTGCGTTGTTTCAGCCTGCGACTGAACGATATGGGCTAATTTTTCTACATTTATACCATCCAAACTTGCATCAACTTCATCAAACGCATAGAAAGGAGCCGGCATATACTTTTGGATAGCAAATACGAAAGAAAGCGCTGTCAAAGCTTTTTCTCCGCCTGACATACCAGCAAGACGCTGCTTCTTTTTATCTCTCGGCTGAGCCTCAATATCAAGCCCGCCTTCAAAAGGTTTTTCCTCGTTTTCCAGAATTAATGTACCCTCACCGTCAGAGAGTCTATGGAATATATCTTTAAAGTGTTCATTAATCACATTATAAGTTTTGAGGAAAGTTTCTTTCTTCAAATCCTCATACCCGCGCATTCTTTCTAAGATTTGTTCTCTTTCATGACTCAAAGTTTCAATCTGGCTATGGAGTTCCTGCTGGCGTGCAGATACGTTTTCAAAATCTTCCAGCGCTTTCATATTAACAGCGCCCAAATCATCCATTCTCTTTTGCAAACGCTGAATACGCGACGTAATTTCTTCAATAGACATCTCTACAGGAGTAAGCTCATTGATATTTACCCCCGCCTCAGTAAGAACATTTCTTGTTTCTTCAAGCTGAGGCTCTAACTCGCGTCTTCTGGCCTTGAAAGATTCTATCTGCTCGGCAATTTTCTCAATATCAGAAGCCTTAAGGTTTCTCTGAGTTTCAATATCAACAAGGTCTTTGTTAATATCATCCCTCTGTTTTAAGAGTTCACCCAGCTTGTCGGTAATCTCCTTAATCTGAATTTCCAGAACTTCAAGCTGCTCATTCAAACCTTTAATTTCTTCTGCAAATTTAGCTTTATCAAGCTCCAAATCTTTATTTACGCCAAGAGAACGCTCTATCGTATCATTGTGCGTTTTGATTGTTGTATTAATAAAATCAATTCTCTGGTGCAGACCTTCGATTTCGTTATTCGCATCCGCCATATTCTTTTCATAGCGCTTAATCTCAGCTTCGACTCCGGCTGTTTTCTCTTTCAAATCCTTAAGGTCAGCATCGTTCATAAGCTTTTCTACTTCTGTGATTGAAGTCTGAACATCTGTCATTTTTTCAGAAATATCTATATGTTCTTCTTCAATTTTATCAAGCGTTTTTTCTATTGATGTAATTTCCGGTTCAGTAACTTTAATGAACTCCTGTTTTTCATCAATGTTTTGCTGTGTGTTTGCAAAACTTGTTTCAAGGTTAGCAAGTTCAAGTTTCGCCTTGTTAAATTCAGTCGTAGAAGAAGAATATTTACCTCTGACATCTTCCATTTTTCCTTCAAGAGAAGAACGCTTGGAAATCAAAGCTGCATATTTTGATTCCATATCCTTAAGCCTTGATTTAAACGTATCAATCTCGCTGTCGGAGTTTTGCGCAAACTTCAAGCCTGTTTTACGAACAGCACCGCCCGTAATTGAACCTGATTTTTCAAACAGGTCGCCGGAGAGCGTAACCATTCTGTACTTGCCGATTAATTTGTTTGCAACGCTTCTATCTTCAACAACAAGAGTTTCGCCAACTGCATAATAGAAAGCATTCAAATACTCATCGTCAAAGTCAATCAGGTTAATTGCAAAGTCAATTACCCCTTTCTCTTTTGGAAGATTGAGGCTTCTTGGACATTTAACAATTTTGTTAAGCGGAACAAATGTTGCTCTTCCGGCGTTTGAAGATTTCAGGAGTTCAATACAGGTTGAAGCAACATGCTCATCATCAACAACAATGTGAGCCATTCTTCCGCCAACTGCGATTTCCATCGCAGTAGAATACTCTTCGTCAACCTGACCCAGTTTCATAAGAGGTGCGTGAACACCGCTGATGTTCGCTGCTATAACTGTATCAACCGCACGTCCGAGGTTAGCATCTTCGTTCGCTTGCTTAACTGCTTCAAGCTGATATATTTTCTTACGTGCAGCTTGAAGGTCGTAGTCCATGTCTGTGATTTCATTTTTAGTCTTATCATATTCATACAATGTGTTTTTAAGGATAATTTTGAAATCGTCAAGTTCTTTGCCCAATTGTTCTATCAAAAGCTCTTTCGACGCTTTTGTTTCAGAAAAATTCGCCTGAAAATTCTCAAGCTCGGTAAGTTTTTCCCTTGCTTCTTCAAGCGCCTTTTTCTTTGATGACAAATCAGCTTCCAGAGGCGCCTGTTTTTGAATAAGCTTTGTTTCCTTATCCTGCAGCGCTTCCAGCTCTTTTCTCAACGTATTTCGTTTTTCAATATGTTTCTCGGCTGTTTCATTCAGACCGGACATATCCTCAAGAATTTTATGCAGAATAGCTTTCTGCTCTTCAATATTCCTTTCAATTCCTTTAATTTCATCTTGCTTGAGAGAGATTTTCAGCTCGGCATCCTTAATTTTTCCCTGCTGAACTTCAATACCGTTTTTGGTATTCTCAATTGTTTTAAGGTTGTCCTGAATTTGTTTGTCAGCAAAAACAATAGAAGAATTTTTGCGGGAGATAGAGCCCTTAATTTCTTCTGCCTTTTGCTTTAATTCAAGCTGATGCCCCTCGCCTTTCTCCGTAATTGTTTTGGAAATCTCATCATACTTTTCTTTGATGAGCTTGAGCCGTTCTTCCAAGTCTTTTGACTTAAGTTCTTCTTCCTTCTTTTTCTTTGTATATTCAAGAATATTTTCATGCGCTTTTTCGATATTTCTGCGCAAATCAAAGAACTTAACCGTATTTATCTGACTTTCTAAACCGTTTTTTTCTTCCTTAAGTTTTTGATACTTTAGTGCAACTTCTTTTTCTTCCTTGAGCTGTTCAAGACGGGTGTTAACCTCGTTAAGAATAAGGGTTGAATTAACAACACGTTTCTCTACAGTATCTAACTCATTTGTTGCCTGTTCTATACGCCTGTCAAAGTCAGCAATTCCTGCAATCTCGTCAATAATTTTACGGCGCTCGCCCGGCGTACAGTTTGTAATACTCATCACATCGCCCTGCATCATTACGTTGTAACTGTTAGGAGTAATGTTGTATTTTTCAAGTTTTGCGTGAATATCAGAAAGCGTTGCAATCTTGTCATCAAGATAGTAAATACTATTAAATCCCTGCGAAGATTTTCTGATGCGCCTTGCCACAGAAAAATCACCGTCCTCGGTTTCGCCGAAAGTAACTTTTACAAAGGCTTCGTTTCTTTTATTGTAGGTTGATATAAGGTGGAAGAGCTTTTCTGCACGGAGCGTGCGGCTTGTTGAAAGCCCGAGTGCGAAAAGAATACTATCGATAATGTTGCTCTTTCCTGAGCCGTTCGGCCCTGAAATGGTTGTAAAACCTTGCAGCATAGGAATATCGACTTTATTCGCAAACGACTTAAAGTTGTCTATCTCCAACTGTTTTATGTACATAAATCCCTTCCCATAAAAGACATGTCTGTATTTAGATTACTACAGAGAGATATATGCTGTCAACTTAAAACTATTTTTCAGCCTTCTTAACTTTCAAGACTTTGTTTTCTACTTCCAGCTCAACCTCATCAACTTCTGGATTGATGTCTAGAAGTTGAAGTATAGCTTTTTGGATTAACAATGCCCAAGCGTTTCCACTCTGGTATAACTTTTTCTTCATTTTCGCCCTTTACAAATACTTTACAATTACTTTACATTGTCTATCTTTTTACGTATACTTTCCAACAGAAAGTTATTAGAAAGGATATTTATGAACAAAGAAGAAGGGGAAAGATTATTAAGAGTGCTCGGAGAAAATACCAGAAGAGTCCGTGAGGAACAGGGATTAAGTTTAGAAAAATTTGCCGAACTTTGCGAAATTTCTCCTGAACGTCTAAAGAAAATAGAAGCCGGCAAGGTTAAACGCCTTAATCTAATTGAGCTATTGAAAGCAATATACAAGCTGGGACTGACTACCGAAACTATTTTGCATGACCTTTAATACCTTAGTTGGAGATTTTTCATAATTTCGGATAATTAATATTCCACACAAATCTTATTAAAATAATAATATGGAAATCCAGAGTTCACAAAAATTTTGCATTATAACCCCGCTGAGTCCAAAACTGGATGCAAGAGAAACTAACAGGCTGGTTGAAGAGTTAAAATCTCATGCTCATCAGACTGTAGGGCTTGATTTAAGCTATGTTCAGGACTGCACAATAGATTTCTTGGATGCAGCAAGGGAGTTTAAGGCAGGATTTTTCAATATACAATCTGATATATTCTCACTTCTTACGTTAATGAATTTTGATAAGTTCATTAATCTCTACACAACAGAAGAAGATTTTCTGTGCGGCAAACACCGTCTGCTTAACCGAAAATTCAGCATTGTATAAATAGCCGGTAAGGCTATTAAGTGTACATTTTACAACAAAAGGGTTGAAAAAATTTCTTTTTTGTATTAATATGGATTTGACATAAATTCTGTATAATTATTTATCCAAGCCGGAGCGCGGGGAACAGCAGAGATAGTCGCCTAACAAGTTTTTAGTCATGAGCCGTCGGGGCTTGTACAGGATAGCTAAAAATTTAGGAAAGACGCTTTGAAGGGAACTAAGCGAGAACAAAGTGAAACCGTAGGGAGGATTTTTGAGAATAGTATACAGAATCCAATTTACAAATAATATAAGAGGATTTCAATGATTAGAAAAACAGTCTTAACAACTATTGCATTGCTGGCTTTGCTATGCGTTAGGGTGCAAGCTGCTCCAACTCCTGAGAGTGTAATTAAAGAAACCATAGTAAAACATTCAATTGAGATGAATGTTGACCCCGCATTAGCATTAAGCATTGCTAAGAAAGAATCAGGCTTCAGACACGAGCTGAAAAGTCCTTACGGTGCAGTCGGAGTTTTCCAGCTGCTTCCGTCTACTGCCCACAGAATGGGCTTTAACCCTTATTACTTGAGTGAAAACATTAAAGCCGGACTTACTTATTATAAGATGATGTATAAAATGTTCGGTTCTACAGAACTTGCGCTTGCAGCTTACAATGCAGGCCCGGGAAATGTAAAAAAATTCGGCGGACAAATTCCTCCGTATGGTGAAACAAAGAGATTTGTAAATCAGATTATGCTTGAATACAACAGGCAAAAGGTTAATCCTGATCCTGCTATCGCAAAAGTAAAACAGGCAAAGGCGCCGATGCCGGACAAAGCATCCGAAGCAAAAAATACACCTAAACCGATTGAGCTTCCTAACTTAAAGGAAATTCCTGAAATAAGACACTCAGATCCGGTTATGGAAATTTTATAGCAGACAAAAAAAAAGGCTTCCGATTGGAAGCCTTTTTTCTATGATTTAATCAATAAGCTTGCGCCAATTACACCGGCAGTGTTTCCTAACTGAGCCGGAACAACCTCTACTTCACGCTGAATAGTCATTGCACGTTTAGCAATTGTTTCTCTTATCGGATCAAGAAGAATATCACCGGCATCAGCAACACCGCCGCCAATAATAATTTTTTCAGGATTAAGAAGGTTAACAACGCTTACCAGACCCATTCCGATATATTCACCCATAATTCTAAAAATCTGTTTTGCAACAGGGTCGCCTTCTTTTGCTGCTACAGCCACAATGTACGGAGTTATATCAGGGTTTGCAAGTTCTCTGTACTTGGTTGACTTTCCGCCTCTTATATATTCTTCTGCCATAGCAACAATGCTAGGGCCTGACGCATAAGCTTCAAGACAGCCTCTGTCGCCGCATCCGCAAAGAGGACCGCCCTGCATATTCAATTTAATATGTCCGATTTCACCTGCTGCATTATCTGCACCTCTTACGAGTTTGCCGTTAATAACAAGTCCTGAACCAATTCCTGTTCCGACTGTAATACAAACAAGGTTTTCACATCCTACGCCGGCACCGTAATTTAATTCGCCAAGAGCTGCTGTTCTTACATCATTATCAACACGGGTAGGAATACCAAATTCTTTTTCCATAATACTTGCGATAGGCACATTAACCCAGCCCGGAATATTAGGAGCAAGTCTTACTACGCCTTTTTTGCAGTCAATCTGTCCAGGAAAACCAAAGCCAATACCTTCAATATCTGATGCTTTCATTTTTGTTTCTTTGAGCAAATCTCTGATTGCATCTTTCATACTGTTAATTGTATATTCGTACCCCATCTCCGCTCTTGTCGGGATAGAATTTGAATAAATAATTTTTCCTTTATCGCTTACAAGCGCGATTTTAACATTGGTTCCGCCTACGTCAATACCAATTCTCTGTGCCATTTATAATTCTCCTTCCTATAGCTACTCAATGCTTAAATTCTAACACAAGGAGTTAGATTTTAAAACCACAATAACTAATTTGTGCTAAAATAATCCTATGCTAAGACACATTGCACCAATAATTTTACTATTAATATCAAACATTTTTATGACTTTTGCGTGGTACGGACATCTCAGGTTCAGGAGTCTGCCTCTGCTTATTGTAATTCTTGCAAGCTGGGGAATTGCGTTTTTTGAATACTGTTTTCAGGTTCCTGCTAACAGAATTGGATATAACTGTTATAATGCTGTACAGCTCAAAACTATTCAGGAAGTTATTACACTCACTGTTTTTGCATTCTTCTCTGTATGGTATCTGAGAGAAGAATTCAAATGGAATTATCTAATAGGATTTGTTTTCATAATCCTTGCTGTATTTTTTATTTTCAAACGCTAAAGGGAATATAATGAAAATCCAATCTAACAGCACAAATTTTAAATCAAATATAAAATTAATTAGCGAAGCCGAATTTCAAAATAAAGTTAAAAAATTTAATCCAAAAAAACATTACATTGGCTATCCTTGGACTGCTGACGGTATAAAAAAAGGCAAAAAACTTTTCACAACATCAATTTTAGACTGTATTGCCGGCGGAATTATTGATAAAAACACCATAAGAATGTTTCACATTTGTACAATGAGCAATTCTACCGCAAAAAAACACAACCTTATGGGATTTAAAATTAAACAAATTGAACAAAGGTTATTAAAAGATATAGATTTTGCAAATGAAAATCTACACGCATTTATACTGGGTGGATTTCAATTGAGGGAAGATGCAAAGTACAATATCAACAAATTGAACAAAATAAAAAAAATCTTTGAAAAAAATCAAATCCCGTATTCAATAATTGGAGCTAGACGTGATGTCCAGTATTTTGGCGAATATTCATTATTATACGATAATAAGACTGATACCATTTTTATTTCTAACTCTCTAAGCAGCTCTTCCGGAAGTAACGAAAAGCCAAAAGAGATTGAAGTCTTTGACAATAAAATCGTGTACCACACACCAGCATCTATTAAAACAGGATTCAAAAGACCAGAAGTTACCGGAAGCAGCGAAGATTTCTTCAAAAGCCAGTTTCGCCAAGTTTCTTTATGCAAATTTGATAAATTTATATAATTTCATGCTATAGTTTTAATATGAAAAAGATAGCACTTGTAAGTCACGGATGTCCGAAAAACTTAGTTGATTCGGAATTAATATTAGGAATGCTTGCCCAAAACGGCTACGGAATTACTCTCAATGAGGACGAAAGCGACATTGTAATTGTTAATACTTGTTCTTTTATTTGTGATGCTGAAAGAGAATCTATCCGTTCAATTTTAGAACTTGTTGATAAAGGTAAAAAAGTTATTGTAACAGGATGCCTTGCTCAGAAGCACCCTGAAGAGTTAAAAAAAGAAATTCCTGAGCTTGCAGGTATTATCGGCACTGCAGATTTTGGAGCAATTGTTGATGTCATAAAAAATATTGACAAAGAATTTGTCTCAAAAGTCAGTGAAAAACCTGACTACATTTATCCTGAAAATATTGAACGCCAGCAGATTACCATGGGTGCAAGCTCCTATCTTAAGATTGCAGAAGGATGCAGCTACAGGTGCGGTTATTGTATAATCCCGTATTTAAGAGGAGATTATCACTCAAGAACAATAGAAAATGTTGTTGAAGAAGCAAAAAAACTTGTAAAAAAAGGTGTAACAGAAATTATACTCATTGCTCAGGACACAACAAGCTACGGTATAGATATCTATAAAAAACCGTCGCTTCCAAAACTTTTAGAAGAATTGAATAAAATTGAAGGATTAGGCTGGATTAGATTTATGTATGCATATCCTACACATCTTGATGACGAGCTTTTGGACGCAATCGCAAATCTTGACAAAGTAGTTAAATACGTAGATATTCCGCTCCAGCATTCTCACCCAGAGGTATTAAAACTTATGAACCGTCCTTCGTTTGATTACCGTCCGATGATAGAAAATATAAGAAACCGCATTCCTAACGTTTCGATAAGAACAGCTTTTATAGTCGGATACCCGGGTGAAACAGAAGAGCATTTTGAACATCTCTGCCAATTTGTACGTGATATGAAATTTGACAGGATGGGAGTTTTTAAATACTCTAGAGAAAAAGGCACTCCTTCGTATATGCTTCCGAACCGTGTTCCTGCTAAAATTGCAAACCAAAGATACAAAAAACTTATGGAAATTCAGCAGGAAATTTCAGCAGAAAGAAACAAAAAATTTATCGGAAAAACCATTCCATGTATAATTGAATGCTTTGCTGATGATGGTGAAATTATCGCCAGAACTCAATATGACGCACCGGAAATTGACGGAATTGTAAATATTCAAACAGATAAAATGGTTGTTCCCGGTGATATTGAAATGGTTAAAATAACAGACGCTTCGGAATACGATTTAATCGGAGAAATATAAAAAGTAAGAGGTGGAAAATCCACCTCTTTTACTTATTGATTAACGATATTCAAAAGTCTTTCCCAGACTTCGTCAATTGAACCATTTGCATCTATTTTGTGTAAAACACCTTTATCTTCATAGAATTTAACAAGCGGAGCTGTTTCTCTAAAATAAGTTTCGAAACGTGCTTTAGCTGTTTCCTCGTTATCATCTGCGCGAGTTTTTAAATCTACGCCGCATTTATCGCATTTTCCTGCGATTTTAGAAGGCTTAAATTTTTTGTTGTAAATTTCTCCGCATATAGGGCAGGATTCTCTATAGATAATTCTTTCAATAAGGATTTGCGTATCAATATCAAAATAAATAGCCTTAAAAGAAACTTCATTGTCCTTATCAATATCAGCATTGATTTCATCAAGCATTCTTGCCTGTTCAAGACTTCTCGGATAGCCGTCAAGGACATATCCGTTTTTGCAGTCATCACCTGCAAGTTTCTTTGCAATAATCTTGCCGACAAGTTCAGCCGGAACAAGCTGACCTTTGTCAATAAAAGATTTAGCAATCTTTCCTTCTTCTGATTCTTTTGCGATTTCTGCTCTCAAAAGCGACCCTGTATCGACGTGCGGGAATCCTAAATATTCAGATAATCTGTTTGTTTGGGTGCCTTTACCGCATGCAGGAGGTCCTAAAAAAATTAGTTCTTTTTTCATAATATTTTTGCTCCTTCTTAAAATATTATAGAACAAAAATGATTTTCAAATCGTTATACAAATAAGAAACGGAGGTTGAAGTATGAAAAAAGTATTATCTCTTCTGGGGTTAATAGCAATTTTATCAATGTTATCACCTGTATATGCCCGCGGGCACGGTGAAGTTATCCATGCCGGCCCCGGAATGCATAGACAGATGCGTCCTCACGGAGGCTGGTATGCTCCGCCTCCACCGCCGCACAAGCACTACAGAGGCTCTGCCGTAATCGGCGGAGTATTAGCCAGGCGCAGCTATTGGGGCCCTGCTTACTGCGATTATAGATTAGGATGGTGCGACTATTATACACCGCAATATGGCAGCAGTATTTACATAAGATTTTAAATAATTTCTTTCTCCCAAACTAAACTCCTGTTACTTTCAGGAGTTTTTATTTACAAAATATGCTAAACTATAGTTATGATTGATTTAGATACAGGAGAAAATATAAAAACTCTATACAGGTTTGTAGAAATCAGGGGCGGAAAGCGTACAGAAAAATTTAAGACTCCTGATATAAAACGCGCGCTTAAGTTCCACAAATGGTATGTTACAAGATACAAAGAAGGGCTTCTTCTAGAAATCCTCCCTGAAAAAAAAGTTTACGACTGGAAAGAAAAAAAGGTAAACTTTAAATATGACTAATCAAAAATACATAGCATTAATAGACTGCGACAGCTTTTTCGTATCCTGCGAAAGAAAGCTTAATCCCGAACTCAAAGGGATTCCGGTTGCTGTCGTATCAGGAGAAAGAGGATGTGTGATTTCTCGATCCAAAGAAGCAAAAATGCTCGGACTCCCGATGGGGCTTCCGCTTTTTCAAGCTGTACAAAGGGTTCCGGAATGTATTTATATAAGTGCAAACCATTATGCTTATACCAAAATTTCAAAACAGGTAATGAACATATTAAAAGATTTCAGCCCTAATGTTGAGGTTTATTCAATTGACGAAGCATTTGTTGACTTTACCGGTCTGACCAAATTATATAAAAAGAACTATTTCAAGCTTGCGCGCGAATTACAGAAACGCATAGCAGATGAGGTTGATATTCCGGTTACTATAGGTATAAGCCGGAGTAAAACTCTTGCCAAACTTGCTTCTGACAAGGCAAAAAACACCTCGGCAAGGATTGCTGTGATTGGAAAATGCGGAATACACCATCTTCTTGAATTCACTGAAATACAGGAAGTCTGGGGTATCGGCAGAAAGCTGGGAGTAAGGCTCAGAGGTCTGGGCGTTCGAACGGCACTAGATTTTATTAATAAAGATGATAAATGGGTTAAGTCAAAATTCGGCAAAAACGGGCTTACCTCAAAAGCTGAACTGTCTGGCATTATGGTTTCTCCTATAAGCAACGAAGTTGAGCTTCCTAAATCTATAAGCGATACAAAATCATTCCTTGAATTTTCATCTGATTTGCAGTTTTTGAAAAACGAACTTTCCATACATATTCACGAATCGTGTGCCAGATTAAGAAAAATTGACTGCAAATGTGCAACGATAGGAGTGCTCCTAAAAACTAAAGATTTTAGGACATTGTACTCCAAAGTTCAGCTTGATATTCCGACAGATTTTGAATTTGAAATTTCAAGAGCTGCTTTTCCGCTTCTTACAGAAATGTTTAACAGCAGAGAGGTTTACCGCAGTGTAGGAATTGTTCTTGAAGATTTTAGAGAAAAAGCAGAAGAACAACTTACGCTGTTCAGCAATAATGAAAAGAAAGAACAAAACGAAAAACTCGGCCAGAGTTTGGATAAGCTGGAAAAGAAATTCGGCCGTAATATTGTAAGAACAGGGTTTACAAATAAAGAAGTGCCGTTCAAACAAGGGTTTCTAACCAGTCCGAAAGATGTTTAAATTATTTACCGCGATACCCTATGCCTGCCCTGTAGCCGGAAATTGAATATAGAGCAGGAAGAGCCGGCTCTATCCATTTTAAACCGGACATAACAGCCACTGTTGCGATATCGTCAGAATGAAGACAAATATCAAGAGGTTCCGGCTTCCTGTCAGCTTCATTACAGTTTTGATGTTTAAAACACCTGTTTATAACTTTTCTGCCAATTAGATTTGCAATCGCACTGCCGCCGATAACTCCAGTTAATATGATACCCGTAACCATACCGAGCGCCCGCGCAGATTTTGATTTTATATTCATTTTTTCCAAAATTCCCAGAGCAGCTCCGGCACCTATATTGCATAAAAAAATATTTGCCAGATATTGATATGCCCCCTCTTTAATTTTATTAGGTATTTTATCCCTGTAATCATCACAGGTTAGTCTGTCACCTGCAATCCCACCTGCTATTCCGCCAAGCACCGGAATTAAACCAAATACGGACAAACGACCGATTTCCGAGAAAATATCCTTTGAAGAAATATTTTCAGGCTCAGGAATAAGCTTATTTAATAGCTCCTTATCCTCCAGTTCCTCTGAAAGAGTTTTTATTTCTTTCATATTCAAAACATCCGTCTTTATCTTCTGGAGAATTTTATTTGTTTCTATGCTTACTCGATTTTGAGAAACAAATTCATCTACCAGTGCGGTATTATACTCCCTCAACTCCTTTGATTTGACTAGTTTGGGCGCAGTCCGGAACATTTTGGAAATAATTTTCGGCGCGTAAAGAGAAGAAGCGACTGCCCCAAACATTGTCAGACCATTGCGGATAAAAACTTTTTGCCTCTTGTCCTCAGGAGCTCTGTATGTACTATCAAGCACAATACCGGAAGCTGCCAGAGATAAAAGAGGAGGTACAGCACGTGAAAATCTGCTGACTAACCTCGGTTGATCTAAATATTTTCCAAAAACTTTTAATGAGTTCATTGTATGGTATTCCTAACAATTTTATTAAACTCATTGTAAGGCAAACCTAACACCATGTCAAGTAGAAAAATGTTTACTCCTCTTCAAACAAATCAAAGAAATTATAAAATTGATAAGGGTATTTCAAAGCATGCTTTTCCAGAAACTTAACATATTGAAGCTGAAGCTCCTGTAATTTTTCATTTCGTCTTGATTTATCTGTTACGAATTTTTCGGTATAAACTTTGTATTTTTTACCCTCACTGACACAAACAATAAAATAAACCGGTACATCCATCATTAATGCAAATTTTAAAGTTCCAAGAGGAAATTGGGCTTTTTTACCGAGAAAATCCGCAGTGTATGTCCTGTTTTCATTTTGCGCGGATACCCTATCTCCTGCCATAAAAACAATTTCGCCATTTTTCAGACGTTCTGATATAAGAATTGAAACCTGCGGATTTATTTGTTCTACAGGAAAAACATCAATATTTAGTTTTATCTCAAGAGTCTTAAGAAAATTATTAAAAATTTCACACGCATTTGATTGCAGAAAAACATTAACCCTTTGTGGATTTGGATATTTATCAGACTGAAAAAGCGAACGCAGGATTTCTACATTTCCGACATGGGTTGTTATAAAAAAAGCTCCTTTATATACTTCCGGTGAAGAGAGCTCAAACCTATCTGGATTAAGCTTTCCAAGACACGAAATAAATTTATCCACAAGAGAATTTGCATAGTTTAAGAATTGTATAAAAGAGGAAATTATTACAAACTTATTGTTTACAATTTTCAAAAATTTTTCAGAAGCCCTTCTTTGTTCTTTTGCCTTAATAAATACAATAAGTGCAACAAAAAAAGCTATTATCCTTACAGGAAACTCTCCCAAAAACTGATAGATATATTTTGTAAGCAGAAGTCTTTTTGCTCCTGCTCCCTGCTCTGAAAGCTGAAACCATTTTTTAGACATTTTTTACACACTCCAGAAGCGTATAGTCATGTGCTCCAAGTGCATCGTAGACCGCATTAACATTTAACCCTGCATCTTTTATAATAGTTTCCATCTCGCTGAATGAATACATTTTGCTGCAGCCGTTTGCCATACAGGTAAAGTACAAAGAAGTGTGCACAAGCGACAATTTAGCACCTTCAAACTTCTGGCGGTCTATAAAAGGTTCAAGGATATAAATCTTTGTATCATCTAAAGCTGCTTTTGCAACTTTTTCTAAAATAAACTTTATCTGCTGCGGAGAAAAACAGTCTAAAAACTGGCTCATTACAACAGCTCCTGATATCTCCGGAAGATTATCAGCTTCTTCCAGAATATTTGCAGCATGGAATTTACATCCGGCAAGCTCAGGGTCGTTTCTTATTACCTCAATATTTTGCGGAAGATCAATCAATGTGAGGTTAATATCTTTATTGTACTTACGGCATACTTTTTCGAATTTGCCTGTATTTGCACCGATATCAAATATTTGGCTTACAGGAGTTATAATTTTATATACAATATCAAAGCAGTTATCCGAATAATAATGGTCAAATTCGAACCAGCTGTTTTTCATATCTTGAGGCAATTTAGAGAGATACGGATAAATTGTCGCTGCATCTCCAAACATTGCTTTAAGCCCTTTTGGCTCGCCTGTAATAAAAGATTCAGAAAGCTTTTCAGCACCTTTATAGCATACATCCTTTACGAAATTAAAATTCACCCTTGTCATTTCATCATACAGAAAAGCTTGCCCGAGAGGAGTTATTGAATAAATTCCGTCATTAAAATTAACAATTCCAGAAGCTTCTGCGACCTCCAAAAGAGTAGAAACTGTATATTCAGAGAGATTGAGTTCTTCTTTCAAAACATAAATACATTCCGGCCTTGAATCAATCTGCTTTAAAAGTCCAAGTTCCAGCATAGCATTAACAGCCTGAAAAGTAAGCGGAGCAAAAGCTATTTTTTGAGCATCAGTAAGCGCAGAAATAACACATTTTTTATGTTCATCTCGTTCCATGATTTGATTTTATCATAAACAAGCTCAGGATATACGAAGCGGTAATACCGATAAAAAGTGTAAGTCCCAGCGAGCTAATAAGCTTGAAGCTTGTAAACGACAAAAGAAGAAATGAAAATGCAGTAGAGGCTGCTGACATAAGCACTGCATCTTTAGATTTTTCTCCGCCGTTAAGCCTAAAGATTGAATAATCAAGGCTAAACCCGAGTATCAAGAATAAACCGAGTATATGAAATAGGTTTAAATTTATTCCGCAAAGACTCAGCAGAGCGACAGTAAAAATTATACCAAACAAAGACGGCATTGTAATCTTAAATGCATTTTTAATACCGTACATTATACTCAAAAGAAGAAAAAGCATGGCAAAAACACACGGCAGAATAGTGAAACATTCCAGCCTTAGTCTTTTAAGGATTTTAGAAATTTCATCCGCAATATTCAAACTTCCTTTAACCGGCTCATTTACCATCATAAATGAACTATTTTTATCAAGCTCAAATTCTGATACCAGAGGAAAGTTTTCCGGATTATAGAGAACAGGCTTTTGAGGCTCAAACTTTGTCCCCAGTCTGCTTTCATATTTTTTTAAATCATTTTTATACAAATCTTGAACAAGTGTAATATTCTCCTGCTGGCGTTTTTCAGAAGAAACAAAATTACTAAGGCTTACAGAATAGATATTTTCCCTTTCGTTTATACTTTCTGTTTTTTGTAAGATTTCATTTATGTTATTTCCATGTATAATAAGAAACTCCGGAGTAACAGGATTAAAAACTTTCTGGTACAAATTTTCTGCTGCAAGAAGATTTTTAGGCGGAATGTACAGATTTTTGATATTATCATCAAACTTTACCCTGAAAATTCCTGCTGCAATAACGACAAAAACAAGAACCAGCAAAGCTTTTTGAGGCAGCTTGATTTTTTTGAAACTATTATGTTTAAATTCCCCGTCTGACAGAACTAAGATAACAAAAAGCCAAACTCCGATTAAGCCAAACGATGTAAAAATTCCGATTTGTCTTAAAACTTCTATATTTGAAAACAACAACCCCCAGAATGCACACGCAGTTGTAAGCATTGATGCAGTCAAACTCTTTTTAAACTCTTTATCATTTCCTGTCAAAAAATAGTGCAGTGAATAATCAAGGCTTATCCCGATAAGCGAAGTTGAAAAAACAAATGTAAGAACATGGAGTTTTTTAAATATCAGAGCAGCAGCTGAATACCCGAAAAGGAAGCCGAACAAAATACTGAATGCTACAGGTATAACAACTTTAAAGGAGCGGAAATAAAATCTGCAAAGAGCTGCTAATGCAAGCGTTGAAATAATACAGATAATATTAATTTCAATATTTGATTTTTTGCTTGCATAATACGAATGTACCGGCGTTCCTGTTAGATAAATCATTTTGCCTTTAGCAGCTTCAATAATTTGCACCAGCTCATCATTGCTGTTTACCTGTGCATGTAAAACCGAATAGTATTTTCCCCCGAATTCTTTTGTATCATTTTCAAGAAACTTAGAATTTGAGAGTAAAAAATCCGTAGCCAGAAGATAAGGGTCTTTATCCGGCGGGGAGATATAGATACAGAGAGGGTTGTATAAAGATTTTACCGCTTCTTCCTGAACTTTCTGAAAACTCTTCTTTTTCAACAGTTCACGCATATTATTTGATAAAAAATTTCCGGGATATTTTGAATAAACATCAGTAACTGCTGAATAATCCGTTTTCATATCCGGAAATTCCGTCTTCATATCCTCAAGTTCATCAAGAGAAGATGCTTCAAAAATAATATTAACCTTTTTAGAAGACAAATTTGCAAGCTTTACCAGATAACCTTCTGCTGCGGAATGCGGACTTATAAACGCTTTCATCAGCTCAACTTCAACAGGCTTTGCCTGAACAAAAGCAAAAATGAAAAGAATTATTGAAAATATTAAAAATATTATTCGCTTCATGATTGAAACCAGATTGTTGTTTTTGTTTTGTCACAGGTTAGTATAACTATTTTATCAATATTTTCTCTGCCGTTAATTTCAATAGACTTTAAATAATCATAAGCCGGAGTTCCTGATTTCGGAATTAATCCGAGTTCCCACCTCTGTACCTCTCTGTGGAAGTAAAACTTAAAATCCTTTTGCAAACGCGAATACGATTTATTAGAAATTGCAGCAATTACACTGTTTATCTGGCGATACTCGCGCGAAGTATAAGATGTTGTACTCTTTACCGGAAACGTGGTATAAAAAATTACACCTTTACCCTTATCAAAAGTAAAATCTCCGGAAGATTTAAGAAGAATATTGGAAATCTGTTTTTCCTGCCTGAATTTACATTTAATGCTGTTTAATTCAGGAAGCTCTTTTACAATTTTATCGAGCTGAGCTTCATGCTCAAAAACATTTGCATACGCAGGCTGTATTAGAAGCAAACAGATTAAAAAAATTATCCTAACCATAAACAGCCCTTCTTAACTTCTCAGGCGCTTCATACAAAGTTTCACCTGTTTTTACATTTACACCAATCTGCATTGTGCTTGCTTTAAATATCTTTTCGCTGCCGGAATAAATCTCATACTTTATAACAATTGCCGGTTCAATTTCTTTTAGAAAACATTTTACAATAAGCTCTTCGCCAAAGTTTGCAGACTTAATAAATTTCATATCCATTTTTGCAATCGGATACATCACTCCGTCATTATACATATCAGTATAATTGTAGTTCAGCTTATCAAAAAAATCACATCTGGCTTCTTCCATATATTTGACATAATTTCCATGCCAGACAATGTTCATTGGATCTAAATCATAAAAAGGAACTTTTATTTTTATTTCTGTGTTCATAATTTCCCCTTATAACAAGCTCATAGGAGGCAAAATACCGGAAGAATATATAAGTTCACCATCGTGATATTTGAAACTCACGCCCTTCGAACTTTTTACTAATTCCAGCCGGATGATTTTTGCCGGTTTAATTATGTTTGAATACTTAATTTTCCTGATCTGTCCGCACCTGCAATCCATATTAAAAGCAATTCCGGTAAACCAGTTTGCATAAAACAACTGCACAACCCCCGAAAGGATTGGTAATTTTTCAAAATGCCCTTTAAAAAAATTGCTGTTTTTAATGAAACATAGTTCAAATTCTGCATAATCCCTGCCAGTTTCTCTTGAAATTACAAACGGGAGTGAAAGATTTAGATTAAACATCTCTTCAATAAACTCCTTGTTAATCTTTCCGTTCTCTTTCTTAGGAATTTCATCAAAAAATCTCCATCTCTGAGGAACAATCTCAAACTTATTCTTTAATTCCTGTTTCAATTTTTTCACAAGAGTAAGTTTATCATGCTTTATAAAAAACTCTTTGCCATTTTCATCCAGAACCGCAAGTGCTGCGAGCTTACCTTTATGTTCAAAACAATAAACATCCTCAATACCGCTTATATCTTTAACAGCTGCCTCAATGTCATCTAAAATTATTCTTTTTTCCTGAATCTTCAATACTCTTCCGCATCTTCCTAAAAATTCGATTTTTCCATCTTCAAGCTTAATTCTATCCTGAATAATCACAGGACTGACTTTAGAATATGCCGTTTCTATTGTAGTATAACTATCTGCGGTTTCAACTATTTTGATACCTTTAAAAATGCGCAATCTCTTTTCATAGGGGCTGGTTCTATATGCTATAATACCGGTTTCCGTACTTCCGTAAATCTCAATTACACGTTCGGCAATAGTCAATGCATATTCAAACGTTGTATCTTCAAGCCTTGCTCCGGCTGCAATTATAACCTTCGGATTAACAGCAGGTTTGGCATTAAACTTCCTCATTGCTTCCAAAAAAGAAGGGGTTGTAACAAGAACAGCATTATCAATATTAATATCCTCAGGATAATTTATTCTTGCCTCATACCTATCAAACCCGCAAACATCAGGAAGCATTCTGAAAAAAGTAAAGCCGAAAAGATGTTCATCAGTAGTTGTTGTAATAAATTTAAGTCCATTTTCAAACTTTAATTCTTCATTAATATCAAGACACTCGCGTTTCAGATTTTCAAATGTTTTTACAACACCCTTGCCATCAGAAGTTGTACCGCCGGTTTTAAAAACTATTTCGTTAAACTTCTTTTCCATTCTTCCTCATTAACTCCGCAGGGTTGGCCATCCAGCACCTCTTTTTTACCCCTCTCACTATATATTCTATAATAAAAAAGGTTCCAACAAGAAAATATGAAATAAATCCGTTATAAAGCGCCCAAATTTTTTCGGAGGCAAATACTGTTGCAAGCGATATAAGAAAATTCAAAAAAGTAAATCCTGCCCATACATAAGTAAGGTTTCGCGTGTAACGCATAACATTTTCGTCCGCGTCAGGTTCAGCTGCAAGAGCAATTTTTTGTATAACAGTCTTTTCCTGAAACAGAGAAGAAAAAAATACCGTAAAAAATCCAAAGTTTGCAAGCGGAGGATAATATTTAAGAAGTACAAAGTCAGTAAAATGGAACAGGGCAATTACAGCAAACATTCCGATAAATGGCGCAAGCGCCTTTATCATTTTACCCGAGAAGCCCATACACAGCTTCCACAACATCATTAACTGTACGGATTTTCTTAAATTCTGCCGGTGATAATTTTTTATCCGTAAACTTCTGCATTCTTACGGCAATATCAACCGCATCAATACTGTCCAAATCCAAATCCTCAAAAAGATTTGCCTCCGGTACAATATCCCCGACATTTATTTCAAGTTCTTCAACAAGGATTTTCTTTAATTCATCAAAAATTTGTTCTTTTGTAAATTTTTCAGCCATTTATTTTTGACTCCACAAAATCTGCAAGCGTACTAACGGAATAGAAATACTTTTTATTTTCTTCTTTGTTAGATTCCAAAGTAATATCATACTTACGCTTAAGAGCCATGCCAAGTTCCAGAGCATCAATTGAGTCAAGCCCCAACCCTTCGTTAAAAAGCGGTTCATCATCCTTTATATCCGAAGGAGTTATCTCTTCTAGCGCAAGGCTGTCTATTATAAGTTGTTTCAGTTCTTCTCTTAATTCCATACCGACTCCATACTAATATTATATCACAAACCGTATAACTCTTCTTCAATCTTGTGAGTTAACCTCTGTTTTGTAATAATCTCACTTTCACCGATAAAGTCAGCAATATTAATCTCACGCATTTGTTCTATTTCAAAATTCACACACCTGTCACTTACAGCATAAAACGGCTGATTTATAAACAGAAAATCTCTATCCGAAAACATTTTAACCGGAACAACATTTTTTCCTGCATTCAAAGCAACCAGAGAAGCCCCTTTTCTAATCTTCGGAAACTCATCACGCCGATGCCTTATGCCTGATGGGAAAATTATGACATTAAAACCCCTATCGAGCATCTTCTTTGATTCAGATTTCAATTCATCAAGTTCAACCTCATTAGTAATAAAAATACTTGTTACCAGATTTTTCAAAATCGGATTATGTGCAAGTTCTTTTTTTACAAAACAGGTTGAACGCGGAATAAGCGCAATTAGAATTACAATATCAATAAAACTTGGATGTGTTGATACAATAACTTTATTTTCAATCTTTTCCAATTTTTTTACATCAAGCCTGAAAAGTTTTAAGAACATCATTAGATTGACAAAAAATCTCCACGTGTTGTGAATTATATCAGAACACAATTCTTTATTATTTTTTATAAAAGGAAAGAGCAGAAAATTAAGAATAACAGCCCCTATTCCAAAAATAAAAAAACAAAAAACTGCAAGAATTGATCGTATATACTTCATCTAAACCAGCGACCTGTACATTTCTAAATACTTTTTAGCACTTTCTTTCCAGCTAAAATCTGCTTCCATAGCAGATTTTCTCATAGCATTCAGAGTATATTTATCCCTGTAAACACCCATTGCAGTTAAAATAGCATCCTTCATAGCCCAGCCATCATAACCCCAGAACTTAAATCCATTTGAGTTATCGAGCGGATAACCTGTTACAGTATCTTCAAGCCCTCCGGTTGCTCGGACAATAGGAAGAGAGCCGAAACGCATTGCAATTAACTGAGAAAGTCCGCAAGGTTCAAAACGTGACGGCATTAGGAAGAAGTCGCTGCCTGCATAAATCTGGTTTGCTAAATCTCCTCTATAACCAACATAAGTTCGGATATTCGGCGTATTATTTGAAAGCCAGATAAAGAGGTTTTCGTAAGATTTGTCACCAGAACCTAAGAAAATAAAATCAGCCTCAAGATTTCTTAAATCATTCTCGACCTGCCTTATTAAATCCAGGCCTTTCTGGTCGACAAGCCTTGAAATTAAAGCAATTAAAGGTCTTTCTGGATTATACTTTAAGCCAAAGTACTCAAGAATTTTCTTTTTGCACTCTTCTTTTTTTGCCAACGAATTTACGTCATAGTTTTTTATAAGAGTTTTATCTGTTTTTGGATTGAAAACATCGTAATCAATACCGTTAACTATTCCCAGCAGTTTATCCGTATGTCCTCTAAGCGTATAGTCCATTCCCTCGCCGTATTCGCCGGTAAGAATTTCTCTTGCGTAGGTAGGAGAAACAGCAATAACTCTGTCAGAATAATTTATTGCGCCTTTCATCCAGTTTACTCGTCCGTAATGTTCGCATCCCCATTCATTAAATACAATATCCTTGCGCATATTTGCAAAGTCAAGAATATCCTCAAACCAGACTCCTTGATATGCAAGGTTATGAATTTCAAATACATTCTTAGTTTTTGACCAGAACCCGTCAAACTTGTAATTGGCCTTTATATAAAGCGGTATCATTGCCGTGTGCCAATCGTTTGAGTGAATTATATCCGCTCTAAAATTCAATTGTTTTGCATACTCAAGCGTTGCAAGCGAGAACGCAATATATCTTTCGTGCTCGTAACGCGGGTCAAGCCAGCGCGGATAAACTTCCTGAAAACAGGAGAAATACCAGTCGTTCTGAACAAAAAAGACATTAATATTTGTGTTCGGCAGTTTTGTCATATGGAGTTTAAATTTTTGAGGTGATGAGCCGAAAGAAATCCACATTTCTGAGTTTTCAAGTTCTTTAATCCCCCATTTATCTCGGTCAATACATCCGTGAAGCGGAGTAAAAATCGCAATTTCTGCATCTTTTTCCAATGCCTTAGGCAAACTCCCGACAACATCAGAAAGCCCGCCTGCTTTCGAAAACGGAGAAACTTCCGCAGCTGCAAATAATATTTTCATATTTTACTCCTACTCTCTTCTAATGATTTGCGATACTTGATTATAAACCCTTAATTTTTTAAAATCAAGAATCTACAACTTTATATTTCCTTGCATCTAATAATTTTGAAGAGATTTAAACTTTCTGATAAAAGATTGTTCTATGCGCCTTATTAACGGCAATTGCGTTGGATTAATTGAAAATATTTGCATAAAATTTGCCTAACTTGTATACTACTCTATTGGCCCATATTTGTATTTTCCTTCAGAAATCAGTTTTTTTACATATTCAATTCCTTCACGCCCTTTCATATGCTTTAACTTTTCTTCCTCTTCTGGCGGGAAAATAAGTTTACCCCATTTAAAGCCAGCAACATCACTTGGACCAGTGACTGAATTAGGCAATTCGCGTGGACCGCCAAGAAATCCCTTATCACGTATCTTTCGGCCATTCAAGACAAAATATTTGGACTCATCAGGGGTGCGTTCAAAGACATCTTTTACAAGTGTCTTTAAACTGCAAAAATTTCTGGTAAAAGACTGTTTTATGCGCCTTATTAACGGCAATTGTGTTGGTTTGATTGAATCTATTTGCATTTAGAAAACCTCCTTTGTATTATAACATTGATATAGACCTTTCGCAATATTCTATTGTTTCAAATCTGCCCATATATTCCACCTATGATTGTCAAAATCATATTTTGCATCTTTTATTAATAACTGCAAACCTTTTTGTATCAAAAGTTCTGCTTCTGATTCCCGTTCCACATTATAACTTTCTATAATTGATGCTTTCGTTTTTTTAGGGACTTTTATTGTCCAGTACACTTTCTTTGCATACTGTTTTGTTGCTTCAGGAACGATTGCTGTGGAAAGGAAACGTTCCTGGTGTATATATTGCCCTAATAAAGATTTATCCACAAAGTCATCCACTGCTTTTTCATTAAATTTATGCTCCTCAATATTTGCTGTAAATTTTTCCAATACATCTTTTAAGGTAATATTTTTTTCTTTATCTAACACTACAGAATTAAACACATCAAACCTTCCTTCTCCTCTATAGACCTCCATATCGTGTTTAAGAGTCTGATTATCCAAATATTTTTCAATAGCTTGGATTTGATGTTTTATTTTTTCCGAACTTGTGCCAAAACTGATTGCTCCGTTTATTTTACTGGAATCATATTTATACTCCATCAGTGCACGCACAACTTCTCTTGGTTTTCGGATAATGCCATCAATACAATTTTCCCATTCTTTTTCACCCAGATTTTTATAAAAATTAAGTTTATCTATGCGCTTGATACTGCGCACAAAGAGCGCAAGCTTTTCAATATTCGGAATACTATCTTCCGAACAATAACCTTTCCAAATATTCATAAATCGACCGTTATGCATATTCATAAAATCTGCAATTTCTTTCAAATCACTTTCTGAAAGCTCTTTTGAAAGGTTAACGAAATGTCTCCATTTTTTAAAATTACTTATATCAGTAAAAGAAGATTTTAAAAGTTTCCTTTTAATTCTTTTCATTTCATCTTTTAGATATCCGCCGTCTATTTTACCGTCAATAAACAGGGATTTTACTTCCTGCGGAGTTATTTGACGCGGCTTATATTCCAAGACATTGTGAACATATTTTATTTTTCCTGTATTTTCCGTAAATACAGAAATAATTTCGGGCTTTTGAACAAACCTGCTCGCACCTGTTCTGGGCACAAATACTTTTATTGCTTTTTGTATACTATTTGTATTTGTCAAAATTTTAACCGTAAATCTAACCTTATAATTTTATAAAGTATTTTTAGTTAAAATAATTGATTAATATTTTTAGCTTATTAAAAAATGTAAACAAAAAACTCCTGCAAAATTTCTATATACACACTATTTGCTAAGACTTGAGCATAACCATTAATACAGAAATATCTGCAGGTTTAACCCCGCCGATACGGGAGGCCTGCGCAAGGTTTTGAGGCCTTATTTTTTCTAGTTTTTCTTTCGTTTCAGTCGATATATGTTTAATCTGCGAGTAATCAATATTTGCAGGTATTCTGTATTTTTCAAGTTTTTCAGCAGTCTCTACCTGTTGTTCCTGACGTTTTATATAACCGTCATACTTAATCAAAACTTCCGCTTCATCTGCAACATCTTCACTGACACTCTTTGAAGCATCATCCAATTCCTTGAAAACATCATACGTAATATTAGGGCGCTTCAAAAGTTCAGCCATTCTCATTCCGCGGTCAATGTGTTCGCCGTATTTAGCAAGAACCCCGTTTACCTCCTCTGTTGCGGAAAGTTTTGTTTCCTCAAGCCTTTTAATCTCACGCTTAATATTTTCCTGTTTATCTAAAAACCTCTGATACTGCGCCTCATCAATCAAACCGACCTGATACCCGATTTCAGTCAAACGCGCGTCTGCATTATCCTGTCTCAAAAGAAGTCTGTATTCAGAGCGGGAAGTTAACATTCTATACGGCTCCTGAATATCTTTTGTAACTAAATCATCAATCAAAGTGCCAATATAAGACGAAGCCCTCGAAAGTTCCAATGGTTCGGAATTATTCAAATATTTAACCGAATTAATTCCCGCAATAAGCCCCTGAGCAGCAGCTTCCTCATACCCGCTCGTACCGTTAATCTGTCCTGCGAAGAACAAGCCTGCAATATCCTTTGACATCAAAGAGTGCTTTGTCTGAACAGCCGGAACATAGTCATATTCAACAGCATAAGCCGGTTTAATAATATGAGCATTCTCCAGCCCCGGAAGCGAACGCAGCATTTCTACCTGAACGCAGGCTGGAAGGCTCGTTGAAAATCCCTGTATATAAACTTCATACGTATTCAAACCTTCAGGCTCAATAAAAATATGATGTGAAGGATTTGATGCAAATCTTACAATTTTATCTTCTATAGAAGGACAGTAACGCGGTCCCACACCTTGAATCAAACCTTGATACATAGGCGACTTATCAAGATTTGCCCTGATGATTGCGTGCGTGTCCTCATTTGTACGGGTTAAATAACAAGGCACCTGAGGACGCACCGGTCTATTAGGCTTAAATGAGTAAAAACTCAACTTCTCATCCCCTGGCTGAATATCCATTTTTGAATAATCAATCGTACGTTTATCAACACGTGCAGGAGTCCCTGTTTTAAGTTTCTTTGTAATAATTCCGTGGTCTCTCAAAGACTGCGAAAGCCCTATTGCCGCTCTTTCCCCGAGTCTTCCGCCTGAATAAGCCTGCAGACCAACATACATTTTACCCTCGAGTGAGGTTCCCGTAGTTAAAATTATCGCACGGCAGGAATATTCAAGCCCGTATTCATCAACAGCCCCGACTATTTGTCCGTCTTTTACCTTAATATCAGTAATACAGGTCTGTTTAATCCAGATATTATCAGTATTTTCAAGAATATTACGCATATACTGCGTGTATTCTTTCTTATCCGACTGTGCTCTTAAAGCTCTTACAGCAGGTCCTTTAGAAGAATTTAAGGTTTTCATCTGGATATAAGTCGCATCTGCAACTTCACCCATAACCCCGCCCAGTGCATCTATTTCCCTTACAAGAGTAGATTTAGCAGGGCCTCCAATAGCCGGATTACAAGGCTGCAGCGCAATGTTATCAACATTAAGCGTACATAAAAGTACATTACACCCCAAACGTGCAGCACTCAAAGCAGCTTCGCATCCGGCGTGTCCCGCACCAACTACTATTACATCAAATTTGTTATTTAAATAATCCCTGCTAGTCATAAATAAATTATACAACAAAGAGGCGGCGTCAAAAAATATTTTGACGCCGCCTCTCTAAAAAATTCTCAACTACATACTTACTCTGTCTTTAATCTCTTCCATCTTGTGGTCAGCAAGTCTGGAGTCGCCTTTTACTCTGGAGTAAGCTAAATAGCCATTCATTCTTTCAATTTTTGTAAGGTTTTTCGAACCGCATTTAGGACATACATCCATATTCAATTCCTGATGTCCGCAGTCATCACAGTATGATAGTGAAAGGTTAACACCTTCATAGAAGCCCATATCCATTGCTCTGTGAAGCAATGTTTCAACAGCTTCTGTATTATAATCAATAGGATATTTTACATACTGAATTTTACCGCCATTAAATAAATCCCAGAAACGCTGTTCCAAATCCTGTTTTTGAATCGGGCTGATTTGTTCGCTTACGTGGCAGTGGAAAGAATTTGAAACATAAGGCTTGTCAGAAACATTTGCCACAATTCCAAATTTCTTTCTGAATTGTTTAATCTGAAGTCCGCAGAGATTTTCAGCAGGAGTTCCGTAGATTGCATAAAGAATGCCGTCTTCTTCCTTAAACTGCTGGGTCTTTTTATTGATGTATTCCATAACTTCAACTGCAAACTCGCCATCCTCAACAAGAGATTTTCCGTTGTAAAGTTCCTGCAATTCGTTCAAAGCAGTAATACCGAAAGATGCTGTTGAAGATTTTAAGATTGGTCTAATCTTATCATGGATGCCTAAATGACCGCCAAGGAAACCGCCTTCACAGAAAGCAAGAGGGTTTACAGATGCCTTCATTTCGCCTAAATAATCATAAGTTCTCTTGTGAAGTTTTCTGATTAATTCAAGATAGTAATCCAATACTTCATAGAAATCTTTGCTTTCTTTTTTAGCCTTAGCATAAATCATTGGCAAGTGTAAGCTTATTGCACCTATATTGAAACGGCCTACGAAAATAGGAGTATCGTTTTCATCAGCAGGTTTCATTCCGCCTCTTTCATACCAAGGAGATAAGAAAGCTCTGCATCCCATCGGAGAAACAACCTTGCCGTATTTTTTGTACATTGAAGCAACATATCCGTCACCGGTCAAAGATAACCAGTCAGGATACATTGTTTTCTTAGAGCATTCAACACCTGCTTTGAATAAATCTTCGCTGATTTTACCAGGTCCGTGGAGATTTTCATCATATAAGAATACAATTTTAGGGAACAATACCGGTTTTTTGCATTCTTTCTTACCCTGTCCGCCTCTTCTGATTTTAAGCATAGCAAGAGTTGCCATTTTTTCGTAAACGCCTGTACCTAAACCTGCAGTTACAGTAATAAACGGATAGTCACCTCTTGAAGAAGCTACTGTGTTGAATTTGTATTCCCAGCCCTGGAAACCTTGTTCGTAATCTTTTTCAACATCAGCCATAGCAGCTTCTCTAGCTTTTTCAAAGGACAAGCCTAAACACAAATACTTATCATACTGTCTCTGGAAAGTTTTTTCCGCATAAACAGCAAGAATTTTATCAACTTCCGCAACCGTGAAACCGCCGTACTGCTGGCTTGCTGCAGCCATTACAATATCTCCGATTACGTCAAAAGCAACATCCAGTGATTTTGGTTCATTGTACCACAGGTTGCCCATTTCAAAACCGCCTTTGAGAACAGACGCTACGTCGAATAAGCAGCAGTTCATTGTATCACGTCTTGCTGACATATCGTGAATATAAATATATCCGTCTCTTATAGCCTGCAATTCATCAACAGTTAGGAAAAACTTTTTGTACAATTCTTTGTTTAATTCATTGAATATCAATGAACGCTTTGTTGAAACGAGCGTGGAATCAGCATTGGCGTTTTCTTTATCACCAATGTACATAATTCTTTGAGATTCCTGATAAACTTTGTCTAGCATATGCACGAAATCCTGTTTATAATTTCTATAGTTTCTGTAGCTGTGAGCAACGTTAGGATTAATATGTTCAAGAGCACCTTCAACCAGATTGTGCATTTCAGCAATGGTTACTTCTGTCTTATTCATCTTAACAACATTATTATCTACGAAGTCACATATTTCTTTCAATTCCACATCTGTTAGTTCTACTAACATTCTTGTAGCTGATTTTTTTACAGCGTTAATAATTTTGTTGTTATCAAACTCTTCTTTTGTTCCGTCTTTTTTAATTACATAAACACATTTTGCTTTGATAGGGGTTATTTGCGCTGTTTTCGGCAGTTCATTTATTTTAGACATAGGCGATACAGCACCGCCTTTTATAACATCAGTCGTTGTTTTTGTGGCTGGTGAGGTAAATTCTACGATATTTCTTTCCTTATTTAAACTATTTTGCATTGCCTTCTGAAACCTCCTAATCTACGTTAAGGCGAGCTATTTTTCTACTCAGCTTTCCTTATATTTAGAGAATAACATTCTCTACCCAAAATCTAATCCTATATTTAAATGATAATTCAAACACCAATACTTATCAACAAATTCACAAAACGTCACAAAGGGGGAAACTATTGTAAACACTGCATCTTTACGTTTCGCAACATTGTAAATATTGTTACGTTTTTAGCATGAATTTTTTGTTTTTTTCTTGACAAAATCCAGGATAGTTTTCGATTGTTAAACTGACACTTGTTTTATAAAAACAATCAGACATGCCTTATAAAAAAATTTTTAATTATTTTGCAAAGCCGTATTTCTTTTTCTTATTTGCAGCATATGAAAGCCAATAGCTATCCTTTGTCCGCTCTTTTTGCAGAGCAATACATCTGGTATTACATTTACATAAAGAAACAGCTTTTTGTAAATCTCCCTCAGCAAGCTTATCCTGGTTAAGTTTTTTATGTATATATGAACGGCTGGAATAGTTGATGGCAATGGGTGAACGTCTTATATTCATATTTGAATAGGCCAGAGCTTTCTTATAATCTTTTTGCATTATACTCGCCGTAACAGCCATACCGTATGAGTTTGTATCCTTAGCTATTTCATACACTTTGTCATAATCTCCATTAAGCAAGTAAAGTATTCCGGCAAAGAAAGGCCATGAAACAAGAATAGAAAAATTATCTGAATATGCATAGCTGCCATTTATTTTATAAGCTTTATCAAAATATTCAATTGCTTTTTTACCTTCTTGAAGAATCATATAGTTTTTGCCAAGCTCTCCGTACAAAGCGCTTTTTTGTTCTGGAAAAATTGCAAGCCTTGCAGCCCACAAAGAACAGTTAATTCCCGCTGAATTATTGTAGTTTCCGATACTAAGCAGAGATTGGCTGTATAAACACACGACAGCAGCCTGATTAAGAAGAAAAAACAGAAATATACTTACTAGAGCAGTTACAAAAATACTGCCCAAACGCTTTTCCTGTTTATATTTCTTAACACCATAAAACAAAACACCTATAAGACAGACAAAAATTAAGTATACTGCCAGATACAAAGCATTCTGGATAAAATTGAATCCTGTCATCACAGCCTCCTTTAATAATAATTAAAAAGGACAGGGTTTATGCCCCGTCCTTTATCATATCTTACGCTTCAAGAATTTGTCTTACAAGTTCGTTTACTGTCTTAGGATTTGCCCTGCCTTTGGTTTCTTTCATAACCTGACCGACAAAGAAGCCTAATAGATTTGTTTTACCATTTTTATAAGCTTCAATTTCTTTTGGATGAGAATTAACAACCTTTTCAACAACAGCCTTGATTGCGCCTTCATCTGAAATCTGGCTCAAGCCTTTTCTTTCAACAATTGCAGAAGCCTTTTCACCATTTGTAATCATGTCTTCTACAAGAATTTGTTTACCAATGTTGTTTGAAATAGTGCCTTTTTCAATAAGACTGATTAATTCAGCAAGATTTTCAGGTGTTAATTTTGTATCTGTAATCTCTACTTTATTTTCTTTTAAGTATGCAGCGATTTCACCCATAATAAAGTTTACAGCAATCTTTGGAGTTGCGCCGAGTTCAAGCACCTTATCAAAAAACAGAGCCAGAGGCATTTGTTCAACAATAACGCATGCATCGTATTCGCTCAGGCCTAATCCCATATATCTCTGACGTTTTGCTTCAGGAAGTTCAGGCATTTTTGCCCTGATTTCCTCAACCCATTCTCTTGAAATTTCAAGCGGCATCAAATCAGGTTCAGGGAAGTATCTGTAATCGTGAGCATCTTCTTTTCCTCTCATTGAGCGGGTTTCTTTTAAGTTATCATCCCAGAGTCTTGTTTCTTGAACAACCTGTCCGCCTTCTTCAACTATCTCAATTTGTCTGTCAATTTCGTATTCAATAGCTCTTTGGAGTGCAGAGAAACTGTTTACGTTTTTGATTTCAGCTCTTGTACCAAATTCTTTTGATCCTTTCGGCATAATAGAAATATTAGCGTCACATCTCATAGAACCTTCTTCAAGGTTGCCGTCGCAAACACCAAGATATCTGACTATATCACGGAGTTCTTCCATATAATTTCTTGCTTCTTCGCTTGAGCGCATATCAGGTTCTGAAACTATTTCCAGAAGCGGAGTTCCTGCTCTGTTCAGGTCAACAAGTGAGTAAGTAGCGCCGTTAATACCAGCAGCCCCGACGTGAACAAGTTTGCCTGCATCCTCTTCAAGGTGTGCTCTTGTTATACCTATTCTTTTGCCTTTTACATTAATATAACCGTTAACACAAATCGGCTCATCATACTGAGAAATCTGATAACCTTTCGGAAGGTCAGGATAAAAATATTGTTTTCTGTCAAATTTACATCTTGCAGGGATTTCGCAATTCAAAGCAAGCCCTAGAAGAATACCCATATTAACGCATTCTTTATTTAACACAGGCAAAACACCCGGCATACCCAGAGTAATAGGGCTGATTTGCGTATTTTGTTCATTACCGAATTCTGTTGAATCCGGTGCAAATATTTTTGATTTGGTCTTTAATTGAGCATGAACCTCAAGACCAATAACTACTTCATACTTATCTCTTAATTCTGTCATAATAATTCCTCACTTTATAATTAAATTTTATCATAAAGATACGTTTTTCAAATGTTCAATCTTTATTTCCGGCTTAAGAAGAACAGAAACCGCATCTATCCGGAATTTTTTGTATACAGGATGCTCTTGCAGATAAAAAAATAATCCCTTTTTTATATTATTATATTTTCCCTTTGTTATCGCCTCAAAAGGCATTCCGCAAATTTCTGTTGTCCTTGTCTTAACCTCAACAAACACTAACGTATTTTTATCCAGAGCAATAATGTCTATTTCGCAAAACCTTGAAAATCTTTTATTGCATTCTATTATTTTATATCCGAGCTTTTCCAGATACGCCCTTGCAAGTTCTTCGCCCTTTTTTCCGGTTGAAATATTTGACATCAATACCTTATCTTTCTACGTAAAATAAATACGATTCACGTTCATTAAAAGAATATTTTACATTTTCACCTTTTAACCAATCAAAAATCTGCGGGTAAAGTTTAAAATTGTTATAATCTTTGATTAGATAAAACCAGTACCCCCGCCCGTTTTCAAGTCCGTTTAGATAATTGAACACCGTTTCTTTGTCAGGAGAAGTAATCGGCATCTCGAAAATATTATCCGTATAAAACCCGAGCTTGTTTGAGTAAAACAAGTAGCTCGGCGTAGAAGCAGAATTACAAAGGACAATGTCTTTATCGGGATTGAATTTATCTTTTATTATCTCAAGAAGATTTTTCGGCGAGCAGGAAACAAAATAGTCAAAAGAAGAGATATTTTTCAGGTAGTTCAAATCGTATTTGCAAAAACTCAAAACTACAAGAATAAGCGCCGCAGCAATCCATTTTTTCTCATCCAAGGGTTTGAGCATAAAAATAACCATAATCGGAATGAAATACAGGCCTACACGTCCGCTTAGGGGATAAATATGCATAAATGCCGCAATAAAAACAAGGAGCAAACTTAACAATATATAACTGCATTTTTCTCTAATAAACAGACAAATTCCCCAGATAAAGAGAATAATTGCCGGTAAAGAAAGCGTATTTGGAACAAAATAAAACTTGATGTTCAAGACCAGAAACCTTAAAAAATCGCTTAAAGAAAAGCTAAAAAATCCGTCGTTCCAATAATTCGGAAAATGTGTATCCAAATCAAGCTTCGCTGGTGCCAGATTGAAAAAATAATACAGAAGCATCGTTACAGCGAAAGGTAGAAGCAGCTTGAATGTGTTTTTTAAATTTTTCAAAAGAAACGCGCCTATAAAAAACAGTGACGGCAGAGAAATGAAAGGCAGAATACAAATACTAACGCCTGTAATAATAAGCTCTTTTCGGTCGAATTCTTTTATTTTCGGGAAATAATACAGACAAATACAGGCAATCAGGACATCTGTCGAATACTGTTTAAAAATAGTTGAAAAAGCTATCAGAGGCTGGCAGATAGCAAATATAAAAACAGCTGCTAATCTTGTGTAATTTTTCTTGAAATACTGTGTACAGCATTTATAAAAAACGTATATTGCTGCAATAGAAGAAACAAATGGAATAAATTTGAGCGCATGTTCCTGAAACCCTAGAATATATGTAATCAGTTTTGAACAAAAAACAAAAATCGGAGGCGCAGACTGCGCGTCGCCGAGGAATAAAAAAGAGTCCCATAAATTTTTATCCAGCATGCTCAAAACAAGTCTGCATTCATCATCCGAGAATACATTGTTCGCGATAAAAAGTTTAGCGCGAAGGGTTAAACCTAACAGAAAAAACAGAGCCAATAAAGCAAAATATAAATATTTCTGCATCTGTTTCATCACATAAACCCCCGATACAAAAAAAAGCCTTAACGGCTTTCTTATTATTTTAAATGGAGCGGGAGACGAGGCTCGAACTCGCGACATCCTCCTTGGCAAGGAGGCATTCTACCACTGAATTACCCCCGCGGGTATATTCTTATAATACATGCTAAGTTTTTAAAGTCAATAGCTACATTTTTCCAAGTGAACTGCCCTGTCCGCGTGCAGGCAAAAACCTTGCCTCGACAAATTTGTAGTCCTTGATTTTTCCCATACGGTTTCTTATTATTTCAAATTTTGTATGCAGTATGTACATCATTCCGTTTTTATCTTGTATCTGTTTTGAGTTATTTTGTACAAACTTTAACCCTTCACGGTTATAAAGTTTTATCGCCTCCATGGTTTCCGGAGAGTATGGTTTGCTTAATAATTCCCTTGCATTGCTCTTTGCACGGCCTATATTTTTAGCAAGATTATTTTCAAAAATTCCGACATCGTCGCCTGAAATAACATACGAAACAGGTGCAGCATCTGTTCTGTTATAGAAAGACCTCACGTTCGGATTATTTCTATAATCTGCATCACAAACTCCGATATATGCTCTAAGCCGTTGTTCAAGAGGCTCCATAGGTTTTGTGCTTGATACAAGAGGTTTATTCAGCATTCTTATAATCTTACCCTGAAGTTTCTTTACAATCTGCAGATTTGCGACAGGTGCATAACTGCCGTTTGTCTCAGCAACCCAGTGCACCACAGGATAAGTCGATTTGAAGTTCGTATTATTTACAGGCTGGATGTTCATACCATATTAAAACCCGTAAAAAATTTTTTTGCCACGGGGGGGGGGGTAAATGTAATCTAACTTAGAGGTCATCCCTCCCTACCGATTGCCGAGGAGGGAGGGAGAGCTTAGAGGTCGTCCCCCTTACCTATTGCCCAGCGGAAACCAAAGGTCAATGCGACACCGTTTCGGCCCCCGTTGCGAACCATGGCCTGAGCAAAGCCGGTAAATCTATCTTTCCAATTTCTTTGAAGACCAACACCGTATTCTACATACGGGTCTACGCTCATTTTAGGCAAGATGACTTCATTGGCGCGAACTTTTGAAACATTCAGAACATTCCATACAACACCTACACTTGCATAGGGCTGCCAGCCGTTTTGGAGATTCGCTATAAATTTCATCTGCGGATTTAGCTGGAAGGTATGCAGAGGGTCACTTTTTATACGAACGCCGGCTGCATTTGTATAATCAAAGGTATTCACAAAACTATAGTTCATAAACATAATTGGCTGCAAGATATACTTGCCATCCTTAAACTCAAAATTATATCCGCTTTTGGAACCTATTCCGCCCATAAGCATTGTATAATCTTCATTACCGTACATCGTACTGCTCGTGCCGGCTCCGCCTCCTGCCGTCGCAGTTAGGGCAGTAAAGAAATTACCTTTATAGAATGTCTCGGTTAAGCCTGCTATACCGCCGTTAAAACTTGTATCAACACCGCTGTACGACATTTGAGAACCCGTATAGCCGCCGTAAATCGATTGTACATTATACCACCCGTGTTTCAATTCTCTAAACTTCCCGTCAAAACCTACAAGAGTGCCGTACGTAATTGCATCAACATCAGGCCCATGGTTGAGATTGATTTTTTCAAAACTCGTAAACGGTTTTACCCAGTAGCCTTTATCCAGATATTCAAGCTCGCTGTTGTATTGTGGAACTCCTTCACTTATGGCATATCTGTTTTTGTTTATATATGCAATTCTTGCAGAAAGAGGCATCTGGGAGAACATATCCATATGCTGGAATGCAAAACGAACTGTTTCATTTACTACGCTTTGACCTCCTGCCTGCGTTGTGACAGGTGTCGCAAGCACTGAGGGGTTATAACTTTCTGAACTATTACCACCGCCAAAACGGTCGAATACAAAGTAACCGCCGTCATCTCTGTTATCATAATTTACTTTGTATTTATAGATTGGTGTGTAAGCCGTTTGATATTTGTCCGGAAGTTCCCCTGTCCCGTTCAAGACATTATCTTTCAAACCCTGTTCGGCAAAGAAGATTTCTGTTTTGTCACCTTTTGAGTCTGATAACAGGTTCATACCGGATACTATCAAGTTCCCATTGTGGGCAGCATAATCATTCGCACTGATTTTGTCCATGGTTTCATTTGCAAGATCTACGTCGACTAAAATATTTGTATCTCCGCTTATACCTAATATTTCCGGCGTCATTGTTCCTACGGTGTTATTAATCAAATTAACAGTACCGGAATGCAGATACAAATCATTACCATTAAGCCAATTTTCTTTTGTCATAACAAGATTTGTATCAATCAGGTTTACCTGCTCGGCATTTTTTATACTGTTGTTCAGCACAAAAGTTGAGTCTTTATCACCTATAATATATGTTGAATAGTTGATTCCGTTAACATTGTCATTCAGAACTATAGAAGACCCGTTCTGGACATCGAAGATTAATTCGCCTTTATCAAGATAAATTGCATTTTCATCAATTGTATCTCCTATTTTGGCATAGTTTCCGGAAATATAAGTTGTTTTTCCGTTATCTGTAAGAATTTTTACTGTAGCTTTTTCAGAATACAAGGCCCCGCCTTTTGCGTCTGGAGCTTCTGTGTAATTACCGGTTAAGTTAGAATTTTTTATAACCAGATGTGCATGCTGCTCACGAACAGTATTTATATCTAGCTGTTCTGGAGCGGTGATAGTTATTGTAAAAATATCTTTAGGATTTTCCATATAGGCGACAGATTTTATATAATCTTCACCATAGATTTGAAGAATATAATCATACTCTTCTTTTGTAATTGAATACGATGATGTTCCGTTGTCGGTTAATCCAGCAACTTTATTTGCCTCGACAGCTTGTTCAAATTCAGCAGTACTAATTTGTTTTCCTGAAGCATCACATACGCTATAAAGAGTTTTATAAACCGAGCCGTCTTGATTTACAACTTCCTGTTTGACTATGCTGTATTTACTCATATTTTGTATCGGCTTTTGTAATTTTTGTCCTTCAATGCTAATTGCACCGCCTTTTGCATACATATCAGCTTCGGCATAATTATTTATGAAATCTGCCTCAATATTTAACGTAGCCCCGTCCCAGATCTTAGTATCAACAGCTCCGCCATAACTGGCATAAGAACTCTCAACATGGTTTCCGATAAAAAGCCCGCTCATGCTGTTGCTGTTATTAAGCCAGTTTGTACTTATTGCTCCGCCATAAGCGTATACATTTGTTGTAGCTCCCTCAGCTTTAGCATAATTGTTGAAAAAATTACCCGTTATATTATTTGTATTGCTAGTAATATACACCGCACCACCATATGCACCTGCTGAATCATTTTCACTTATTGCTTCTGCAAAATTACCTATGAAATCTCCTTTTATGATGCCGCCCCCCTCTAGAGCTCCAGCATGTGCACTAGCATACGTACTATTCGTAATCGATTTTGCATAATTGCCTATAAAATTTCCTGTTATATTTCCACCACCACACAGTGCCCCAGCTTCCGCCCGTGTCGAACCTTTACTCTCTGAATGATTTATTGCTAAAACATGGTTATTAATAAAATCACCCGTCACCGTTACAGACGAGCCCCAAACAGCTCCGCTGTGTGCAACAACTTGGCCCTCAGAAGCAGATTCCAGTTCAACAAAATTACCGATAAAATCTCCCACAATGTTTGCATTATCGGCCATTGAAAATCTTATAGCTCCGCCTTCTCCATATAAACTACCGGTATTTGATGTTAGTTTTATATAATTATTGACAAAATGCCCGCGTATATTAGAAGCATTTCCGTAAAAAGCTCCGCCATCTGCATCTATTCGCTGCGAGTCAGATGAAGCTTCAATATAATTACCTATAAAATTTCCGTTTATATTGTCAATATTCGGATAACTATTAACAGCACCGCCTTCTGCAAAATTCCAGTCTGCAGTCAAATTGTTTTTGATAATTGCATTACCAACAAAATCAGCATTTAATTCTGTTATTGTACCGCCATTGTTAGAAGCATTATAAACCGCACCGTTACTATTATTCTTAAATAGAGTGTCTGCTATTGCTGCAGAACTCCCTTCCGGAATAATAACAGGTGTTTCTGTATAATTCTCATAAACTTTATCATAACTGTCCGATATAAGCTCTTTTATTTCTACACGATAATATGCAGGAACTAAACGATTTTGCGTCTCATCCCATTCAAATTTAGTAATAGTATTTTCACCTTTTGAATCCACTCTTGTTAATGTGTAAGCAGATTCATAGTTATTATCCTGAGCATTTACAGCAGAAGATAATGACAAAAGAATTACGCACGAAAACAGAGAAACTCGCTGAAAGCCTCTAGTAGAGTAGGTTTTGCCCCCCCCCCCTATCAAATTTATTCGTCAATTTGTCATTTTTATTTGCTGCATCCATGCTTTATCCACCTCATGTTATATAACCTATATTTGTCAAATTCCACATATTTGGAAATTTATAACATTGCTGAAGCATTTTGTAACAAATATTTACAAATTATTATACCTGATAGGTAAAGCCGTCCTCTTTCATTCTTCTGATAACTTCTTTAAGTTCATCTTCCGAACAAACGATTGATGCCCTGAAAAATCCTTTTCCATATTCTCCGAAAGCATCACCCGGAACAGCAACTACTCCGGATTTATACATAAGCTCGTCCGTAAATTCAACAGATGATTTATATCGCGGAGGGATTGGAAGCCACAGATAGAAAGTTGCATCAGGAATATTAAAATCACCCCAGCCGAGTTCTTCCCTCAAGCCTTTTACAAAAATTTCCTGATTTCTTTTGAACCTTTCATTAGCTTCTTTGATGTATTCTTCACCCTCTTGGGAGTTCAAAATTTCTGCACAGGCTTTTTGTAAAGCTTTGAACAGCCCTGAATCTAACGTTGATTTTAATTTCCCGAAAATCTTTACAGCTTCAGAGTTTCCGCAAATCCAGCCGAGACGCCAACCTGTTATTGCATAAGGTTTTGAAAAGCTGAAAAATTCAACGGCAATATCCTTGGCTCCTTCAATTTCCAGAATACTCATTGGTTTGAGTTCCGGTTTGAAATACATATCAACATATGCCGCATCAGAGATTAACAAAATATGATGTTTTTTGCAGAAATCAACAAGACTCTTGTAATACTCGCGTGTTGCAGTCGCACCCAGCGGGTTATTAGGATAATTAATTAATAAAGCCTTAACTTTTTTAGGGTCATATCCCTGCTTAATCAAATCTGCCCACACTTCTTCCATATCAGGCATAAAATTATTTTCCGGAGTCAAAGGAACAGCAAAAGCTTTCCCGCCGGAAACCTTAACCATCTCCCCGTAAGAAGCATAGCCCGGATCAGGTATAAGAATAATTTCTTTATCTTCTTCCTTTGTAGTCGGATTGATTAAAACTCTTATAAAATTAGCAAGTCCTTCTTTTGAACCAATAAGCGAGAAAATTTCTGTATCAGGGTTTAATTCAACGCCAAAACGTTCTTTCATACGTTTAGCAACCGCATCACGATAAAACTTTTCTCCCTTTGGAGAAGAGTACAAATGAATACCTTTTTCGTCAAGAGCAGCCTTAAGGCTTTCTGTCAAAGCCTTTGGCGGAGCAGCAGTAGGCGCACCCATAGACAACATAATCGGTGCTCTATTCTTCGCTTTCAACTCCGGCGTTATCTTTGCTACAGTCTCTTTTATACGGAACATAATATATGTTTCCAGCGATTGTACGTAGTCATTAAAAAATTCTTGCATAATAATATTCCTTAACTATTTAACTTGTAGGAGCAATGTCAGCCGGTTTTAATTACCTTTTTACCCCTTTACCCCTAAAGAATATTATATAACAATTTTATTTAATGTGAATAGTTTTTTATCGCCGGAATTTTTATACAGTTATCCAAGTATTCTATAGTGCTTAATTTTTCGTTATACAGGTATTTTATAAAGTTAAGATAGGATATATCAAAAGAGCTCAGAAGAATATTTATCTCAAACCCTTCCGAACAAAAAGGTTCGTAATCATAAACAACATAGCTGTTATACTTGCTTTTCCATTCCTTGCGTTCAATTTTGCAGTTGTTTTCTTCTGCTACATCTTCAACCCAATTAACGATATCTTTGCTGATGTTTTTTATTTCTAAATATTTGTTCTGAAATTTTTCCATAACTACATATCTCCATACAGCAATTGTAAAGGTTTATTCACTAACATAAATTACCTGTTAGTTTAGTTTTTGGGGTTACACTGTTAAAAGAAAGTCTATTAGAACTTAGTGCAAGACATTCAAATAAATAATTCAGGCAAATAATCCCAACTGTTAAATTTTGGTTAAGAAATCGGGACTTATAAATAAACAGAGTAATAATATAAGTGTTGAAAGTAATAGATCTGAAAAATGAAAGGAGAATATTATGAAATTCTTAATTAAAAAATCACCGGACGGTTTTATTAAATCAGTAAATGACGAAATCAGCTCTATTCTAAACAGAAACTTTGACAGCTTCTTTCCCGAGTATATTTATAACGAAGAAATAGATAAACTGGCAATGCCTGTTGAGCTGCATGAAAAAGACAAAGAATACACCGTTAAAGCAGAGCTTCCAGGTGTTAAGAAAGAAGATTTAGATATTGATATAGACAAAAACCATATCACAATTAATGCTAAAAAAGAGGAAGAAAACAAAGAAGATACCAAAGGTTATAGAAAATCAGAATTCCGCTACGGCGAATTTTCAAGAACTGTTTATTTCCCTCAGGAAATTGATGTTGAAAAAACTTCTGCAAAACTTGAACATGGTATTCTGCGTATAGAAGCACCGAAACTGGCGGCAGAAAAAGAAGGTATAAAAAAACTTACAGTTAATTAATAGAAAGGCCGGACTTAAGTCCGGCCTTTTATCATTTTGAAATCAAAAACCCGTAACGCGGATTTTTAAAAAGTTCAATGCTGCTTTTTATTTCACCAAGAAATTTATATTGCAACCCTGCTCTATCCAACAATTTTTGTTGAATTTCAGCCTCCTGCTCTCCCTGATTTACAATAAACATCTCTTTTTTCAGAAGCTCTGCAGCGTGTTCCAATAATTCTTGAGGCATAAAATATTTTTTGGGCAGTCCCCATTTCTCAAGCGGCTGCGGTGTTACAAACGGCAGAAGCCAGATAATATAATCATATTTATCTGAAATATTCATCAAATCATCAGCATAATATTTAACGCCGTCAAGATTTTTTATATAGAATTTTGCAGCTTCAAAACGCGAATATAAATTTGCATAAAGTCTGTAAGCATCTATTTCCACACCATCAAGAGTAAGATTATCACAATATTTTCTAAAAAAATCATACTCTCCTTTGACATACGCCCAATTTTTTGAACCTATATCAAGAACTTTCAAACTCCCTTCCGGCTTCGGATTCATATAGCGCGTAAGAATATCAAAAACATACGCAGCCTCGTCATTATTTACTTCACCTTTATAATTTTTTCGTGAAAATTTTGTATGCGAGCGGATATAGTAATCAATACTGTTTTTCAAATCGTCGAACATAATATTCATTAAACCATAACTGTCAAATGCTAGCAAAAATATTTTTTTGATGTTTTGATATTAAAAGGAGACAATTATGAAGATTACAAAAATACAATTAGCCGAAAATAAATATTTTTATCAAAAGAAACAGAACAACAAGACAAATACAACACAAACAATCCCTATGCAGATGAATGCATATCAGGATTTCAGAATTAATTTCCGCGGACGAACTCCGGAGAACTTTTATGCACAGGAATTCAATGTCCGTCATATGCCAGAGAGAATGAAAGAATATCTTAATCAGGATTATGAGACCAGAAAGCATATTCCGCCCCAGCAGATTATGAGCGAAAGTTTTAAGTACCTTGAAGCTGCTGATAATTTTTCAGACGTAAAAAGTATTTATCCTGAATTCAGCAATCTGCATGAAGCAAATCTAAAAGGCAGAACAGGAATTTTAGCAGATATCAAACTCTCCCGCGAGCTTTCTGACACGCCTCTTTTTAAGGACGGCTCCGACCATCTGGGGATGTATCTTCTTAAGAAAATTTATCTGGAAGGCAAAACAATTAAAGAGATAAACAAAGATTTCTACGAAAAAGACCTTAACCCTGAATACAGAGGTGCAATAACCCAGCCAATCACTTACGGCACGACATCTGCCTACGGTATTCAGTACCCAAAAACAGATTTCTGGAACTCTTTTATTGCAACAAGAGATGAATATAAAAAATTCTTTGTTGATTTGCCAAAGCAGAGTAAAGCCGAACTCAAACAGGAGCTTATCAAAAAGCATCATCCGGAAAAATCAGAGCCGGAAAAGAAATATTCAAGAAAATATGCATTAAAAAAATATCAAAAACAACTTTTGAAAGATGATATTAAAAAAAGCAAGGGTGATGTAGAACAGCTTGAAAAAGCAATCCGCAGACGTTTTACAAAAGATGATCCGGAAGCCGCATTTATCGTAAAATATCTAAGTCCGATTATGACAATTGCAGCCGATAGAATACACCTCTCTGAAGAAGAGAAATTATTTGCCGGAACAAATAAAACTAACGACAACTTTTTTGCCCGTTTCTGGAAAGCCAAGCCGGAATTGTTAGAACAATACTCAACTGCAATAACCGACACAATTGAACTTTTCGAAGAAACTTATGAAAGCGGCGGCACAATTCCTGTAAATAGTGAATATCAGGTTATCAGAGAAGGAATAGAAAACACTAAGCCGATTGACTTTGTACCGCAAAGATTTGTAGAACTTCTTGATTATACTCAGACAATTGTTCCAACGCGTTTGAAAAATTACGCCGAACATGAAAAACTCCAGAGTGAGTGGGATGAACACTTCAAATGGCGTTATGGTGAAATAGAAGAAAGCGCTCCTGTTATTGTAAAGAAGGGCACTACAGATATTCTAAACAAAGCCGCACAGGATAATAATGCTCAAGTCTACAGACTCAAAGGTGTTAATGGAGACGAGATTGCTGTTACAGGGAATTTGGATGAATTTCTAGGAGATTATTTAAGAAAAGAATATTTTGGCTTCCCTCCAAAATTCGTAAATATGCTTATTAATTTTACACTCAAACACCCTATGATGACAGAAGATGCGAAACTTAGCCTTGCTACGCGTAATATTGCAGACAAAATTGACGACGAGCGTATACTCGAAAAAACAGCTTTGGACAGCATAACTAATTTCATAAAATCTGAATTGGAGCTTGAAACAGCTGCCGGCAGCATGGCTGCATTAGATGTATTCGCTTCCTATTCAAATTCTCCGGAGAAAGTTTACCGCACACTCTATCCGCACTGCAAAGAAGCTGACTCAAACGAATACAGCCTTCAGCTTTTAAAACATAAAGACGATGCAAAAACCAAAGAAGAACTTAACAGATTATACGACATTTATCGCAAACCTCCTACTCAATCAGAGCTGAATAAAATTAAGCTGAAAATTCTAAGCTTTATCAGAGATTTTGACAGAAACTGGATAAAATCCCCTGAATCGGCTATATATGGTATGCACGGACTTGCAAGCAATATAGAGCAAATACAAGGTCTGCTCAAAAATAATAAACAGATTGCTCCCAAAATGAACAATCTAATATCTAAAATAATTTGCGACTATAAAGTGTTCTACACCAAAAGTTTACTTTTCGGTCAGGAAAACAAAGCTCAATACAGAGCAAAAACAGAAATGATATCAAGCAATGTTATCAATATATTAATTAGCAAAGCTCATCAATTAAAATAAAAAAAGCAGGGATTATTCCCTGCTTTTTTATTTATTTTATTCAATTATACAGCCTTGAAAACAAGAGTTGCATTGTGACCGCCAAATCCAAAAGAATTTGAAAGTGCAGCGCCAACCTTTTTATCTCTTGCTTTATGCGGAACATAGTCAAGATTAGCAACATGTTCATCCTGATTATCAAGATTGATTGTTGGAGGAACTTTACCGTCAGTAATTGCTTTAACACAAACAATACCTTCAACAGCTCCTGTTGCACCCAGCATATGACCGTGCATACTCTTAGTTGAGCTTACAACTAGATTTTTATTCTGGTCTTTATCACCAAAAATCTTAGCAATTGCCTGAGATTCAGCAACATCACCCAGTCCTGTGCTTGTTCCATGCGGATTAATATAATCTATATCTTCAGGTTTAAGTCCGGCATCAGCAAGAGCTAATTCCATTGACTTAATAGCACCATTTCCCTCAGGATCAGGTGCAACCATATCATAAGCATCAGCAGATTGGCCATAACCAACAATTTCTGCATAAATGTGAGCACCGCGTTTTTTAGCGAGTTCATATTCTTCAAGAACAAGAACCCCGGCTCCTTCGCCCATAACAAAACCATCTCTGTCTTTGTCATAAGGTCTTGAAGCTTTTTCCGGCTCATCATTTCTTTTTGACAATGTTCTTGCAGCAGTGAAAGCACCAATACCGAGTGTAGTAATCGTAGCTTCGCATCCGCCCGCAACCATTACATCAGCATCGCCGTACTGAATTGTTCTGAAAGCATCACCAATTGAGTGAGAGCCAGTTGCACAGGCAGACACAACTGCTTTATTAACGCCTTTATAGCCGTGTTTCATAGAAACTCTGCCGGAGGCCATATCTACAATAAGCATAGGGACGGTAAAAGGAGAGCCCTTTGTAGGTCCTTTCTGTATCATTGCCATATGATTTTTCTCAAATGTTTTAAACCCGCCAGCTGCAGAACTAACCATAACGCCAATTCTATACGGGTCAATACCGGCTTCATCCAAACCGGCATCAGCTATAGCTTCATCAGATGCAACCATTGCAAACTGAGTAAATCTGTCCATTCTGTTTGCATCTTTTGAACTCATATAGTCTTCAGGGTTAAAATCTTTATCTTTAATTTCACCAGCAATTTTTACTGTATGTTTTTCTGTATCTATAGATTCAATGAGAGAAACCCCGCTTTTTCCATTTAGCATAGAATCCCAGAATTTTTCGACACCTATACCGCATGGAGTTACGACTCCCATCCCTGTTATTACAACTCTACGTTTTGTCATATTCTTTTTCCCTTAAATAATAAATAAGAGGGCGAAAATATATAAAATCCTCACCCTCCTCATATAAATTCAAATCTTACTATGAGTGTGAATCGATGTAGTTAACTGCATCTTGAACAGTTTGAATTTTTTCAGCTTCTTCATCAGGAATTTCGCATCCGAATTCTTCTTCAAAAGCCATAACTAATTCAACTGTATCTAGAGAATCAGCACCCAAATCAGCTGTAAAGCTTGCTTCCGGAGTAACTAAAGCTTCATCGCAGCTTAATTGGTCAACTACAACTTTTTTTACTTTTTCAAATGTACTCATGTTTTTTATCCTCTTCATTATTGTGTAATACACTATTCTATTGAATTATATCATTTAAAGATATTTTTGCAATTAATTTAAGAAGTTGTTACATTTTGTTAGATTTCCACTTGTTATATTAAGTTTTGTAAACACGAGTTTAAAACACCTGTATTCCAGTTGTAGTGCTTATAGGAGGAGGAGAAAAAGGTCTTGCTAGACTTGATTATTTAGGAAAATCACAATATTTGATAACGAAAACCGTACATTCCTCTGGGAAACCAAAACTGTTACAAGAGAAGAAGGAGGAAGTGTTTTTGGCAGCAACAGAATTAATATTGATAAAGATAAAACAAAGTACTGGTGCTACGGCGAAGATATACGTTTGCAAAAAGATTATAGCAAAACAGGCAAAGATTGCAGAAGCAGAAGCCGCAAAAGCTGCTGCAATAAAAGCCGAGCAAGAAGCTGCCGAAAAACTTGCCGCTTCACGTCCAAAAGTAAATACGGGTAAAATATTCAATAAAAACATTGAAGAATTCAAATGTGTTGAAGAAACAAGAGCCGATGGAAGCATCATAAGACGCTATTTTGACCCGTATGCTTCGAACGGAAAATCAAATCCTATGATAACAACTATTGACAGAGGAAATTATCACGAAGAAATTATTTATGATCCTAGAAAAGGTATCAAACTAACATATAAACAATTAGGCACAGGTGAGCCTGAAATCGAAATGACAAAAGGGCTTCAATACAGATATACTTCTAAATATAACAAAAGAACATATTATAGAGAAAATACCCAACAGTATAATCACGGACAAAATTTTGTAGAATCACATGGTAGAGACAACTATACTCCAAAACAGCTAGTTACTAAAAACCCTCATTCGACGGAACTTCAAGCTCAACGAGGCGAGCCTGAATACATAAAAAGGGTCCTCAACAACACATATGAACAGGACAAGGCACTAGCTAAACGCTTTGATGAAATAAAACAAGATATGGCTCATAATGAAGTTGATTTAATAGATTTATTCAGACCATATAAACCATAGTAAAAACAAAAAAAAAGAGGCGGATATTTTCTTCGCCTCTTTTTTTGTTTATTATTTATTAACTAAATCATCAACCCGCCTGCAACTTCGATAGCCTGACCTGTTACGTAATCAGTATCAAGCGCAAGGAATTTAACAACTTTTGCGATATCTTCAGGAGTTCCAAGTCTCTTCATCGGAATAGCCTTCAAGTATTCATCAATATTTGCTAAATCTTGAGTCATAGCAGTTTGGATGAAACCAGGGCATACAGCGTTAACTCTGATGTTTCTTCCGCCGAATTCTTTTGCAAGAGTTTGGGTCAAACCGATAAGACCGGCTTTAGAAGCAGAGTAGTTTGCCTGACCTGCATTGCCGTGACGGCCTACAATACTTGACATATTAATAATAGAACCCTGACGAGCCTTCATCATATGCTTAATTACAGCGTGAGTTACACAATAAGCACTTGTTAAGTTAATTTTGATAACTCTTTCCCATTGCTCCATATCCATTCTTACGAAAAGACCATCTTTTGTAATCCCTGCATTATTAAGCAGAACATCAATTTTTCCGTGTTCAGCAATCATTTTATCTACAGCTGCCTGAACTTGTTCGTCATTTGAAACATCGAATTGATAGAAATAAGCATTTACACCGCAAGCTTTGATTTCATCAAGAGCCGACTGTGCTTTTTCAGCTTCGCAGATATCGTTAATAATAATGTCGCATCCTGCCTTTGCAAGTTCCAACGCACAAGCTAAACCAATACCACGAGAGCCGCCTGTAATTAAAGCAATTTTTCTTTCTGTCATTAATCTTTCTCCTTATTTTTTCCCTTATTTGACTGTTTGTTTTGTTCTGAAGTAATTATTTTACAGTAATTCGGGTTGTTGTTTACCTCATTTACAAATGAATCAAAACCAATCCATGCTCTTGAATATTTTTCAGCAACATCTGATGGAACTAGACATTGCAGACATAAAGAAGGTGAATATTTTTCAAAAGAGCATTTTCCGCCGTCTTTACCGTATATAACATAATTCGTATTGTCTTCTGTTGCAATATTGACAGGTGTACAAGACGCAAGATTATTGTTAAATATTCTTTCTACTTCAGCCACGCTATTAACAATCTGAACTTTAGGCGCACCTTTTTTAGTAACGTCCCTTTGGCGGCTTTCAAATTTAGCAGCAGCAAACAATTCATCTTTATGTGCACGATACTCGTAAACCAGTCTTACAAGACCTACTATTACTAGTATTATTAATAAAATATAATGTATTTTTTTCATATTAAACACCAGCCATTTGTTCTTTCAAAGCACTTACTGCTGCTTCCAGAGAAGCTTTGTCGTAAATATTGTAAACAGAAGCTTCCGGCGCAATCTTTTTATTCAAACCTGCAAGAACTTTTCCAGGGCCGATTTCAATAAATGTATCTACACCTTCGGAAACCATTTTCTGAATTGTTTGTGTCCAGTGTACAGAAGATGAAATCTGTTTAGGCATTTTAGCTCTGAAATCTTCACTTGAAGTTGTCATTTCAGCATCAACATTCGTAATAACCGGCATTTTTGCATCATTCAAACTTAAATCTGAAACAAAACCTGCAAATTCACTGCCTGCATTTTCCATAAATTTTGAATGGAAAGCACCGGATACTGCAAGCGGTACAACTCTTCTTGCACCTTTTTCCAGCAGAAGTTCACCGGCTTTTTGTATGGCAGCACTGTCACCGGTTATTACAACCTGAACAGGTGAATTGTAGTTTGCCACATCAACATAGCCTACTTCAGAAGCTTCTTTTAATGCTTCTTCAACAGCACCTTCCGGAGCATTAAGAATTGCAGCCATGCTTCCGCCCTTTGTCTGTCCCATTAAGTCTGCACGTTTTTGAATAGCTTTCAAAGTAGTTTCCAAACTCATTACACCGGCTGTATACATCGCACAGTATTCGCCTAAGCTATGACCCGCTGTATAATCAGGCGTAATGTTTAATTCTGATTTAAAAGCTTCAAGAGCTGCTATTGATGTTGTAACAATTGAAGGCTGTGTATTAACAGTCAGCTTCAATTCATCTTCCGGTCCTTCAAAACAAATTGTTGAAATACTTTTTCCTAATGTCTTGTCTGCAATATCAAAAACATTTTTTGCAGCTTCAAAGTTATCATATAAGTCTTTTCCCATACCGACAGACTGTGAACCTTGTCCAGGAAATAAAAATGCGACTTTTTTCATATTTTTTTATACTCCTATATACTAAATCTTTAAATCAGTACTAGCAAATACCTTCTCTTAATCTTACGATAGCACCGCCCCAGGTCATACCGGCACCGAAGCCGCATAGAATTGCAGTTGAGCCTAGTTTAACATTCCCTTTTTCTACGCTTTCCGCCAGAGCTAGAGGAATAGATGCCGCAGATGTATTACCGTAATATTTGATATTAGTAACTACTTTATCATCAGAATATCCCAGACGTTCTTGTACAGCCTGAATAATTCTTATATTTGCCTGATGCGGAATCAAATAATCAATATCTTCTGCCTTCATACCGGCATCAGCAATCAATTGCTCTACATAATGAGGAAGAACTTTAGCTACAAAAGTATAAACACCTCTGCCGTTCATTCTTATACCCTGCGGTTTTGGTTCATACTGTTCCACTAAAGGACAGTTCTTGCCGTCAAAAGCAAGTTCAATCAAGTCGCCTATACTTCCGTCAGCTTTTATATCTATTGCAATAATATCATCCACCCCGTCATCAGATGCTGTAACAACCATTGCACCTGCACCATCTCCGAAAAGTATAGAAGTTCCTCTATCTTCCCAGTTAACCAGACGTGAATTGTTGTCCGTTGCTACTAGAAGAATAGTTTTGTACATACCTGATGCAATATAAGCTTTAGCAATATTCAGAGCATAGATTAAACCGGTACAAGCTGCTGTAATATCAAAAGCAGGGATTTGTGTCGTTATACCAAGCCTTGTTTGTATATGACATGCTATAGCAGGATATAAATCCGGCGGAGCAGAGGATGCTGCTATAATTAAGTCCAAATCATTCGGATTAATTTTAGCCTTTTCCAGAGCTCTTTGTGCAGCTTCAAGGCCTAAGTCAACAGCGTTTTGCTCACCTGATACTACGCGTCTTTCTTTAATACCTGTTCTGCTGTAAATCCATTCATCAGAAGTATCATATAATTTTGTTAAATCGTCATTAGTTATAACCGTATCAGGAATGCTGTACCCGACACCGGCAATTTTTAAAGGAATTGTATTATTTCCCATTGATTAATTACTCCTCTTACCCTATTGGGACGAAATATCCCTACGCTCCGATAGATTCGGAAATCTTTCTGTTTACGCCTGTTTCAACAGCTTCTTTAGCTACTCTTACTGCATTCTTTATAGCATAAGCCCTGCTTCTTCCGTGAGAAATTACAGTAATACCCTTAACCCCTAGAAGCAAACAGCCGCCAAATTCTTCATAATTAATTTTTTCGTAAATTCGTTTCATAAATGGTTTTGCAAGGATACCTATAAGCATTCCGAGAAAGTCTGATTTGAATTCACTCTTAATCATTTTGAACAATAATGAAGAAGTTCCTTCTGTAACTTTGAGAACAACATTCCCTGCAAAGCCGTCACAAACAACTACGTCACAAACATTGAGGAATAATTCCCGGCCCTCAACATTTCCCATAAAGTTAAACTTTTCTTTTTCTTCTTCAAGAAGATTATAAGTCTGCTGAGCAAGTTCATTTCCCTTGCCGGCTTCTTCGCCGATATTAAGAACACCTACACGCGGGTTTTCAATTCCCAGAACATTTTTAGAAAATGTCTGCCCCATAATTGCAAATTGTTTAAGCATTTGAGGGGTACAATTGCTATTTGCACCGCCGTCAATTATAACAATAGGTTTCTTCATCGTTGGCAGAGTAACTGCAATAGCAGGTCTGTCAATTCCAGGAATTCTTCCAAGTCCGAACAAACTTGATGCCATAGCAGCACCGGTAGAACCAGCAGCAACAAGAGCGTCTGAGCTTCCTGTCGCAACTGAATTTACCGTCAATACTATTGATGAGTTTTTCTTTTTACGAATAGCCTGTCCCGGAGCTTCGCCCATTTCAATTATTTCAGACGCGTGGGTTACTTTGATGTCGAGAGATTTTACATCTACTCTCACCCTTCTTTTTCTGCCGGCTTTACCGCAATCAGACAAAAAACCTTCCTGCTGAATTACTTCAAGACAATGTTCAATTCTGTCCTGTTTTCCGACTAACTCCAACGCTACGCCGTATTCTGCCGCTGCCCATACTGCACCTGCAACAATCTCAAACGGAGCGTGGTCTCCCCCCATCGCATCTATAGCTATTCTTGTCATCTAACTCATCCCTTTATTAATTCTTTTCCAATACTAAGCTTCAGGAGTTTCTTCAGAAGCTTCTTCAACTACTTCAGCTTTTTCTTCAGCTTTTACTTCAACTTCCGGAGCTGCTTCTTCTTTCTTTGCTGATTTTTTAGCTTTTTTAACTTCTTTTACTTCTTCCTTAGCTTCCTCAACATAGCCTTCTGCTTTTTTAGAAACTACTTTGCCCTTGTATGTTCCGCAAGCTGTACAAACTGTGTGAGTTAATGCTTTTGCACCGCAGTTTGGACAAGTTGTTAATTCAGGCTTTGCTGCCTTCCAGTTTGATCTTCTTTTTCCTTGAGCACTGTGCCCTGTTCTTTTCTTTGGTACTGCCATTTCTATAATGTCCTTTCTAATCTAAAATTTTATTACTATTTACTTTCGGGTTAATTATTTTTAGGATTTATTTTGATGTTTTTAAAAACATCCATTCTTTCATCGTGAACTTCCATATCTTCATCAGACACAAATAGTCCCTCATTACAATTTATACCACAAACCTTTTTATTTGGTAAAGCTAATATTACAGATTGATACAATAAGTCATAAATATCGATTTCTTTTGCGCCGTTTAAATCTGTGATAAACTGGCCGGATTGGAGCTCCAGCTCCTGCGAATACTCATCATAAAGAGAGCGTTTTGCATATGTTTCATCAATATCTATATCAAAATCATAGTCGTACTTATTAAGACATCGGTCGCATTCAAGTTTTAATGAACCGGAAACTTCACCTTTGACTTCTATAAAATCTCCGAGTGATTTTATTTCAAGTTCTGCATCAACTGTGCAGTCTTCAAGTTCGCTAATTTTCCCCTCAAATTTGTATTGAAGGGTTTTATCAGGCTCACGTTCTATATCTTCGATTAAAACAACCTTGTCATTATGCATACGGTTCTTCCTGTAAAACAATACCTGCTATCTGGGTTGAAACAAAACAAAGTTTTTTAATCGGCCCCATTGGCTCTTTTTCAACAAGAACAGGTGTCGGGCTTTTCATTAATTGTTTTAATTCTGCATAAACTGCCTGAGGATTTTCATAATACATTACAATTGGTGTTGCAGAACCTTTTAAAAACAATATTACTGCTTGTCTTGTTTTTTGAGGAGTATTAAATTGCTGAACCATCTTGCCTCCTTATAAGTTTTTATATAAATATATTTACCCCTGTATTATAATATAAAAAACAGAAGGGGTAAATATATATGATTGAAAACATGAGCAAGATAAACGAAGTATTGCAGCAAGGCGGCGTTATTGCGTATGTTACAGACACAGTCTGGGGGGTTGGCTGTCTTCCAGACAACGAAGAAGCAGTGAAGAAGATTTATGAGATTAAACACAGAGATGGAAAAAAACCTTTAATTCTGATGAGCGATGAAGTATATAATCTTTTTGATTACGTGCGTCAGCCTATTGAAAAGGAAGCACAAAAATTAATAAAAAAACATTTCCCGGGTGCTTTAACTCTTGTACTTGAAAAATCTGAAAAAACTCCTGACTATATTACATCAGGTATGCAGACTGTCGGCATACGCATCCCTGACAATGAAACTTTTGCAGAAATTTGCAGAAATATTGACGGAAGAGTTCTGGCAACCACAAGCGCAAATCTTTCAGGAGAAGCTCCAGCTTTAACATATGATGAGGCTGTTAAATATATAGGCAGCAAAGTTGACCTTGTAATCCCGTCATACGGACATGAAGCTAAAGGCAAAGCTTCAACCGTTGCCGGATTTAAGGACGGGAAACCGGTAATTTTCAGACAGGGAGAAATTAAACTAGACTAAGCATTGCGCTCAATTTTAGCTTCAGGAAGTTTTATCTGGTTTCCTGAGTAACTGCTCAGTGCTTTTCCAACATTACGTATAACCAGCCCCGCATCATTGACTCCGGAACTTTCTACTTTTCCTGAGTTCTGAACAGCTCCCGCACCATTTTCTTCGCAGTACTTAATATAATCATCATAAGCAATTGGAGCTTCCTCTGCTTGTTTTTTAATCATTGCATCACCGCGGCTCTGCATTTCTGCAGCCTGCTCATCGGTACTTATGCCATTCTCCTTGCAGTACTCCTGATATTCTTCCATAGTAACAACGCCGTCACCATCAGCATCCATCTTTTCGTCATAATTCGGATCGCCCTCTTTTGCGTAAACAGCAGGCTTATTATTTGCACTGCCTGCACCGGCAGCAGTTCCTCCTGTCATATCTGAGATATTTTGTAACAACTGCAAATTCAGGGATAAACCGTCAGCCATAATTAAGTCCTCTCATCTTAGGGTATATATTATAAATTATAACCTACTTTTGACAGTTTGCAATCATGAGTTGTATATAAAAATGGCGGAACCTTTCAGGTTCCGCCATTTTTATATTACTTCAATTCATTTTCAATTTTGGAAAGAACTTCTTCCAGCTTAGAAGCATCTTTTACACCACCCTGTGCAAAATTCGGTCTGCCGCCTCCGTTTGCACCGGTTGCTCTTGCAATTTCGCCAACAATCTTTCCGGCATTTATACCTTTTTTAACGAAACCGTCAGTTACTTTTACTATAACCATTCTTTCATTTGCAAGAACTATTATGCTCTCGCCCAATTTATTAGAAAGCATCTCTATACCGGCTTTAACTGCATCAGCATCAAGATTTTCAATTTTTGTGATAAATAATTTACCGCCTTCAATATCCTGGGCTTTAGAAACAAACGTTGCAAATTTGCTTTTTGCCATCTCTGCTTTTGTTTCCTCAAGTTCCTTCTGAAGTTCTTTATTTTCTTCAAGTATTTTTTCAATTCTTGGTTCAACTTCATCAAAGTGAACCTTAAATCTTGAAGCAAGTTTATCTATTTCCGCAGATTTTGCATTCAGATAACCAAGCGCTGCATCAGCAACAACAGCTTCAATTCTTCTCGTACCAGCTGCAATAGCCCCTTCTGATACTATTTTTACAAGCCTTAAATCAGCTGTATTTGAAGCATGAGTACCTGCGCAGAATTCTTTTGAGATAACCTCTTTTTCTTCTCCGCTTTCATGGTCACAGCTGCAATCGCTGCCGCAGTTACATTTAGCTTTACCACCAATGCTCACAACGCGGACAACATCTTCGTATTTTTCACCGAATAATGCTGTAGCACCGGTAAGTTTTGCCTCTTCAATACCCATTACATCAGTATTAACAGGAAGTTTTTCACCAATCCATTTGTTCATAATATCTTCTGTCTTTTTAACTTCCTGAGGGGTCATTGCACGTGAGAAGGTAAAGTCAAATCTCATTCTATTTTCTTCAACCTGCGAACCAGCTTGTTTAACCTCATCGCCCAGTACTTTAATCAAAGCAGCCTGCAATAAGTGAGCAGATGTATGGTGAACTCTAATTTGCGCCCTTCTTGCAGAATCAATTTGCGCAAAAGCATAATCACCAACTTTAATCTCTCCGTTAACAACCTGACATCTGTGTACAAAAAGATGGTTAACTTTGAATGTTGTTAAAACTTCTGCTTTCAAGTTTTCATTAACTATATATCCGCTATCGCCGACCTGACCGCCGCATTCTGCATAGAATGGAGTTCTGTCAAGAACTATATCGGTATATCCTTCACCTTCAATTGCTGCAAGGATTTTAGCCTGTGCACAATCCACAAGATAGCCTACAAACTCGGTTGAGCCGACTTCATTTTCTACTTTTGCATACTTCATATCGCCTGTAACGGAAATCTTCTCAGCAGCAGCTTTTGCACGGTCTTTTTGTTCCTGCATTGCTTTTTTAAAGCCATTTTCATCAATGCCTAAACCGTTTTCTTCTGCAATTTCTTTTGTAAGCTCAAATGGGAAACCGTATGTATCATAAAGTTTGAAAGCACTTTCGCCATCAATATCTTTCTTTTCGGATATAAATTCTTCAAGCATTTTATATCCTCTATCAAGAGTTTTAGCGAATCTTTCTTCTTCTTTTTTGATAACATCAATAATTTTAGACTTATTCTTAACTAAATCAGGATAAGCTTCTCCGTAATTATCTACAACTACATCAACGAGTTTGTACAAGAACGGAAGCTCCATTCCTAAAATCTTACCGTGGCGCAGAGCACGTCTAAGAATCATTCTCAACACATAGCTTCTGCCTTCATTGCCAGGGATTACGCCGTCTGAAATAAGAAAAGATACACATCTTGCGTGGTCTGTTATAATCCTAAGAGAAATATCTGTTTTTTCAGATTTCTTGTAAGGAACTCCGCTCATCTCAGAAACTTTATCTAAAATCGGCTTGAGCAAATCTGTTTCGAATGTTGAGGCAACTCCCTGACAAACCATTGTTATACGTTCTAATCCCATGCCGGTATCAACATTTTTATGTTCAAGAGGCGATTGGTTGCCTTCTTCATCCTGATAAAGTTCGGTGAATACAAGGTTCCAAATCTCAACCCATCTATCGCATTCGCACGTATCAATACCGCAGTCATCAGAGCATTTATATTGTTCGCCCAAATCATAGTGAATTTCCGAGCAAGGTCCGCAAGAACCTGACGCTCCAGGAGGACCCCAGAAGTTGTCTTTCTTGCCTTTTCTCTTGATACGTTCAGCAGGAACGCCGATACTTCTCCAGATATCATACGCTTCGTCATCAGTTTCAAAAATAGTTATCCAGAGTCTGTCTTTATCAAGTTTTAGTACTTCTGTTACAAATTCCCACGCCCATGGAATAATTTCTTTTTTATAATAATCGCCAAAAGAGAAGTTTCCTAACATTTCAAAAAAGGTATGGTGGCGCGGAGTTCTTCCAACATTTTCAATATCAGAATCTTTTCCTCCCGCTCTTGCACATTTTTGGCAGGAAGCTGCTCTTGCAGGGTCATAAGGTGATTTTGTAATCCCTAAAAATATCGGTAAAAACTGAAGCATACCTGCTGTTGTCAACAGCACTGTAGGGTTATCAGGCACGAGGCTTGAGCTTTCTACAATCGTATGCTGATGTTTGTTTTTAAAATAATCTAAATATAACTGTCTAATTTCATTTCCTTTTAGCATAATTAATTCCTCTAATTTCTATAAATTAATTATACATCAAAGGAATTTTTATATTTTCTTTTTAGCCTTCTTTTCCGTTATCTTTGCGTTCATCATCGGAAGCAAAATTCCCAGAGTCACGGCAGAATATGTAATACCCGCAGCGTGAGCAAGATTTAGTTTCCACATATTTTTCTTTGCGAATTCGCTTCCTTTTGCCGCAATCTCATTATGCGTTTTAAGGTTCATATCTCTGAGCCAGTGTTTAAGCCCTTTACCTTCTTTTGTGTAATTGAACAAATCTTTACCGTTTTTATCCAGAAGATTTGCAACACCCTTAGCAGCAAAACCGCCAAAGACAAGCCAGTTTAGGAAGCCCAGATAATCTCTTGTCATTGACTCTCTTAATTCAGTACCGTTATCAGCAGCCATAAACCTTCCTATAATCGTTGCAGCGTAAACTGTTTTTATCGCATTTCCGCTTGTTACAGGCCCTGTAAATTCTAATTTTTTGGCAAATTGTTTAAAATTCTTTACACCCATTACGCTAAATACCATACCTGCCATAAGAACGCTTGCTCCTAGTTTTTTAAATGGCAGCAGGCAATCCTTACGCTTCTCGCCTCTATCAGAAGAAGTATAATCTACATCACCTACAAATCCTTTCTTACCGGTTCTTTTCTCTGTGATTTTTCTGTTAAGCCACTGGTTAGTAAGCCCTAGAGCGCAAGAAGCAGCAATCGCACCAAAAGTTTTTACTTTATTTACCTTATTAATCTTGTTAATTGCGCGTTCAATTTCCTTTCCGTTATTTTTATTAAAAATATCCTTGCCCATATCGTGAGTATCTCGCAATATGTTTTCAAGTTTTGCAGAAAGTTTATACCCGTCTATATTTAATTCTGTTTCCCGCTCTGCGCCAAGCGCATTAGCAAGTCTGCGTTCCATAATTAGAAGAACATTTTTTTTATCATCTCTTGTAATATTTTTGTCATTAATAAGTTCACAGAATGTTTTTATAAAACCTTGCTTCGTTTTCAAGTTATCTTGAATTCCTGCATATTTCGGGTTATTCCACTTTATATTATTCCACTTAGCTTCATCAATCCATTCAATATTTTCCCATTTAATATTCTTAAATTCATTTACCCCTCTGCCGTCACGGCCTGAAATATTTTCCAGAACTTCTGCTGCATAATCTCCGATATTTTTATTTTTGTCCCATGCACATTTCAAAGCCTCAAGAGAGTCTTTTGAATACCAGCTGTCAGGGTTAATTTTCACATCCGGTTCAATCTTTTTTGCCGCAATTTTAGAAATACCCATCGCAAATAAACCGGCAGAAAGACAGTTAATAAAAGTACCGCTTATCTCTCTGATAAAAGTTTCAGCGCCGGCATACTCATTTCTCGCCTTTGTATCATAATAAGCCCTCGGGATTACCATTGCACCGACATCAAGCCCGACAGCATTAACCATCTCATTCATATCGCAGGTCCTCAAGGCGCTTGTAACCACTCCGTCAAGCGGTCCTCTGAATGCTGTACTATTTATATTATTTACTTTCATTAATTATCCTTTCCAAATACAAAAAAAGTCCCGTTTTAGTAAACGGGACTTTTCAAAAATCGTCAATTCTGTTACATAAACTTACATACCAAAATCACTCAAGTCCCGATTGAAACTTGGAGCAAGAGGAGGATGAATTGTTTGTTAATTCAAAATGTAAGTTTTCCATAATTGGAGTATACAACTAAACTAAAAGTTCTGTCAATAGCCGGCTTGATTTCAACTGTTCAGTATGATAACTTGAATTATATGAAGGACTCTTTCGGAACAGAATCACACGCCAGAGAACTTGATATAATATACGGGATACAGCCGGCAGATTTTAAGGAAGAATATTCAAAAACCTGCAAATCTTTTAATCATTTCAAAACAGAATGGCGTTTTATAAGAAAATATTTTTCGTCGTTATTCAGAAAAACTCAAAAGAATAACGATTTTAAAACAATATTATATTTAACCCTCAATTCCCCACCGCTGGATTTTATTTCTGCGTTCAGAAAACAGTATCCTGATAAAGATATAAAAGTTCTAATTCCGATTGACAACAAAAACGAAACAGAAAAACTAATATACGGCTTTGAATACTACCTTCAAAACCGTATGAACAGCGCCTCACTGTATAAAATGAAGCAAAACAGTTTAAACATAGATGTTTACGGACTTTATTCAGAAGCGTTTTCAGGGTCTGACCGCACAAGACTTCAATACCTTGCACCTTTTATCAAAGCCTCGAGAATTGCCTCCTGTAAACTTAAACCGGAAGTAATCCATGCGGATAACATTCCTTTCTATCTAGGTGCAGAGTTTGAGAAAAAATCTCACTATCCTATAAAAGTTCTGCAAATTATTCATGATTTTTCGAGATTTGAAGCGGACAAAAAAGAAGCTTTCTGGGCTGCAATTAATCTTGTTGATTCAAACGGGATGAAAAAGCTGTGCCGTGATAAAATTATAAAAAAATGTATTGCGTCATTATTTAACCTGCACAATACTAAATGTTTCTGCCAGATGAGAGAATGTCTGGATTTTATTTATCAAAACTATTACAAGCTTAGAAAATACCCTGAAAAATGTGATGATATCGACGAAAACATTTTGTTTAACCGGTTAAATTCAAGAATATTGAAACTATTCCCTAAAATGGAATATGAAAATGATTTATACTACAACACTATTTTTCATACGCTTAAACGGGCTGATTTCTGGGCAGTACCGTCAAAAACATACTATAACAGCATTCTAACAAAGCCGGAGCTTTCTGGAAAAATGTTCGACAGAATATGCAAAACAAAAAATAAAAGTTCATACATTTCCTATGGATATGAAATTCCGCAAGCTGTTATATATAAGCCATTTACTCAAGATGACTTTAGAGAAGCACGCATTAGAAATAAAAAATATCTTACAAGAGAGTTTTCCAAAGACAGAATACGCACAAGATTTATTGACCCGAAATTTTTCAAATCCGAAGAATATACCATAAAAGGTTATCTGGCCCCATTTTTTGACACTCCGCTTATTTTCTGCAAACTTTCCGCGGATATATTCACCGATGGCACAGATATTGCACTGACCTCAATAATAAAACTATTGGAAGAGTTTAAAAATATTCAAGCTATCGTTAACATTCCAAACGGTCTTGAAAACAACCAGATAAAAAACTGGGTGGAGTTTCTTGAAGAACATATAGGTTATTCGGGTAAATGGCTGTTCATTGATGGAGAGATAAATCTCGCCCAGTTTTACGCTTCTTCGGACTTAGCTTTCTTCTGTGCAAGAAATAATATAACAACTTCAAACCATTTTACAGCAATGAAATATGGATGCGTTCCGGTTGCTCTGAGACAGGGAATATATAACGACACTATTTCGGACATTTTTGATGATATGACTTTCGGGTGCGGATTTAAAACAAAAACTCCGGTAAATACGGAAGAAGATATCATTGAAAGCTTTAATACAGCCGTCACAAAAGCTTTAAAACTTTATACTCAAAACCCTGCGAGCTGGAAACTTCTTATTAAAAACGCCATAAATTATAATGCAGGCTGGACCTTTGACAAAATTGAAAAATTCAACCGAATATACTCTGCGTTATGATTTTCTTGATGTAACCCATTCTGGAAGAAATTTTTGTATAAATTTATACAACGGCTCTCTTCTAAGATTTAATTTTTCTGCAATAGAAGAAATATTATCCCCTTTTGCAAGGCAATTGGCAACAAAATTTTTTCGATATTCAAGTTCTATTTTTTTAGGAGTAACTCCACTTATTTCTTTAATTTTTTCTGCAAGCAATTTAGCACTTATTTTAAACTCTTTTACTATTTGTGGTGCTGTTTTTCCACTTTTAAGCATTTCGAGAATTTCTTGCCAGTCAATATTACTTTGCGGACGTCCAAGTTTCCTCTTCAAACCTAAATCACCACGCCTGCGTGCAATCGTTGATGCTTCTACGTATAGAATATCTGCGATTTGCTCATCTGTATAGTTTTGCTTATATAGCTCTTCAAGGTGTTGGGCAAATAACACTTTGTTTGAAGGATAAGAGTTCTTTTTAAGCCACTTCCTTGAATATTCTTCGCTGATTCCTGTGAGTTTACGAACATTTGCATACGATACCCCCTGTTCCAGTAGCGGAAGTGCTTCATTGTAAAAACGCTCACGAAGTTTTTCAGAAGGAAGTTGCAAACCATATTCCCGTATTTTACGCATAATAGTACCTGTAGTAACACCAAATTTGCGTGCAATCTGTGCAGAAGATTTATCTTTCGCAAGAAGCATTTCCAGCTCTGCACGCGGAATATTTTTTGTACCGAATAAAGGGTTATAATTTTGTTGATTTGATATTATTAACATATTATTGATAAACCCCGTAAAAAATAAATTTGCTGGAAAATAAGAAAATGTCGGAAAGTTTTTCAACTTTCCGACACCTTTTTTAAGATTTCTATGTCGACTTTGAGGCTGACCGGTAGTCATAATAACAACTTGTAGTGATACAATTGTCAGCCGTCCAATGGTCTACGTGCGTAGCACTGCTCCTGTGAAATCAAAGATTTCTACGTCGCAATCGTCAAGTTCCGCCCTCAGTTCACCGGCTCACCGCCGCTGAATTCGGGCTTCACTCCGGCTGCCGCATTCTACATCATGCCGCCCATACCGCCCATGCCGGCCATTGCTGACATATCAGGAGCTTTTGATTCTTCCGGAATATCAACAACTGCTGCTTGAGTTGTAAGAAGCATTGAACCTACAGATGCTGCATTTTCAAGAGCACTCCTTGTAACTTTTGCAGGGTCTACGATACCTGCAGCAAACATATCTGTATATCTGTCAAGAAGAGCATCGTAACCATATGCATCTTTTTCAGCTCTTACATTTTCAACAACAACATCAGATTTTGCACCTGAGTTGAAAGCAATTGCTCTCAAAGGTACGTCAAGAGCTGCTGTCAAAATCTTATAACCGCTCTTTTCGTCATCTGTTTCAAATGTAATAGTGTTCATCTTAGATTCAAGTTCTTGCTGAACTCTTATAAGCGCAACACCGCCGCCTGGTACAATACCTTCTTCATTAGCTGCTCTTGTTGCGTTAAGTGCATCTTCAATTCTTAACTTTCTTTCTTTAAGTTCAATTTCTGTAGCAGCACCAACTTCTATAACAGCAACACCGCCGGCTAATTTAGCCATACGTTCCTGCAATTTTTCTTTATCGTATTCACTGTCAGAAGCTTCAATTTGTTTCTTGATCAAGTTTACACGTTCTCTTACTGCTTCTTTTGTTTCATCACCAACAACGATAGTTGTTTCATCTTTAGTAACTGTTACACGTTTTGCAACACCCATCATATCTGTTGTAATATTTTCAAGTTTGATACCGAGTTCTTCTGTAAACATTTGACCGCCTGTTAAAATAGCGATATCTTCAAGCATAGCTTTTCTTCTGTCGCCAAATCCAGGAGCTTTTACTGCAACAGCTCTTAAAACTTTTCTCATTGTGTTAACAACCAATGTTGCAAGAGCTTCACCTTCAACATCTTCAGCGATTAACAATAATGAACGTCCATCACGTGCTACCTGTTCAAGAACAGGTACTAAGTCTGCAATTAAATTAATCTTTTTGTTTACACAAAGAACATATGCATCATCAAGAACTGCTTCCATTCTTTCTGGATCAGTTACAAAATAAGGTGAAATATAACCTTTATCAAACTGCATACCTTCTACAACCTTTAAGTTAGTACCGAAAGATTTGCTTTCTTCAACAGTAATCACGCCATCGTGCCCAACTTTTTCCATTGCTTCAGCAATTAATTCACCAATTTCAGAGTTGTTACCGGCAGAAATACCTGCAACCTGTGCAATTTCTTCTTTTGTGCTTACTGATTTAGACAAATCTCTAATCTTATTGATTGCAATATCAACAGCCTTATCAATACCACGTTTCATAGACATTGGATTTGCACCGGCTGTTAAATTTTTCAAACCTTCTCTAACAATTGCCTGAGCAAGTACAGAAGCTGTAGTTGTACCGTCCCCGGCTACATCGTTTGTTTTAGATGAAACTTCTTTAAGAAGCTGTGCTCCTGCATTTTCTAAACCATCTTGAAGTTCAATTTCTTTTGCAATTGTAACACCATCGTTAACGATTTGAGGTGCACCAAATTTTTTTTGTAAAATTACATTTCTTCCTTTTGGTCCGAGAGTAACTTTTACTGCGTCAGCAACTGCATCTATACCTCTGAGAAGCGATTTTCTAGCTTCTTCTTCAAATACTATACGTTTTGCCATTTTTATATCTCCTATTACCTAATTTTTTAAACTAATACTGCTAGAGCATCTTTAATTGAAAGAATTTTGTACTCTACCCCATCCATTTTTACATCAGTTCCGGCATATTTAGCATAAAGGATAATATCCCCAACGTTAACGCCCATAGGTTCTTTTTCGCCTTTATCGTTAGTCTTGCCTTCTCCAACAGCAACAACTTCACCCTTTTGAGGTTTTTCTTTTGCACTATCCGGAATAAATATTCCGCCGGAAGTCTGTTCTGTATCTTCAATTACCTTAATAACAATTCTGTCTTGTAACGGTTTTAATGCCATAATATAATCCTCCTATTTATTTACATTTATATTTATATAATAGATTTATATTTTTTTTGAAAAAATTAAGGAAATTTTAATATTTGAATAAAATAGCAAAATTTATTTTTCACGAGTTTTAGGTGTAATATAAATAACTGTGAGGAGTAAATTTACAATGAATATAATGCCTATTTCGACAAACAATTCAACTACTTTCGGGCAAACACAAGTAAAAAACAAAGAAAATTCTTACTTATGCGTCTGCAGGACTTACGGGTTTAGGAATTACAGCTTGTGGGCCTAATTATGAAGGTCTTAAGAATTGTGATGTGTTTGAGCATATTGACAAAAAAGAGCTCTTTGAAGCTTTTTCTACAGAGTATTTAAGTAATGTTCAGAAAATCTCGAACACAGAATATACTGCCGATATTGGATATAGAACTACGGGCAACTTTGATGCAGATGTAAAAGGTGATATACAAGGAAGTATCTATATCAAAAAAGATAAAAATGACCCAAATCATGTTATAGGCAGAGTAAAACTTGTCGAAGTTAATTCATACCTAGAATTTTATGATGAGCCCAATTGCTTTGGTGGAACTACAAGCAGAGCTAACAGAATTACATACAAAGCACCTTATAAAGATTTGCATTTTGATGCAAAATTAATAAAAGACAAAAATAGTGATAATTACAAAGTTCAACTAAAAGTTACAGATGAAAATAACGAATATTCAGAACATACCCTTGAAAAGAACAAAAGAGGTATTTTCTTGGACGGAGAAACTCCGTTTAAAGAGGTTCATCGTGCAGAAAATTTAACAATGTTTGTAGCTATATCAACTGCTGCTGTATTTACACTTTTGGGGCTTGGTCTATGTCCTAGCAAAGATAAATAAATCTCGCACACAGTTCGCAGGTCGGTTTTACTATAGCGACACAAATTATATTTCCACTTAAATTTTTTGAAAAATTTTTCAACACTATTTAAACAGTAAGTTTGAATATTAAATAGCAAATTTTATTTTTTCATGGTTTTATATTAAAAAAGGAGTATAATATGTCAGAAATAATGGACGGCGGGATACGTTTTGAAAGTGTCAGACGCAACGCATACTGGAACAATGCGCATCTTGATACCCGTTTTCGTGTTGCAAAAGACTGCACAGATGATGCAATAAATCATTTAATTGACTGCAAAGAAAACCCGACTATCGGGCTGCTTGCAAGAAAAAAACACCGCACAAATAATTATCCGGATTGCTTTAAGAGAAACCTTAAAGATCTATATAAATCCAAACATGTAAAAGAGGCTGATAACGCTTTCAAGGAAACTTTTGCGTCACTTTATCCTAAAACGGGGAAAGCACGCAAATTCCTTATTGAAACGAACAGCATTGTTTTGAACTATGTTAAGCCAATTAAAAAAAATATGCGCCGAACTCTCTTCAAACTTTTCAACTAATTTATATAGCCTATAGGTTGTACAAATATACCCCAAAACATTAAAAAAGTCTTTTTTTTTCACAATAAAAAACACCTTGAACCGTGCATTTTTAAAAAATATATGTTTTTACATATATAAATAATGAGGATGTTTTATGAATAATATTAAATCAATTAATAACATTAATGTCCATAGTTTAATCTCTTTTAAAGATAAACAAAATTTCAATAATGCCAACACAACTCCCCCCCCCAGGTTGTCTTGAGTCGCTCGCATTAAACGAGTCTACAATTTTTCTTTTCAGAAACTTCGTTTCTTCCAAAGAAAAGTCCTTCGCTCTCTGCTTGCTCCTCTCTAAACTCTTCACTTAGTTGGTTCGAGTCTTAACTTAAAAAATTTCAAGCATTGTAATTTAACAGTTGGTTTGAGAATTTATAACAGACAGTTTGAGAATTCTGGTCAAGTTAGATTTTGAAAAATCTGATTTTGTCCTTTTTTCCGTTTTATAAATTGCTAATTCTCGCAACAGTTTTTAGTAAAAGTTAGCATTCTGTTTATTCTAAAATTTGGTATTTAACAATAAAAATCTAATTTTTTATTCTTATAGAATTGTGCAAAATCTTAAAAGAAAACGACAAGAATTTAATTAGTTCATAATTTAAAATGCCAATATAAAGGCACAACAAAGGAGATAAAATTATGAACACAATGAAAGCAATTCAAGTAAAAGCACCAAAAGAGCCTATGGAGCTTGTTGAAATTCCGATACCTGAACCAAATGATGAACAGGTTTTGTTAAAAGTTGAAGCATGCGGTGTTTGCAGAGGTGATTCTAAAGTCATTGAGGGTTGGGCTTCAAGATATCCAAGAATACCAGGACATGAAATAATTGGTACTGTTCAAAAATTAGGTTCTAAAGTTACAAAGTGGAAAATTGGTGATAGGGTAGGTTTGGGCTGGCATGGCGGCCATGGTGAAACAACAGCACTCACAACGGACGGCGGATATGCGCAATATACTCTTGCTTATGAAGACGGCTTAATAAAAATGCCTGATGTAATAAATTCAACAGAAGGTGCGCCATTATTATGCGCAGGTGAAACCGTATTTAGTGCATTAAGAAATTCTTGTGCTCGTCCCGGCGATTTAGTTACAATTTCAGGTATCGGAGGTTTAGGGCATTTGGCTGTTCAATATGCAAAACACTCTGGCTTTGAAGTTGTTGCAATTTCAAGAGGTAAAGATAAAGAAACTCTTGCAAAAGAACTTGGTGCACATCACTATATTGATTCTGAAACTGAAAATATTGCAGAAACCTTACAAAAATTAGGCGGAGCAAAAGTCATTATTGCAACAGCTCCAAACCCGAAAGCAATTTCACCATTAATTGCAAGTTTACAAAAAGGTGGCGAAGTAATTATTGCAGCGGTAAGTGAAGAAAACATCGGTTGGTCTAGTTTGGATTTTCTAAAAAGTTCAGGTTCTGTTAAGGGAACCTTTACAGATATTAACGAAATAAAAAAAGCGATTAATTTCAGCGTTTTAACGGGTGTTCGCCCTATGGTAGAAGTTTTTCCACTTGAAAAAGCGCGCATGGCCTACGAAAAAATGATGTCAACAAAAGTTCATTTTAGAGCTGTCTTGAAAATATCAGATTAATTATATATCATTATAGGCAGGAAGATTGGTTCTTTCCTGCCTATTTTTAAAGGAGGAATTTATGAAAAATTTAAGCCCGTTTTGTACTTGTAAAAAATTAGATTGTCCTTTGCATCCAACAAAACATGACAAAGGTTGCGCACCCTGTATTGCTAAAAATTTAAAAACAAAAGAAATGCCAAGTTGCTATTTTAATTTAATAGAAAATTCATCATCCCGAAACGGGGATAGTATTGAGGAATTTGCAAAGTTAATATTAAACAATTAAATATTTTGTTTTAATATTTGTGCAATATCCTTACAGGGTGCAAACCCAAACAACTTTTTATAATCCCTATTAAATTGAGAAATACTTTCATACCCAACTTCAAGTGCAGCCTCTGTTACATTCATTGAAGTATCAAACATCAATCTTCTTGCTTCCAGTAATCTTAATTTCTTTTGACATTGAATAGGGCTCATCCCTACTGCGTTTTTAAACTTCGAATGAAAAGTTGATACGCTCATATTATTTAACTTTGCCAAATCCTCAACAGAAAAATTCGATTTAAAATTTTCTTTAATCCAGTTATTGATGTCATAAATTTCATCAGCATTTTGGAGTTTTACAACACTATTTATAAATTCTTTACCGTGAACTCCCGTCAAAAGATTATAAATAATTTCTCTTGTAATATTTTTCTTTAAAAAAATATCATTATTGTTCTGAACTAATCTTAGAATATTGTTAATCAAATCTTCATCATTGTTATTTGGCTCAATGTTACAATCCAGTTCAATCATAACAGAGATTATTTCTTCAATAGAAAATTGTAAAACAAGAGCGTTAAACGGGGGTTCAATAACTTTCAAAAATTTTGGAGTATCAATTTTTGAAAGAATATAACTACCTTTTTCATAATTGATTAAACCGTTTTCCAAATTTAGCTGTGCTTTTCCCTCTAGAATTAAAAACAAGTATGGTTTTGAATAAATTGGTAGTTCAAAATATGCCTGCTTTTCAATAGTCATTAAAAAAGGATTTTCAGAAAATTTTGTCAAAAATTCTTCTTTAATTTTACTTAAAATGTTTTCCATAAGGGCATTATAGCATAAATATGGGTAGATTAAGTTGTTGCTAATTTAAAAGTAATTTGCGCTTCTTTTGGTAATTTTCTTAAAATCTGCAAATCTTCTTTTTCAACAGAACAAAAAATCAGAAAAATTTTTCCGACTTTAAAAATAAATTTCCAACCTTGAAATTAAAAAATTCTACTTGCCCAAAATTCTCAAACTGTCTTAAAAATCTCAAACCGAATTAAAAGCCTTGTAAAATAAGGTTTTCAGGTCATGGAAGTTTGAAAGAAAAAAGTGGTAAAAAAAGTCCGTTTTGGTCCGGTTTGAGAATTTTAAATTCAAGCAATTTCCGACACTAAAAACCCAATAAAATCAAGCCTTTCGGCGATAATTCTCAAACTAACTGAAATTCTCAAAATAAACGATAAAATACACACATAGAAAATGTCGTGACAAGCCCGAGTTTTTTCTTTGCAATAAAAAACTCCTCGAAAAGTCCTACAATCGAACTTTTTATGAACAACTTTATAACGCCATCGTAGTAGCTCCAAGTCAAGTATTTTATATGATTCAAGGATTTAAAGAAAACATCGTTTGATAAAATTATTACTATTTTTATGTTAAAATCAATTTTACAAGGTCAATTCTGTTGGAGGCAAATGTTAGATTTAATAGTAAATACAACCACTCAACAATACAATTCATTTATTATGTTCAAAGAAATTCTTACCTTTACTTCCAACTTTGCTGTTACAATAATTTCTCTATATACAGCATGGTTGAGGTTTTTTAGCAAAAATCTTGTAGTATTAGGTGTTTCAAGTTCGCATGATAGATTTTATGGTGATACAGCTTCTGTTGTTATTGAAAATAGGACATTTTCAAGTTTCACTATTAACAAAATATATGTAGTTTATAATAATGAATACAAATTATTGCTAAAAAATTTTGAAGAACCTTTTGTAATAGAGCCATTTAAGGCTTGTAAGTTTACATCTAAAGGTATTACACAATCTTCGCCGATTGACATACAAGAATTAAGTCATCTTATGGCACTGGCTAATAGTTACTATATAGTGGAAACTTCCAGAGGAAATATTTATTGTACTGGGAAAAAACAAACTTCCCCCAAAATCAACAAAAAAGCTAAGCTTGTTTTAATTGGCTGTCATCAAAATTCATTCAATGGAAAAGTTTTAAACATAAATGCGAGCTATGTGCTTTCAATTTTATGTGAATTTGGTAGTTATAAAGATATCGTAATTGATAAATATGGACTTATGTCAGAAGACTTATTAGGATTTAATCAATTACCCAATGAAGCCATTAAAGACTTTCAATCTTGTTGTGATTATTTTAAGAAACTCGGAATAGAACAAGGATTAACATTCAATTTATATGACATAGCATTAAATGGAAGTAATCAATACTATAGGTTTAAATATAATAAACAATACTCACAGGAGTAAACTATGAATAATTTTGATGAATATCGTAACTTACAATATCAAAACAACATTAATTCTGCATCAGCAATGGAAAGGTACAATAAAATACCCATGCCAGAAATTGAAACTTATAAAAAGGCAGTACAACAAACTCAATATGCACAAGAACAATTAAAGGAAAATAAAAAGCAAACAGAGATTCTACAAGATGCAAAATCTTTAACAAAAGAAAATATTGAATGTACAAAACTAATAGCTGAATATACCTTAAAAAATCAAGAATCTGCCGAGAAACAATATATAACAAGTAGAAACTTATCTTGGATTGCAATAGGTATTGCACTAATATCTTTAATATATGGTTGTGTATCTTCTCATAATACTGATAAGCTCTATAAACAACAATTACAAAAACAAGATGAAATTATAAAGATATTAAAATTATCTTTTCAGAGTAATTCAATAACCGATGAAGCAATCTTTGAAACTAAATCAATCAAGCACTAATGTTTCTAATAAATTGCTAATGGGTTTTTAAAGTTTTACTAGATATTTTAGTTTTAATATTACTAATTCTGTAAGGGATTACATAAACATATTCTATAATAATCTGAGTAAAATTAATCATTTCTTTTATAATGCGTTCATCGTAATCTATATTGTCCCCATGAGCAGCTTCATTACCTAAAATTCGTAACACATCAGATGCTTCATTTATAATTTGAGGGAATATACATCGATTTGTTAAATCTAATATTTTCTTTTCTAAATTATTTCCTGTTGCACCTTTATCTTTGCATATAATTTCAAGAGTTCTTCTTAGTGCAATTAGACATATTACATTATCAACATAATGAGCTTTTAAAGCTGATGAGAAGGCACTATTGACTTTTTCTGGAACATTAGTTCCCTGATAGGTTTCTACTGGAAAATAAGTGCTATAAATTTCTTCATAATCAACTTCTCCATTATAATCGAAAGTTCTAGTATCTTCTCCTGAATAAATCGAAGCCAATGAAATTTTTCCACAAACACAACACTTTAACATTAACCAATCTTTTTCCCATCCATAATCGAATTCAGGATTTCCGTATTCTGTATATTTGCCAACAATATCTAATTTGGTTTTATTCCCACAAAAACGGCATTCTTCTACAATATAATTTTCCTTACTTTTCATTGCTTACCTGCCTTATTGTTATCTAGCGTAAAGCTATTCTAACACAAATAATTATTGTTTTAAGCAAATTACATTAACTAAATTCTTTCATAGGAATCCAAACTGGAGGCATTTATGAAAGAATCAACATTCATTAACTTAGGGGCAACTAATCATGGCAAAGGCACAAGAGAAGAAAACGACTATTACGCAACCGAACCGATTGCAGGGAAATTATTGTTAGAGGTTGAGCCAGAATTAAATAATATCTGGGAATGTGCATGTGGTGAAGGACATTTAGCAAAAGTTTTTGATGAAGCAGGAAAGTTAGGTAAAGCAACCGATTTAGTTAATCGTGGGTATGGAACACAAGAAGATTTTTTAATTAACACAAACCCTTATCACAACGGCGATATTGTAACAAATCCACCTTATACACATGCTCAAGAATTTGTGGAAAATGCCTTAGCAAGGGTTGATGAGGGTCGCAAGGTTTGTATGTTCTTAAAAGTCCTTTTTCTTGAATCAAAAGCAAGAAGAAAGCTTTTTGATGAACAGCCACCTAAAACAATCTATGTTTCAAGCTCACGTATTAATTGTGCCAAATTTGGTGATTTTGAAAAGTACACTACAAAAGCCATTGCATACGCTTGGTATGTGTGGGAAAAGGGCTATAAAGGGGATACCATTGTTAAATGGATAAATTAATCATAAAAACTAATTTATTTTAAATATACCAGCAATCTTAATGTTTATGCTATAATCGACCTATGGCAAAACAAACAGAAAGCAACTTAATAAATCTTTTTAGTGAAAATCGGTTGAACTCATATAAGTACGATGTTAATGATGACAATTCAATTCTTCTTGAAAGATATTTATATAATATTGAGGTATCCAAAGCTCTTTACCCATTGTTATCAATCCTTGAAATATCTTTAAGAAACAGGATTAATCAAGCTATTGAAAATACAATACAACAAGATTGGTTAATGAAGGAACTCAACGCTCAAAACATTCTATTAACAGGCGAGTTTAACAAGCTTCAAGATGCTAAACAAAAACTTTTAAAGAAAGGGCATAAAAATTTCACAAAAGATGACTTAATTGCAGAATTATCTTTAGGCTTTTGGGTTTATTTGTGTGGCAGAAAATACAAAAACACTCTTTGGCATAAAGCAGGATTCTTTAAAACAGTATTTGCCGATTACCCTAATTTTTCTGAATTTGATAAGTTAAGTAAAATCTCTCCAGTTCTTCAATTAATGTTGAAATTAAGGAACAGGATATTTCACCATGAAATTATTATAAACTACCCTTATGGCATAATTAATTGTTATAACGATTTAAAAAGGCTTTTAGGCTATATTTCAAAAGATAGCTTGTTATATCTTGATAGGATATGCGATTTTAACAACGTTATTACAAAGAAAAAACCCTAGAAACTCAACTTAATGGAAGTCGCTAGGGTCATACACTATTATTATGCACTATCTAGCCACATTTGTCAAGGGTTAAAAGCCAATAATATTAAGGGATATAAAGCAAAATTCAAAGTGTTTTAAAGTTTTAAAACTTGAAATTTGATTACAAATATATTATTCTACAGATAGAAAGATACTGGGACAGATTAATTCTGTGCCCAGTATGAACTTTTTTAAGAGTATTTAAGTTGACTACATATTGTAGCCAACTAATTTTTTATGTAACCAAATCAACATCTTGGTGCATAGTATTTCACGCTTCTAACAACCGATGTATGGGTACTAAATTAATTTACTGTTGTTTATTTTTTGCCCCTTCTATCGGCTCTTTTTTGATAAATTTTATTTCATATCCAAACAAGTCGGCAATATCCATAAGTTCGGTTAGTTTAAAAGATGACCTTGCTAATTTATTTAATAAGTTTGAAACAGAAGCCGAGCGACCATAAGCCTCATTTAACATTTTTGCAAGTTTGTATATAGATGTATTCTGTTCTTGCAAAAAGTCTTTTATTAGCTTTCTAGCTTGTTCTTTTTGTTCTTCTGTTGCGTTGTATATGTCTGTCATGTTATCACCTCATTTTTATTATAACACTATTTTGTAATATATCACGCTTTTGTAAATATTTGTGTCGATACTAGTCTTGACCACTTGCAATTCATGGAATAGTGATACATCATAAAAGAGTGATATATAAACAAAAGGAACATAGCTTATGAAAAACATCGACATTGCACATGAATTTTTTTATAGTGATTTTAATTCATGTAAAACATTTAACAATGTTAGCTACAATCAAAACCTATTTTACAGCTACTACACGGTAATCGGAGCAGTAGTTCAAAGCAAATTTGGTAATAATATTTTGCTTGTTAGTGAAAGCTCAATGAGTCCAACAACAGGTCGCCACATTAGCCATTTAATTAATGCATGCCCATTTTCTTATTTAAGAGTACCCATGGAATATGGAAACCATTATTTTTCGCTTGAAGCTTGTATCAATAGAATAATAAAGAACTTAGAGGAATATTTAAGTTCAAAATTATCTTTAAAAGCCAATAGAGAAGGATTTATTCAAAGTTACAACCAATTACTATACATCAATGACAATATTCAAAACATAGACAAATACATACTTGAGCAATACAAGCCAATGTTTGAACTACTAAGCAACAGTAAAGAGGTTAAAGAACTAAAAGCTAAGTTAAAAGAAAAAGCAAAGCAAGAAGAAATTAAAGCAAAACAAGAATTGCAAGAATTACTGAATAATTACGGGTACTTAGATTTAATTCAATTTGTTTATAATAGCGATAATTCAACAATTAAAATTACAGATTACCACAAATCAAAATTAATGCAGAACAGGGTCAAAAAAGCTTTAAATCCTCATAATGATTTGAGCTTTGTATGGATTGAAAACGAAAACACAGTTAAAACATCAAAACACATAAGAATGTCTATGGATATTGTGAAAACAGGCTTAAAACTTTGGAAACACAACAAAGTTAAACACGGTTACAAAGTCGATTGTTACACAGTTATGGAAATTAGAGAAAATTATGTTCAAATCGGTTGCCATAAAATCCCGATTGATAACATTAAGGCATTATATGAAACGATTTATCAAAACAAAACTCAAAAATTTGAGGAACTACAAGTCGCATAGGTTTATGGGGGATTACTCCCCCTTTATAAAAAAGGAGTAAATCATGGAAAGAAAAATAAAAATACTAATTGACTACCTATACGCATTCAATGAATCTATTACAAAATCAGAAGTACAAAGGATTTTAAAGCGTTTAAAAGAATGTGGAGTTAAATCAATAAACTGTTACGGCAAGGACTATGAACTTACACCCGACTTTATCAAATCAATCAAGGGGGTGTGTTAGTTATGGCTAAAACTTTTGCATACATCAGAGTTTCAACTCGTGAACAGAAGGAAGATAGACAAATAGACAGTCTTCAAGGACTTAATGTTGATGAAATCATTGTAGAAAAGGCTTCAGGTAAAAACTTTGTTAGCAGGGAAAAATATCAAGCTATGAAAGCACAGTTAAGAACAGGTGACCTTGTTATTGTTAAAAGTATTGACCGCTTTGGCAGGAACTATACTCAAATCTGTAAGGAATGGGAAAGCCTTGTAAATATGGGTGTAGATATTCAAGTCCTTGATATGCCTATACTTAATACAAGAGATAATCAGAATGGCTTAACGGGTCGCTTAATTACTGATATTGTGCTTAAATTGCTCGGCTATGTTGCTGAACGTGAAAGGGATAATATCAAAACAAGGCAGGCAGAAGGCATTGCATCCGCTAAAACAAGAGGGGTAAAGTTCGGCAGACCTATTTCTGATATACCAAAGGAATTTTTAAGAGGTTATGAACTTTATAGGCAGGGTTTAATTACTATTAAGGATGTAATGGGGATGTGTGATATTGCAAGAAGTACATTTTACAAATACGCAGAGTCCATAAAAGGTTAAGTGTATTTCATGTACAAAAATCTTGAAAAACCCTAACGAAAAAACAAGGATTTTGAGGATTATAAAGGAGTCCACGAAAAGTGTACTTTTCATAGACAAAAGAAAGCAGGATTAAAAATGATTACATATAATACAGTTAAAGAGATATATAGCAATAATTTCGGTAGTGAAAGGCTATACAAAAGAAAATATTATCCAAGTTTGCTTTATACAGATGGCGTTATGGATTTTCAAGAAGTATTAAATGCTCATTGGGTTGTCGATAATGTTATAAGCTACATGCCAAAAGTTATTAAAGATTTTCAAGAATCAGAAGATACGTTTTTTGTTGTTGAAATCTGCTTTAACCAAGACAAAAATGGCTACATGGAAGTTTACCGTGAAGGTTACATCGGAAATGATTATCATGAGTATATAAGCGTAATCAAACAGGATATACCCTTCATTGATTTACCTTTAAACCCTGATGATGAAATCACCACGTGTAAATTCTATCTTGTTTTAAGCAACTACGAACCTTTACAATTCACTTTGATGTTGCCGTCCGAATATTAAATTGATTGAGTTCCTTTTGTTTGTTGAAACCCTACTAGATTGTAGGGTTTTTCTTTTCCTGTGTGTTTTTAGGCTTGTAAAAGCTACATTCCTGTATATCATGAATTTTAGTTACAGTTCCCCATTTAGCTTTTACTTTAGCTTTGATTAACATGTGCTTGCCTACATAATCACTTGCAGGAGCATTGCAGTTGTGAAATTCTGTAGCCTCCAGAAAAAACACCTTATTATCTTTATCAAGCAAGACAATTTTATCATTATCAATAGTATCAACTGCCCTTAAATCATAACTTCTAATTTTAGTCATTTTGTTCTCCTTTTTATTTACAAGGAAAAATTTAATCGTTGTTGTAATTAAAGTTATGAAATACACCTTATTGATTATTAAAGTGTGTTAAATTAAAATGAACTAATTAGATATCAATTCTCCTACCCATGCCTGTTTTGGTAGTTTTTTGATTGATACTTGTTGTTTCTTTTGAATTGCTTGCAACCTTCTCAACTGGAGGCATTTTGCTCATTGCTATAATATCATTAAGGTTAAGCACCTTGAAATTAGGCTTGTTTTGTATAAAGCTTGCTCCACCTTCTGTTATGCCAGAAGAAGCCACCAAAATTACCTCATCAGCCCCAAAATCGTCTTTACAACCCCACAAAGCTCTAATTGGTTCAGGTGGTACAGGGTTTTGATAATGCTTACATTGCACGATTGCCGTGTAATCACCATTTTTCAAGATTATATCAACCCCACCATCACCAGAGCCTTTGGTAACATGGGCTTTATACCCTTGCGTAATAAAGACTTTTGCAACTTCCTGCTCAAATTGCCAACCGTCTAACCCCCACCACCAACTTGCCTCTTGCCAGTACATTGAATTTTGTTGAATCTGATATTTTGTAAATTGATTGAACTCACCTCTATTAAACTGAATTCCCCAGTAGGTGCAAAATGCAATGATAGATATAATAAGAGTTATCAAAAACCAATCAGAGGGGATTATGCTTGCATCCTGCAAGTTGTAGGTCAAATAATTAACCCCTGCAAAGATTGCAACAGAAATGATGCACTCTTTCCATAACCCTCTTTTGTTGACTTCAATAAGGAATTTAACAGTAATGGTAATTATAGCTATAATTGCTACAATCATCTGATAAAAATCTCTATAATTAGTTTTTGAATGTCTTGCCATCTAAAAATCAACCTTTCTGCCAAAGTTGGTACGTTTTACTTCTGGAGCTTCGTTCAATTTGTGTTCCATTTGTTCTAATAATTTTTTATTCTCAGCGTATGTAGGATTAAGTGATACAGCCTCTTTCATATATTTAACAGCAAGTGCGTATTGATGAAGGTTAAAATGGCACATAGCAGAAGTTTTATATAATTCTTCAAACATAATTTCTTTGGTTTCTTCATCGTCAGTCCAATCTGTCTTTTCGTATGCTTTTAAGGTTTCTGATAAATACTCTAATGCTGTTTGGTATTCTTTTTTAGCATAATAAGATTTTCCCAATAATTCCAAAGCAGACTCACAATTAGAATTACGGTAAATTTCAATGGTTTCTTTTGCTGTTTCAATGGCTTTATCGTATTTACCCCTAGAATAGTAATCATAAGCTTTATTATTTCTTGCGATTTTAGTGTAAAAGGGATTTTCACTAGCTTCAATAAGCTCATCATAAAGATTAATAGCTTTCTCAAAGTCTTGATTATGACTTGCATCTAGAGCTGATTCCAGTAATTCCTTTGCCTGCTTGTCATCCATTAAAAATCGACCTTTCTGCCCCATTTACTATTAGGCTTTTGCGAAAATATTATTTTATCCTCAAGCATAATCATCTGGTGTGGTTGTAATTCATAATCCATTGCAAAGGTTTCAAGGACATAGTACTTTTTACCTTTTTTGCGTTCAGATATAAACCTTTTAGCTTTTTCTTCATCAAATCCATCGATAGTAAGTAAATCCTTCTTCGTGCAAGTTTCCAATATAATTTTCATATCATTATTATTAGAATTATTAGGTTGATTGGTGTTATTTACTTCAATATTATTTGAGGTTGATTGGCTATTACTTTTTTGTTTTTGATTATCTGTAATAACATCATTGCCAAAATTTTCTAGTGTATATTTAAATCTGATATATATGAGATTACCGTTATCATAACGAAGAGCCATTGTAGTATATTCTAGGGCTTGCTCAACTTTTTTAGCTTGTATATAATCAAGTGCATATTTGCAATATTCAGCTCCAATCTCTTTATTTGTTCTTCCTCGTCCATAAGGATAATAATGTTTATTCATTTCTTCTTGAACAGCTTCTATACTTATCCTTTCTATATTTTCACTTGTATAATATTGTTTATCTTGTTCGTCTTGTGATTTATGAGTTGCATATATTTCTGGTATCGACCATATGTAGAGTAATAATATTACTATTATGAAAGATGATACAATTCCCGCTACTGCACCAAGCAATTCATTTGTCATATCGGCAATTACGCCCCAAATCCCAGCAGATATTACAAATAAAATACATAAACTAAGTATTGCCCAGTTAGCTATACAAGAGATTTTTATTAATATCTTCCAGTTTGAAACCCACTTGAAGTTTCTATCTTTGAATGTTTTGCAAACAGCGTATAAAATTATTATGCATGGTGATACAATAGTGCATATTGTGCTTGGCAATATTATAAAAAGCCAAACAATTAATCTTATTATGTTTGATTTTGCATCCTTCCAGTTGTATAAATAATTATCCCAAAATTTATCCATATTATACTCTTATAGTAAGCAATATTGAATTATCTTCTAAAGTTTCTTCCTGCTCTAAGTACATAGCAGAACTGTTAGCAACTTGTGTTTTAATATTGTCGCAAATTTGTTTCTGAAATTGTTTTCGTAATTGCTCTTGTCTTTCCTTTGTTTCTAATGCTATCTTTGCTTTTTCTAACTCGTTATAATGCTTTTCAACTTTATCTCGCAAATTTGTAATTTGACTTTTAAAGTCATTATAACCTTGTGTTTGTATTATATATTCACCAGTTGTATTTTTTCTAAAATGAAGCTCGTAAAAATATGTATTACAAATTATTTCGCCATTTCTTTCCGTAAATTTAACTTTAGCTTTAGTTAAAGCTTCTTTAAGTATTTCTTTATCTCTAAACTTTGTTTTGTACTTTAATTGCATATATATTGACATCTGTTTAAATCCTTCCTTTAAAAATCAATTGTTCTGCCACCTCTGGCACGTTTAACTGTTTCTGTAGTCTTTTTGGCTTTTTCTTTCTTTTTGCTTGATTCTTCTGTTTCTTCTGGAACATAATCATAGCTTTCATCGTGAGCTGTTGCTGAAACTGCACGTTCATTTGCCCATTCTCTTATTCCTAAGATTTGTTCAGCTTGTGTGGTTGAAAGTGGCACAGCGTTTTTAATTACCTTGAATAAATCATCAACCTGTAATTTTCTATCCTCTGAAAATGCCTCAAACAAAGCAGAAACAACTGCTTGTTCAATTTCTGAGCCTCCAAACCCTTCTGTAGCTTTTGAAAGTTCGTTTAATAACTCATCTGTAATTGCAAAATCTTTTGAAACGCTGTTTTTAAGCCGTTTTTCAAGGTGAAGTTTAAAGATTACTTTTCTTTCATTGAATGTTGGAAGGTCAACAAAAAATATCTCATCAAATCTGCCTTTTCTAAGCATTTCAGAAGGCAAGCGATTGATATTATTGGCTGTTGCTATAACAAATACGGGTTTTGTTTTTTCATTCATCCATGTTAAGAATGTTCCAAATACTCTTGTAGATGTTCCACCGTCCATTTCGCCACCAGAACCGCCAAAACCCTTTTCAATTTCATCAATCCAAAGAATTGAAGGTGCAACAGCTTCGGCTGTCTGTATTGCTTTTCTCATATTTTCTTCACTACTTCCAACAAGTCCAGAAAAAATCCTGCCAACATCAAGTCTAAGTAAAGGTAATTGCCACATTGCACTCATTGCTTTAGCTGTCATAGATTTTCCACATCCTGGAACACCTGTTATTAAAACACCTTTTGGTGCAGGTAAATTGTAATCATTTTGAGCTTTACCAAGCCATGAATTATTACGTTTAGTTAGCCATCGTTTAAGATTTTCCAAGCCTCCAACATCTTCAATATTCAAGTTGGTTGTAATAAATTCAAGGATTCCAGTCTTTTTAATAACTTGACATTTTTCTTCGAGAATTATATCAAGTTCCTTAACCGTTAATTGCCCTTTTGTTACCATTGCACGTGCAAAGGCATTTTCGGCTTCTTGCAAGGTTAAACCTTGAGCTCCTTTGCATAAGACTTCTTTATCTGTTTCCGATAATTCAATTTTAACCCTGCCGCCTTCGTTTAACTCTATCATTTCATTAAGAAGGTTTTTAAGCTCCGACAATGTTGGTAAATCAAAATCAACTACAGTAACATCCTTTTGCAATTCACAAGGCAAAACAAGTGTTGGTGCAAGTATAACAACATTTTTTGAAACTTCAGCATTTTTCAATGAACACGCAACATCTCTCATTTTACGAATAAACGCTGCATCAGCATTTCTGTTATTTACTCCCAAATAGTTATGAACATCTTTTAAAATCAATATCGCAGGGTTATTACAGTTTTCAATGAAATTGAGTGCTTCAATAGGGTTTTCTTGATTTTGAATTTTAACATTTTCTTGATGGTCTGAATGATTTTTCTTTAAACCTTCCGTTAAGCTCCAGATATAGACCTCTCTTTTTGCTTTGATTTCTTTGCTATTTGCAATTTTTGTGATTAATTCCACAACCCTTATTTCTTCCCATGTTGGGATATATACAAAGGGAAATCTTGCTCTAAACAAGTTTGTTAAGTGCTGTTCGGTTTTCTTTATTCCTTCAAGTTCTTTTACTTCTGCCATATTAAATTACCTCATTACTTCCATTAGTTGTTTAAAATCGCCCATGCCAGTTAAAACAACACTATTATTAGGATTTATTCTTACTTCAATTTTATTTTTGTATTCGGTTATTACAGATTTATCGTATCTGTTAGTTAAAAAATAGTAATTCTGATTGCTTGAGCCTACCCAAGCCCTTGAATAGTCGGTTTTATCCTGTTCATATCTGCCGTCAATAAGAATATCCACATATTTAATCAATTCTTGAAAATCCAAATTGTGTTCAAGGTCTTTGTATTCATACCCAGTAAAAACAATAACAGACAGCCCAAAACTTTGAACTGCCTTTGAAATCTCTGTTACAGCTAGTATTTGCTCTAACGGTTCACCACCAAGAAAAGTTACACCTTCAACCCTGTCTTTATAGGATTTAATTAAATTAATCAAATCATCAGTATTGTATAATGTTCCGCCCTCTTTATCCCACATGTGAGAATTAGCACAACCTTTACAGCGGATAGAACAGCCCTGTACCCATATAGCAAAACGAGTTCCAACACCTTCAACATCAGTAATAGGAATGTATGAATTTATCCTAATATCCACTCTGCTGATACCCCTCATTATATGTTGAATTTTGTGCTTCTGTTTCGTAGTATTCTTTTGTAAATTCAGATTTAACAGTCTTAGCTCCAGTAAGATTTTCAATATCCTTTATGTAGCCTAAGCAGGATTTGCCCTTAACACCTTCTGTGTATGATTCGATTCTACCGTCTGGATATACTCGTATTTTAATTTGTTTAGACATGATTTTACCTTCTGTTTTTACATCAAAATAATGATTATGGTGAAAAAGCTATGAAAGACAGATAGACAGAGAAAATAAAAAAGGTATCAAAATATGCTTAACCTTTGTTTATGCACCTTATGTATTTAAAAATTTTCATGCTATGATTAAAGAAAAGATATTATACAACAATATCATTATTCTGTTGTATTTTGTTATGGTGTATATCGTTGTGGCACTTGCATTTCGGGTTAGAACATCTGCCGAATTTATCGAGATTTAGGATGTCATTTGTTACATACTCAACATCGAACTTGTATTTCTCGCCAATTCTCTTAACTCTTTCGTAATATTTCATTTGTTCTTGATTTTCAAGGATTAAAACCACCATAGGCTTTTTCCCTGTCATAATCCCATAATGCAATGCCTGCCCGATGCTTTCAGCCCACTTGTTAGCGAAATCAAACTCTACCGCATGGGTTTTCGTTAGGCAATCAACCCTTGTTTTATCTTTATTCTCGTACTCCATAATTCCACCACAAGCATCACACCAAGCTTTTTGATAGCTTTCTTCGTTGTGTTCATGATAAACATAGCTGTATCCATTAGCCGTTGTCCTAACATCAAAAGGATAGGCAAAAACAGCACAAGGGATTAACAACAATGAAATAATAAAAACGGTCTTTTTCTTTAAACCCATACTACAAGCCTTTCTTAACAGTTATGCACCACAATATTTATTTTGGTGCATAAGTTTGTTGGCTATTGCAAATACTGATTTTTAGTTTTGCAAATAGTAGCAATTCTTGCTTTTTATGCACCGTATGAAAAAATTAAATTTATGCTATAATCAAGTAACTATAATTTATACAACCGTATAAATAGTCTGTTGTATTGTGATACGGTGCATTATAGCCACAAGTTACAACTCAAAGTTTATATATGACTCATCTAATTCCTCTTGTGCAATCCCGATATATCGCATTGTAATTGACGGCGATGAGTGGTTAAAAATCTTCTGCAATAGTGCCACATCGTTATTTTGTTTGTAATGATGATATCCGAACGACTTCCTCATAGTATGAGTTCCCACATTTACAGATATATTAAGTTCTTTGCATACATCATTAATAAATCTATAAACCTGTGAACGGTCAAGCCTGCAATGCTTTTTACCTACAAACAAAGGCTCATCTTCCGTTATGGAGTACGTTTTTTCACGCTCAACTAAATATTCTTTAATCAATGTTTTTAATTTGTTATTAAGTGGAAATCTCTTATACTTCTTTGTTTTCTTTTCTATAACTTCAACATACTGCTTATTTTTAACATCTTCAACATTTAACCCTAGAATATCAGATATTCTTAAACCAGTATTTGTTCCAAATGCCCAGATAAGGCGATTTCTTAAACTGTGTTTTGCTAAATACTTTTCAATCGCTTCAATGTCTTTTTTGCTCTTAATCGGTTCTACTAAATTTTTCATTTCTAAAATCCTCTTTCTGCACGCTATAACTGATACGTTGCATTTAAAAATGTAATCAACAAAAGGCTTTTTCTCTATAAGATTAAATAATTTTTCGTACAGAAACGAAAAATAATCAGGAACAAAAGAGAGGGTAAGCAAAAATGCAAATATAGCCCAATCGCACTAGGAAAAGGGAAATAAGGTGAAATAAATCCCAATCAATACTTAAAAACTTATTAGAAATCACTTGCAAATACAGCGAATACAAGCTTATAGCAAAATTACAATCAAATTTAATACTAATAACCCTTCTAAAAAGCTCATCTTTACTGCATTTTGCCATGTATGGGCATCACAAAATTAGTAAAAGTTGAAGCTATATGCAAGCTTGAACTCATAAAGCAAGAAAACATTAAATCTAAGCGTGCTAGAAAGCCATTTAAGAAGGGGTTAATATTCTACATATATCAAACTAACCCCCAAAGTTTGCTTTGTTTCTAAAACACACTAAAGATAAGGGGTTTGAGAGGATAAAGAAAAGGGGGAGTTAGGGCTCCCCCTATTAATGTTCCCATTGATGAAAAATTTATGGATATTAAATCATTGTAGAATGATTTTTTCATAAAGCTCTTTGTATTCCTTTGGCAGGCAATATTTACCCAACTTCTTTTGCAATACTTTAAAATTTCGTTTCAAACCACATTCTTGATAAATAGAACACATTAAATCTATGTTCAAATCATTGTTAAATTGTGTTAATATCTGCTCTTTGCAATTTAATTTAGAAGTGTCATTAATAACTTCATCAAAAAACACATATTTTTTCAATTCGGCTCTGTAAAATTCATCAAGGCTGCTATATAATCTTTGTGCTTTCAGCAAGTCAAGAAAAGTTGTTAATTTGAGTGTTTTTGAATCTTTAGTATTCAAGAGGTAATTTTCTATTGCCTTTGTTTTCACTCCACTATTGTACTTTAATTCCACTCTTAACAGGTTAATTCTTTCAAGTATTAATGCAGGATGCCTGTAGGCTTTATCAGGTAATAAAGCCATTTCTTGCTCTGATAGCCTCGTTTTGAGCATTGCTTTTTTGAGATTTGCCTTATTTAGTAGTTGTTTTGACTTGTCATAAAACATGAACTCTCTATCTGTGGCATTTGTTTGAAATTTTGTTTTATCCTGTGTTTTGTTTGAGATTACTAAGGTTTTTCCACCTATTTGCGTTGAATATTTTAGGCTTGAGTTTAATAGGTATTTGTATGTTTTTCTATCCAGATACTTGATATATCCTTCAATAGGATTGTTCATAACAAAATTCTTAGTAAGATGCATGGTATTAATGCTAAGTGTTTTCAGAATTTCAGCATAGGAAGAATTATAAAATCCACATTCTTCAAATAGTGAAAGTAAGGTTTCTTCATTTGGCATATCTAAATTTATATCAATAGATTCTTTTCGTAGTTCAATATCCTCAAAGTACCTTGTAGGGGTGAATTCAACTCTAAAACTACATTGAGATTTAGAAAAAGTGCAACAGTAGGAATTCGGGGCAAAGTGTTTTTCCATGCCTGCTTTTATTTCTTTTTGAAGGCTTTGAAATAATTCTTTGTTATTGCTGTTAACCTTACCAATTATTTTAAATTTATCAATTAGGATATTACCAAGCATATTTCCTGCCAATCTCATTTATGAACTGCATGAATAAACCAACTTCATTTGTTCTTGAAATGATTAATGTTCTTAATTCTGCAACAGTTTTTAATAACTTGTTAGCATCCTTATATCTATTACCATAAGCCTGTTTTACAAGGGTTTTAGCTTCTGCTTCTGGCATTCTTGCTAAAACGTATTCTGTAAGGGTTGACAATACCACATTACGCTCTGATTTGCGTTTTTTAATGTGTTCACAAAATGCTGATAAAGGAATATGTTCACTAGGATTTTGTATTGTCTTATGAAAAATGCAACGCAAGTAATAGCTAAAACCATTACACATATTTGGGATGTTGTAATCATAAAGACTTAATACTGGTATAGGCTTTGCTGTTGTATCATGCCTAAATAATCTTGCAATTAACTCTCCACCTGTTAATGTTGTCTTAATCAAGACTTTATCAATGGCTGAGCCTTGTCGAATTTCAATTTTGGTACTTGTATTTGTTACCTTCTTATACTGATTAAGCATTTTTCTATGAACTTCAGTAGTTTGATTATTGGTATAATTACGATAATCTTCAACTAAAAAATCATTACTTTTAATTTGAATGTCAAAACCTTTTTTGTTATCATTGGGTTTGAAGTGAGAAATAATATGCTTTTCTTTGGCATAAGAATTTTTAATATCATTATAAAGGTCAATATACTTGCAACCATTCAATTTATATTCGACCGTTCCTGTATAGCCTGTTATAATTGAATAATACATATAAGCCTTAAACCTGTTAAAAAAGGCTTTTTGTGCGTTTTTTTTAGTCCTATATGGTCTTAGTTCATTATATATTGTCAGAAACTGGCTAAGAACATAGTATTTACTAGCATAATGGAAATAATCAATAGGGTTGCTATCCTGCAAAGCTTTTAATTTTATTAGGTTTTCACCATTAAAATTAAAGCATATAAGCATACTGTATTTAGGGTTGAAAGCACTCTTTTTATAGCTGATAAATTTTCTAAGTGTGCCATCTGCCATATCGTTAAAAAATTCTTGTTCATTAAAACTAGAAATTATCGCATTAATGTCATTTTCGTAACCTTCCCATTGGGGATAGTTCCCACTAATAAGGTTATTGTAAATGGCTTCTATAATGTTTCTACAGGTATTTTTATCTGCCGTTGCTTCTATATCCTCAAAAAACAGTCTTACGAGCTTATATAAGTTTTTCATACTATTTGAAAAGGATATATTAATAAGACTATCTTTAGTTTCATTAACATTAAGGATAACATGTAATCTTTTCTTATCCTTTATCCTTGTTTGCACATAATTAGGTTCGATATTTAATCTAGGATACATATTATTTGAATATTCTAAGGAATCATGGTACACATCATCATAGATATAAAAATCAACCTTCTTATGTGGTTTCTTATTGTCAAAAGTTAATATATTATATTTCTTCTCATTCTTAGATGCTTTATCTTTGTTCATGAGAGCTTACTCCTTGTTTGTCTTGTATAATTTCATTTGAAATTAGTTCACTAAATGACATTACAATAATTGTTGTGATAATGGCTTCTGAAGCCACTGCACAACGTCTTGAAATATCCTTAATCCTTTTTGAAAGCGAATGGCTTAGGCTAACCCTAAGAATAGCAGTATCGCTATTCTCAAGGTTCATTCCTAGCTCAAAGTCATTTGCTGTTAGCGTATCTTCAAACCCATTGATAAAATTTTGTAGGCATGTTTCAGTATATCTGTTAATGTCTAACAGCCCTTCTGAATGATACTGTTGAATTGTGCTTGCCATGCTTTTTGCCAACTCAATTTTATACCTAGTTCTAGGGATTAATTGATTTAAAAGTTTTATAGAAAACATTGTTTTCCTTTCTGCATACAATGTATGCGTTTGTATATGCCTTGAGGCATAGGGATTAAAATGGGATTTCATCTTCACTTATAATTGATGACAAGTCATTTGTTTCTTGTATTGGTTCAAGGTGAGGAACATTTTTATCCTCAAATTTACGAGATTTAATGTCATCACGTAATCTACAAGCATTCCATACAATTAACACGATTACTAAAATTGCTTCATGAATATCAATATTAAAATTATCAGCAATAACTTGTAGATTGGTAAATTGATGTTTTGATAAAGTAAAAGGCATACTGATTCTTTCAACATAATCGGGAAAAGTGTATTCCATTTCTGTTTCTGTGAGCCCTTTGAAATCGCAATAATCTAGAAACTTACACAATGCTTTTGGAATTTCTGTTTTAAAAAATTCGATTTCATTGTCTTTGACTAATTCAAAAGGATTTGGAAACATAAAATCAATGCTAGATTCTTCTGTTAAATATTTAGTAAAATCTTCAACAACATCAGTATTATCTGGTTTTGCATGCCTTCTAGTGTTTGCATACTCTTGTTGTACCTCTGTGTTTTTTGGTGTAGTTTTAATGTTGCTCATAAAGACCAACCTTTCTGGCGTTTTACGCCTCTTGTTTGAGTAGTACTTTTTTGATTTGTTAGTATTTGTCATTTTTAAATATCCTTTCTTTATTCTGCTACTTCGGAATCCCATTTAAGAAGTAAATCTATAACACCAAAGAGATTGTTTTGAATTTCCATTGCTTGAGCTGTCGTGATTGGCTCAGATTGATATTGCTGAAACTCTTTTTGGGTTATTTCTATAAAGTTGTATGTCTTTACTTGCTTCATTGTTATCCTTTATGCATACAAAGTATGCGTTTGTATATGCCTTGCGGCATAGAGATATAGTTAAAATGGGATTTCATCTTCTTCGATAAATGGTGACAATTTTTTTGTTTCTAGCATTGGTTCAATATGAGGTGAAACATTATTTTTATTTAACATGCCAGATTCGATAGCATTACAAACGATAAGAGCATTCCATACGATAAATACAATCGTTAAAACAGTTTCATCAATGGTAAGACTATATTCACTAGCAATCGATTCTAATCTGTCGTACTGATTTTTTGATAAAATAAAAGGAATATTAATCATTTCGTCATTTTGGGGTATTACGTATGCAGTTTCTAAATCTAAATGTACTGTATAATCACAATAGTCTAAAAACATCCCTAATGTTTTTGGAATTTCCTCTTTAAAGGATTCTATTGCACTGTCTTCAATTAAACCAAAAACATTTGGTAAATTAATTTCTACATCAATTTCTTCTGCTAAATAATTAACAAAATTATCAATAACTTTTGTGTTGTTCACTTGTACCTTCTTTCTAGTGTTTTTGCACTCTTGTTGTAGTCTTGCAGTTTTGCATTTTCTACTTTTTGTTGTCGTTTTACTGTTGCTCATAAAGACCAACCTTTCTGACGTTTGCACGTCTTTGTATGTGCCTTTGAGGCACAGATTCTGTTACGTTTACGCACAAGTCTTGCAAATATCTTCCATTGCTGTTACATAGTCAACTAGGTTTTTTACAATTTCGTCTTGTGCAGGTTCTTCTGCCAAATCAAGATGTACACATACTTTTGTGGTATGCTTGCCTTTTCCTATATGAAATTGCCATACATCTTGGTTTAACATCAGATTTTTAAATACTTTCTACCTGTAGTACAGGTGCTTGTAGCATCTTGCGATGCGTTAGTTCTACAAAAAATTTGGACACAAAAAAATAACCCCGTTTGATTAAGCTAAAATCGCTTATCTTTATAGGTCGATAGTTCATAGAACTATCAACTGGTGATTACCACAAAATGCCTTACGGCTAACCTAAAAAGGTCATTAGTTATGTCCTGTTCAAAAACTTTTGTCTTCGAACAAATTCATCATATCATAGAATTTTGCTCTTGTCAACCTTTTGCGTACGTTTAGTTTTGCAAGCATTTTACAATCAGCCTTAAACCCTTTATTTTCAAGAATGATACACGTATAAAGCAGTTAAAATATTATTGACTTATTTTTGTTTTGATGGTAAGTTGAATATATGGTTAAAGAAAAAACAACAAAGAAAAATGTAGGATTTACTGATACGGAAAAAGAGTATATAGATAATGCTCTTTCAATTCTTACCGTACATGCAGGTGATTTCATAAAGAAAATTAGGAATGAAAAGAAATTATCTATACGTGAACTTAGCAGACGTTCTGGTGTTAGCAATGCAGTAATTTCTGATATTGAATGTTATAAATCAATACCTAAAATAGAAGTGCTTTTACGGTTGATGTATGCTCTTGAGATTGGGTTTGATGTGTTCTTTAAAAATATCTGGTATACAACTGATTACGATAAATGGGCAAAGTCCTGTGGTAGAGAATTAAAAAAGACAGATTCAAAAAAGAAAAGGTATATAATAGGCGATGTGCCTATACTCATTGATGATAGTATAGAATCTAGTTCACATGAAGTTTTGACACTGAATAAAATATTGGCTAATGAAGGTCTTACAACAATTGATATAAAAGATGTTTTAGACTTCATAGGTTATAAAAAGTATAAACGCAAAAATAAAACCCACTAAAACATGGTGGGTTTTATTTTAATCTATATACATCGTCATTAAAGAGTTTTAAGGTTTTCATTTATTAATAAAGAATTGAATTTATCCAATAAGATGCTAATATGGATGTAGTCAAAAGGAACAAGTTAGGTGTTTAAATGTTAAATGCAGTTAGTTATGTAAGGGTATCGTCAGAAGACCAAAAGAAACACGGATATAGCATAGGTCAGCAAATTACAAACAATATGAATTTTGCTTTGCAAAATGGCTACACAATTGTTAAAACATTTAAAGATGAAGGTATCTCTGCAAAGGACTTAAACAGACCTGCCTTGCAAGAATTAATAGAATATTGTGCTGATAAAAATAACAATGTTGAAGCTGTTATTGTTTGGAAGTTAGACAGAATTTCAAGAAGTGTTGCAGATTATACGGCAACACTATCTCCATTCTTTGCTCAAAACAACATTCAGTTATTAACTGTTACCGATATAAACGGTGAAGGTCTTGGTGTAGAAATGTCAAGACAAATGGCTATGGTATTTGCAGAATACGAAAGAAAGATGACAGCAATGAGAACCAAAGAAGGCATAAGGGGCAAAGTTGCACTAGGACAATTTCCTTATCATGCTCCGATTGGTTATGAAAATATTGAAATAAAAGGTTCAAAGTATAAGAAAATGGTTATTGATGAAGAAAATGCCTTTTTCGTTCGTCAAGCGTATAGTATGTGTTTACAGGGTGATTCCTTGAATACAATAACTTCAAAACTTTATAAAATGGGATTTAGAAACAAACATGGAAACAGGCATCCAAAATCAACAGTAGAGTACATATTACATAACATTGCATATACAGGCAAATTTTACTATGATGATGTGTTGGTTGAAGATACCGATTATCCTGCATTAATTAAAGAATCTACCTATCACGCTGTTCAAGATAAATTAAATAACCCGAGCAAAACAAGACAAAATCATACCGAGTTCCCTTATAACGAGTGTATGACTTGTGCAAAATGTGGTTGCCAATTAACAGGTGAATTGAAGAAGAAAAAATCAAAGAATGGCACAAAAGAATACATCTACTACCATTGCACAGGAAACAGAGGTGGAGATTGTAAAAAAGGTAGTTATATTCGCCAAGAAATCATAGATGAAGCTTTTACAAATATCTTGAAATACATAACAATTCCAGAAAGTGTACATGAATTAGTTATTAAAGGATTAAAAGAAGTCCATGAACAGCACAATCAAGATTTTGAACAACAAAAGAAATCTATAAGAAAACGTATTGATAAAATAGATAAGACCTTAAAATCAGTATTTGAACATGGTTTCGATAATCATGATGAAGGTATGAGAAAGAACATTGAAGAATGGAAAACTGAAAGAAGGACACTCATGCTTGAAGAACATGAATTACTAAAAGCAACCGAGACCTTTTTCTTGCAATCGAACTCTCTATTAGAGTTCTGCAAAGACGCTCATAGAGCCTTTTTAGAGGGTAATGCCCAACAAAAACGAAAAATCGTAAAAATTGTATGTTCGAACTTTTCTTACGATGGTGAAACACTAGACATAGTGCCTAATCCAGTCTTTAAAGTTATCATTAGAAACAATTTAAGCAATAAAAAACTCCCCAGGTTGGACTCGAACCAACAACCTACCGGTTAACAGCCGCATTTTTTAACAGAATTTGATATTATCTGATTTTATATGATATACTTATAAACCAATAATATCAATATTTTGAACTTTTTTGATAGTTTTTGATATTTTCTGATTTTGTATGATTTTAATATACTAAGTCGGGAAAATGTCGGGAAAAATTTTTATATTTTATAAGTCTGTTAATGCAAAATCTGAATTCAAATTTTTCGTAAGTTCACTTAATAGTTTAACTGGAGTAGTTCTAAACTATCTGCAATCTTCCAAAATGTTGTAAGGTTTATATACTTACAAACTTCAAACTTTGCGTCTTTGTAAAGGTGATTTTGAAATAGATGTTTTGGCTTATAATCTTGATATTGAATATATAATCATAAATGATTTAAATTTAAAGTAACTTACATATTGTAATATTTAACAATTTTATGTTATTATAAAGCATGTAAGGAGTGTGTATTATGAAAATAGGGGTTAATTACAGCATAGGATATAAACAGCCGGCATTTCAAGCTGTTAACCAGAAATATTTTAAAAAAGCTCAACAGTTATATGAAAAAAGGGGGAATATAACTGCTGATTGGATAGAAACATTAACAGATGATGTTGTCTTATTTGGCGATATTTCAAAGAAAGACGCTATTGAGACTATGAATGCAGTTAGAAAATATGTTTCTAAAGAAAGTATGGACGTATTTGAAAGCACTTTTAAATTTATTAAAAATGCCTAGTCAAATAATTTAGCTACTTTATTTCCTGCGATAGCACCAAGTCCCATACCGACAAGCGAACCTACAGCACCAAAATATTTAGCACCGATTGCACCGCCATAACCTATACCAGCAATTGAGCTTGTTAGATTTATTGCAGATTTTGTGACCGCTTTTATTGCATTTTCTCCATCTGATATTTCTTTCGCTAAATGAGCTGCTTCTAAGCTACCAAGAACAATTGTACCAATTTTAGTTGTTCGCGTCATGGCACGTGCTGTAAGTTCAATAAAGGGTTTGGTCTTAAACTGTCGAGCTTTTATATAATTTTGTTCATTAGAAGAACATGTTATATTTTTAATTTTTGTACTTATAAAATCCTCTTTTACTTTAAATTTATCAATTAACCAATCGCCAAGGCGTGTTTGTATAAGGGTTGTATCATTTTTAAATAGCCATTTAGCAAGCTTAGGGCAAGGGCTAGTCTTGGGATTTACGAATTTATGTAAAAGAGTTCCTCTAAAGAATGAGAATGGATGTTGTGCAGTCTTATAATCATATGGAGGAATAAATGCATTACCTGTTGCTGAAGCTTTAATTTGTTTATAAGCAGACTTCATATCCCTTAAATCTTCTGGGCCGTTTAATATTGCAAGAGAAACCAAACCTGCTGCCGGTATGTAGTCGTTTTGGTCTATTTTATCTGGGACTCTCTCAATTCTTCTAAACGTCGGAATAATATCAAATATTGAAGAGAATTTATTATCTTTGTCTACGTGTTTTTTCACATCCTCATAATCCTGCTGAATTTGAGGAAGTTTATCTGTCTGGTTTTGATATAATACTGGATTAACTTTATACATACAAATAAACCTTAGAAAAACTACACATATATATAAAGTATTTTTGGCAGAAAAAGTTGCTTAGTATGTATGTTCCTTTTAATATCTCTTAATAAATTCCTCTACTTGATAGGATTGCTTTTTGTAAAAAAATATTAAGCTAAAGGCAAATTTTTGTCTGTACTATTTTTAAATAAGCATATATGTATGTTATTATATAGTTAGAAAGGTTTTTATGAATATTAGTTCTGCATCACAATATTTAGCATATAGAAATATTGCATCATTTAAATCTAGCAATATTCATAAATCAAATGAAACAACACCTCAAAAATCTGTTAATAATTCGGATGATAAAAAACAAGGTGGAAAACAGAAGTTATGGAAGTATGTTTCTTTCGGAGCATTAATTTTGGCTTTGATTGCAGATATCGTTGTTGAGCATAAAATCAGAGTTGAAAAACAAAGAATAGATGCTGAAAAAGAATTAGCTGATAAACTTATTAAAGATCTGCAAGAGCAATCCAAAAAGCTTGATGAAGAAATAAAAAAACAAAAAGAGTTAATTAATAAATTAAAACAAAATAGTAATAATTGTGACAGTAAAGATATACCAGAGATTGATGTAGATCCATTCTCTAAGAAATAATATAAAAGAGGCTTCAAGCCTCTTTTATATTTATAAATGTTTTACATATTCTATTTGCCGTTTAAATGTTTGCATAACTTCAGGTTTAATTTCTGGTATTAAATCCTTGATTTTTTCTACTTTGGTTAAAGATATAATATATTCCTTTAATTGTTTAACACTATATGCACCACCATTTCTATTCTTCTCTAATAATTGTGCAAGAGCATCTATATCAATATCATCTATTAACTCTATATTTATATATTTTTTTATGTTACTTAAAATATCTGCTTTATTCATCGCATGAATTCCAATTTTAGCTCCAAAACGCCCACTTCTTAATAAAATATCATCCAATACCTCGGGAGTAGTAGTTGTCGCAATAACTGTTGCATGATAATCTTTTGAAACTGTATCAAGATAACTTTTTAAAGGCCCTACTAAACGAGAGTTCTTAGGAACAAATTTTTCTAAATCGTTTATTATAACTAGAGTTCTTCCATTGCCTTGTTCAAAATTTTCTTTTGCCTTAATACTAGCATCTTTTAATCTATTGAATCTCTCTACTTCAGTTCCTTCTGTGCTGATTTGAGTTGCAGATACTCCAAACTGATTGGCAAGTATTTGGGCAAATTCTTGATTATTGTATGTATCTGGGCCGTATAAAAGAATACCATTAGGAACATCTATCTCTTTTCCATTTTTTTCTAATACAAGATATTTACCTATTCCATTAGTTAAATCTTTTTTTACTTCAGCAAAACCCGCTATACTACCAAAGCCATGTGCTTTTGGCATATTTATTTCTCTTATCATAGGATTAGGTTTGATAATAGAATTATTTATAGTATCTTTTGTGCCTTCTAGTTTTTCATTGTACGCTGTATCAATTACCTTTACTTTTTCAGCCATATCATCTCTTAATTGTTTTTGATGCATTTCATTTCGTGACAAAAGATTTTTTATTTCATTTTTGATCTTATCTATAATAGTCTTTTGTTCATCAATAGCATTTTTAGCTGAATTATTTAAAGACCTTAAACTATTTCCTTGTGAACCAAGTTGGCTTAATGTCCGTTGTAAATCCGAAATTACAGTTCTATTATTATAATTTATCTGACTTCTTATATTAGACAACCTTGAACGCAGTGAGGATAGGCTGCTTGAATGATTACTTCTTGCAATTCTTTCAGCTTGTTCTCTACTTTGTAATTCAGCTTCTTTTTTTGCAATTTGTCGTTCCAAATCACTAATTTCACTACGCATCTGTCTTTCAACAATTTCTTCGGCATTCCAATATGCAGAACTAAAAATACTATTTCTTTCTTCCATCCTACTAACTCTATCATCATATTCACCTTTAAATGACAGTTGCTTTGTATAGCTTAAATGTTTTGGATATTGAAATTTTATCTTATTTATTAACATAACTATTCCCTTTATTTCTTTATTATTTTGGATAATAAGTTTTCACCAGTATATTGATGTTTTGAAACAAATTCGACTAAACTATTACGTCCTAATTTTTTATCTGTTAAAAATGGTTTTTCAACTTTTACATCTATATCAAATTTATTATTTTTCATTATATCTAAACTTGGAAGTTTAGATACTAATATTATAATGTTATGGTATAGTTTTTCTGAATTTGTAAGCAAACTTTTTAAATCTTCATTGTCTAATACCGAAGAAATAGAGTTTTCTATTCCTTCCAAAAGAGTAAAAGTCCGTTTTCCAGTTTCTTCATAACTTCTTGATGCAAGTAAAGAAATTTTCTTGAGCAAAGAAGTTGCCTGCTTTTTATCACTCAAATTTTCTGCATTTAGTCTTGCATAATTAGAATCAGTTTGTTTCACTAGCCATGAAAAAAATGGCTCAGGTCCCCCTGCTTTGTCTTCAATATATATGCTTGACGGAATATTACTTTCTTTTCCTTCTACAGATTCAAGTATTGGATTTATTACTTTTCTGATTAAAGTACTTTTTACCCCATTTGTGGCAAGTTTTACTGCATTATCATATTGACTTCTTAAATTTTCAGAAGTTGTTTTAAATTCTTCAGCCAATATTTTTTGTAATTCTTCATTTGACTGTTTTATTTTACTTATCGTATCTAGTTTTTTATTTTCAAGTTGTTTTATTTCTCTGTTATTTACTTCTGCTTGATTTTGCAGATAATAACTTTCAGATTCTAAATCTTGAATAAAATCCTGCTTACTATCTACTCGTCTTTCAAGTTTAGCGACTCTTTCTTCGCTTGCTTCCAAATCACTTTCTGCGCTTGCTATTTCATCATTTAATGATGCTGTTTCGCTATCAAAATCATAGTTATCATCCCATATACGAGAGTTAACATCTGATATCTCAGAATATAAATTTGAAAGCCTTTGTTCTTTATAATATTTTTCATCATCTAGATAGTGCCCAAAAGTTACCTGTTTCGTATTAACTTTATAATTAGATAAATAAATATTTTGTTTACCGATTGCATTTACTTTCATTTTCACCTACTTATATACTTTTTACATACTTAATCTGTGCTAAAAATTTATCTAACGCAGCTTTTGAAATATCTGCTCCAATTTTTTTTATATTTAATAATATTTCTTCATGACTAATCTTAAAACCATTTTTTACAAAATCAGCCATTATAAAACTATTGTTACCAGCAGGCCCGACTTTACCTTGAATTGTATCTTCAATAATAGATTTAATTCTCGCATTGCTAAAAGCAGCTTCCGGTTGTACTTTTATAATCTCATCGGCAAGTTCTTCAAAATCAACAGTTTTATCTGCAAAGTCTTTCCCGTAGTGTTTAAGAACATCTTTTGCATTTTCTTTGCTTGCAGGAGCTAGAGCAATTTTTACATTAAAACGACCAGATCTAAGTAAAATATCATCTATATTTTCTGGGAAATTAGTTGTTGCAAAGATTGTTGCATGATATTTTGTTGATACGTCATCCATAAATGATTTTAATACAGAAACAATCCCAGAATTTTTTGGAGCAAAAGCATCAAATTCTTCTATTCTGATAATTGTCCTTTTTCCATCTTTTTCAAAATTTTCCTGTGCTTTTTGTGCTGCAATTTTTAAATTTTTCCAATTAGTTGCTTCATCAATATCTAACTCTATTTTTGTATTATGGCATTCTAATTGTTCCGCAAAAGCTTTTGCAAATAATGATTTACCGTTTCCTTTTGGACCATAGAATAATATACCATTTGGAATTTCTGCTGGTTGTCCACTTCTTTCCGCAATTATAGAATTACCTATTTGTGCTAGTAGAATATTTTTTTCTGTTTGATATCCTGCTACACTCCCAAACCCCGTTTTAGAATTTGTTTGATGCATCTTTTCATACATTTTATTTACAAATTGCGATTGTTCAGCTTCTCTTGCTTTTTCCGCAAATTCCTTACGAATTTCTTCTCGTATTTTATTTATTTCTTCTTCTCTAGCTTTGTTATTTGTATTACGGGCTTCTATTAGCTCTTTAATCAATTCTGCTTGAACTTTATCCGCTTCCGCTCTCATAACTTGCATTTCTTTCATGAGATTAGAAAAATTCTCAATCTGTTGCATTATTATCTGATTAGTTCTTTGAGTCTGCTCAAACATCTCTTTTTGCCATTGTATGTGTTGTTGTTGTGCTTGCTCTAAAGCTGCCATACGAACAGAATTTTGTTCGTTTAATTGATTTATGCGTGCAGTGTATTGCGCTTGTTCCGCAACTCGCTTCCTAGTTTCTTCATTAATAGTAGCCTGTCGTATTAATTCCTTATCTCTATCTAAATCTTCTTTATCTATTTGTTTTTCAGCTTCTTGGCGAGCTTTAGATTTTCCTCCAAAAATATGCTTATCAAAAAATCCCATATTTTTAGTTAAATCATTTGTTCTTTCTATAACACGTCTTTCATGGTCAGATATACCAAAAGAAATCTGATTATTAAAATAAGTTGGATTATCTTTTATACTTTTAATATACTGTCTTGTAGGGATTGTACTTATTGCATTAATTCTCATTGCGAAATGTCCTTTCTTTGTTATTTAAAATATATTTTTATATTCTTTTAGGATTTCTTGTGATATATCTGGCTTAAGATTTTCACTTATTGCTTTTAATATTTCTTTTGCAGAAACAGGTTTTAAGTCAGAGGAAATCTTATGGTCAATTTTTTTATTCATCATATTTCCATAATGTTGTTCCACAATTTTATCAGCAAGGTTATATATATTTGCATTGCTATAAGCTGCACCATTCGCTTTGTCAATAGCCATTTGCGCTAATTGATTATAATCAACATTTGGCTCAGAAAAATCTTTTAATACATATTTAAATATTTCTGCAATATCTTCTTTCGTTGCGGTTGGCATGTATATTTTTTCACTTTTATTAGCATTAAGAAGTTGAGGATTAAGTTGTTTTGGATGATTTGTAGTTGCAAATAGAGTTGCATGATAATCTTTTGAAAGCTTATTTAAAATTTCTGCGTATTCATCAGTAAATACTATACCATCTATTTCATCTATATGAATAACACTTGATTTCCCAGTTTTCTGATACAATTCTTTTGCTTTTTGTGCTGCATTTTTTAGATTTTGTAAATCTTCTTGCTTGCTTAAAGTTAATTCTAATTGCAAATAATTTGCTCCACCTTCATGAGCAACAGCTTTTGCAAACAAGGTTTTTCCAGTTCCTTTAGGACCATACATTAATATCATATTAGGTAATTCGCTATTGGTTCTTATTGGTTTTAAGAATTTTTCATTAAAGAAATTTTTCTGTGTTTGATATCCTAAAATTCTACCAAACCCCTTGGCTTGTGCAAGCAGTGCTCGTTTAGAGGATGTAGCTCTATATTCAATAATTTCTTTATTAGCATACATTTGTTTTTCTATTTCATCTAGTTGTTTTTTATGCTCAGCAAACTCTTCTTCCACTTCTTTAATTGTTCTATCCCAGTGCTCTTTATCCTTTTCGCTTAAAACACTTGTATTGGTTGTTTCAGTATTTCTAGTTGAAGAAGTTTTATTCGCTTGAACTTTTATATTAGGCTTCTCTGTTTTTACAGGAGGAATTATTTGATCACGTATTTCAGTTAATTGTCTATCTAGAGCTTCATTTTCGGCTTTTAGTTTACTCAAAACATCTTCTGCCTCTGATTTAGCCTTTTTAATAACTTCTTTTTCATTTTCAGCAATTTGTTTTGCTATCCTAGCTTTGCGGTTGCGAAAAAATGCAAGACCTGCACCTGCCGAAGCAGCAAGCCCTAAAATCCATTCCATTATATGATTTCCATCTCCTGCATTTTCTGCGGTTTCCGAGATAAATTCATCTGGAATATCAGCCTTAAACGAAGGTTTAAGCTTAGATAGCTTGGCATCAAATGCCAATTTTTGATAACTTTGAACTTGACTTGCTTCTATTTTCATAATAAGTCCTTTCCTTTATATATATTTTATTGTTGATTTGTCAATATCTGGTTTTATTTTGTTCATAATATTTTCAAAATATTCTTGATTAAGTGTTTCATCAGTATCCATAAGTATCTCTTTTAATGAATAAATAATACTTTCTGCAATTTTAGCATTGCTAAAGAAATTATTATTAGTCTTTTTTTGCAATATTTCTGCTAGACTTTGATAATTTATATTAGAATGTACAAAACCTTCTATATAATATTTTAAAACCTCCTGAATATTTTTTTTGACAGGAGGTTCTATATAAAATTTTTCGACACCAATATTATTAAGAATATTATTATTTACGTTATTAGGATAGTTAGTTGTAGCAACTATTGTGCAACATTCTTGATTTAGAGATTTAATCAATTTTTGTAGTTCATCTGCCTTAAATGATTTATCTGATATAAAACCATCTAGCTCATCAATACGAATTATTGTATATAAACCTTTTTCTGTATACAAACTTTTTGATTTTTTAATAGCGTTTTGTAAATTATTAAAATCCTTTTCTGAATTTAGTGTTAGCTCAATATTAATAGTGTTACACTGTACTTCATCTATCAAAGCATTTGTAAACAAAGTTTTTCCACACCCTTTAGGACCATAGAATAAAATAATGTTAGGAAATTCTTGTTTATTGTCCTTTTTTAATGAATTGATTGGTTTAATAAATTTATCTTCTAAAATTTGCTTTATGTTATCATAACCTGCAATTCGAGAGAATCCTTTTTGTGAAGTTTTTTTATGCAATAATTCATTGAATTTTAAAATTTTATCTGCAAGATTTATAGTTTCATTTATATTATTAAATTCTTCTGCGTAATAATTGTTAGATAAGTTAGCAATATCCTGCATCGTTTCAAATTCTTTAGAGTCAGATGGAATAGATTGCATTGTTTCTTTTATTTCTTTAACACATTTATTATAATCATTCAATAAACTCTGTTGCAAAGCCTTTAAAGATTCAAGCTTACCGATTAGTTCATTATTACTAATTTCCACATTTATCATTTGTTTTTGATTTGCTTGCTGAATAACTTGTTCTCTTGCAATCATGCGACGTAATATTTCTTGTGATGAATTAAGCATTTGAAGCCTTGCTTGTCCCCAATCTTCAATGGATTTTCTATTTATTTCACTTTTTTGCAATATTGCTTGCTTCTGTTTATTTAACCAATTTTGTCTTTCTTCATTGTATATTGCATATTGCGTATTTAAAGGATTATTTTTTAAAGCTTGCCAGAATTGTTTTGGATTTATAAGAGCTTCCTCAACAGATCTTCGCCCGTTTCCCCAGTGCTTCATTGCATAGAAAAATCCATTTACTAAACCCGCATCAGGAGCATCATTACCACCACGCATTTTAACTATTAATCCACGTATTGCACCTAGACCACCATAAGCTAATCTCGCCTTGTAAATTGCATAATCAACAATATTAACTGAAGTTCTTTTTAATCCGGCAGAAATATTGCCCTTAGCGAAATCTCTAATTGGGTTAATGAGTCTAAACACCATAGCACCACCAAAAATACTATGCCCAGCATGGTCAGCTACTTGAGAAATACTATCACTAGCAATACTACCAGCTTCTAACATAGAAGAATGGTCTGTTAATGTGCTGGCAAAATCTGCAACATCTTTGGTTGGAGCTTGTTCTAATAGTGAAATCATACTTTCTGGTAATTTAGCCTGGTTCACTTTTGCAAGAGTTGTTTTGGGTATTCTAGTAAGACCTTCTGATATTTGAGTTAATTTGTTAATTTTCATGTGATAGGTTTACCTATTGGCATAAGTACTAATATAAAAGCGCAAACATATCCCTTTGTGCAGTTGTGAGCTTAATGCTCTGAAAAAATTATATCAGAATAAAAATAAAAAGCAAACAATAAATTTGTCATAGAATATAATATGGTAAGTTTTTATTTCAAATGTTGATTATCATTTTTATAATACTAATAAATTCTTTTGGATATTCTTTAAATAAATCAAACGGATTTTTACAAGGCATACAATCTTTTTCATCAAGAGAATTACAAACAGCTTTTGTAAAAGTATCTGCAAAGACTTCATGATATTGATTTAAAGGTTCTGTTGCAGCTTTTCCTAAAATATCCCCTATGACTTCATTTTCTTTTTTACCAAAATGTTTGTTTTGTAGATTTTGCAGAATAGAGAAGGCATTATCACCATATTTTTGATAAATTTTATTTACATAAATTGCATGCATCATTTCATGAATAATATCAGTTAAGAAGTGGTTTGATGGTTTAATTTTGTATTTATGTGCTTGTTCTGCTTGAAAATCTAATGCTTCCAAATTTTTAATATCTGAGTAAAAAATTGAAGCTTTTTCAAATTCAGGTTTGTTGCTCAAAACTTTTTTACATTCAGGAATACAAAAATGATATAAATTTGAGTCTAATAATAAAGCTTCTTTGTTGTAAACATTAATATTTGGTGACCAAAAATAAAAGAATGAAAATGCAGTATTTAATCTGTTTAATATGCCAGCAGCAAGGTTAATAGATAATGCCATAGGTTTATTTTGTAGAAAATCAGATTTTATTCCCTGTTTATTTAAGTATTGTTCAGCCTGTTTACAATTAAAAGTAGATTGTAAACGTATAAGATTTTTGTTTAACCCTGATTGGAATGTAAGCTTAGATTTTCTGCCTTGAACTGGTAACATAAGTAAACTAAAACGATAAGTAATTTATGAGTAAATACTAACAATATATGATATTTTATTCAATATTTTGTAAACATATATTAAGTTTAAATGACTACATGTATTTACAAAATAGAAATAGGAGAAATATAATAAAAGCTAGAATAGGAGGTTATAAAATGATTTCAAAAATTAACGGGTTAACACCACTTGTAAAAGTTACAAAAAATCCTAAGGCAACTATTGCAGCTGCGACAGCTGGTACATTAGCTGTTTTATCTACACATCAGGTATGGCCACACCCAGAGCCTTGTTATAGTCATCCTAAAACAGATGATATTCCTAAAATTGACTTAGATTCTGCGGATTCTTCAATTGACTTACAAGATTCTGCACAAGAAATAGATAAGTTACATGGTTTGCCTGGTATAATAGAAAATGTTGCCGATCATATAAGTGACGGGGTAGATTATGTTGGAGATAAATTTCACGGTGCTTGGGATAATGTAAAAGATTTCTTTGAAGGGTTAGGACATTAGTATATAAAAAAAATACGTTATAGCATATACTATAACGTATTTTTTTTCAGAAATTTTCTTTATACCACCTAACTTTATTTCTAATAAAATATCCAACATCAGAATACTTAACTTCCGGATACGGTGGTAAGAATCCGATATCCGGTTTTCCGGCAGAAGTTGTTTCTGGGTGTTTAAGTCCAAATTCATAATGAGTAAGAACAGTATCTGGGGTAATAGCAATATTATAATGTTTGCATAGTTCAGCCACTTTCTTCATGCAGGCTTCAAACTGGATATTTGTCATAGGGTATTTACCCATATTCTTAGGACTTTTGTACTCAAACATACAAGCCATAGCGATACCTATTGAGCCGGTATTACCACCGCCGGTATGCTTTGCATACTTGCCATCATAGCAATTTATATTATCTTCAGGCGTATAGTTACCCTTGTGAACAGTTCCCAGACCATCTACAATAAAATGATAATCTTCTTTTTCTTGTTCATTAGGAACATAAGTTCCGCCTGTCCAATGAATAATTATTCTCTTCATAATGTTATCTCCTTTAAAATATTATGAATAATTAAAAAAATATTTAGAAAAATGAACTTCTTAAAATCTTCTGTTAAAATAAAATCAGTTGTAATATTATGGGAGTATGTATGAACAAAGGTAAGGCTATAGCAAAAATTCAAGAATTAATTAGTATAGGTGAAAATTTATTAGCAAATAAAGAATTCTATGATTTAAATAACGGTTCTAGAGTCTTGTATTTAATGAGAAATGCATCTGGATATAAAGTAGATGAAACCATATTGAATAGTTGGAAACAAGAAATAAACCTATTTTTATCTTACGAAAAGTTTAAAATATCATTTGAAGAATTCCAAAATCCTCCTAAACATGCGACAACTGCTGAAATTACTGAGCATTATTTATCTATATTAAAATCTTTATATAAAAGTATAGATGAAGATTTTATAGAATTGGAAAATGATACACAGCTTCAGTCTGAAAAAGAAATTAAAAGCGTTAAAATCCCAAAGGCTATTTTTGTAGGTCATGGTCATAATCCTTTATGGGGGCAAGTTGTCAACTTTCTACGTGATAATTTAAAATGCCCAAATGTCATATATTTTGAAAAAGAATCTCGCTCGGGGCAACATATTGGTGAGATTTTGAAAGGTTTTGCTGATGAAGCAAAATTCGCTGTAATTATTATGACTGCGGAGGATGAAACCATAGAAGATAAAATAAGAGCACGTCAAAATGTTATTCATGAAATAGGTTTTTTTCAAGGCAAACTAGGTTTTGAAAAAGTCGCAATATTAAAAGAAGATATTGTAGAATCTTTTTCAAACATTGATGGGTTTCAATATATAGAATTTAGCAAAAATAATATAAAACAGACGTTTTTTGAGCTTCAAGAAATGTTAAAAAGAGAAAAACTTATTTAATTGGGAAATAGTAATCAACCATATAAGAAGCGGCATCAAACGGGTGTTCAAGAAATTTCAAATCATGGTCGTTCTTAATTTGTTTAAGAGAAGGAACATCAACAATAGATGTACCTTCTTTAAAAGATAAATTGTAAACATTATGCAGAAGCCACTTACAACATTTATCTATGAATAAAGAAACTGTACCTTTTGAGTTTCTGACTTTTGCATTAAATGCCTGTATTCTTCTTAAAATAGGCGGATTAAAATTCCTTAGCTGAAACTTGGGCGTATAACCGTGCATTTCAAGTGTACGCTTTATTATCATATAATTTGTAAATTCTGATTGAGAAGAACGGTTATCACCTGAAGCATCACCATTGATTATAATATCCCCTTGGTGTTCAGGATATCTGCGCAAGAACTCATCTATTGCCTGTTGCGTAGTCGTATTTTCTATAACAAGTTCATCAAAGAAATAGATATTTTTATCATCTTTGTGAGCCAAGCACCAACACATTGGATCTACGTTAAAATCACAAGTGAGATGAAGCGGTAAATCTTTATTGTACTGAAGATGTTTTATATTTTCATCCGTAAAATTCTTAACAACAAGACCGGATGAATAATTACCAAACTCCCCGAGAACATTAATTCTATAATATTCTTCATCAAAATCTTCTTTCATGGATTCAATATAATGTTCGGGCAAATAAATATTATTAGAAGTAGGCGCAATAATAAGTCTGTAGTTTTCTTTTTTGCTCTCAACAAACCTTTTATAAATCCATCCTTTATTAGCCTGCGGATTTGTATGCCCGAACAGGCGGTATCTAAAGTTTCCCCAGGAAGGTTTAACATTAGTATTTCTTAAACGACCGATTAACTGCTTAAAGGCTGAATCCGATATCTGTGAAGCTTCTTCTATTTCAGCCCAGTGAAGGTTTAAAGATTTTATTTTTTCAGGGTTATCAACTCCTTTAAAAAGGATTTCAGAACCATTTGCAAGTGTCATTTTCTTTTCAATTTTGTTAAAAGAATAATGTTTTCCTGCAACATATCCCATAGCTTCAAGGTGTGAAAAATATGATTCTAATGTAGTATCTCGAACTAAAACATATTCTTTTGCACAAACTAAACCGCGAGAGCCAGGGTATTTTCTTGCAAGCATAAGACCGAGCAAAGAACCGCACCAAGTTTTACCGCTGCCATAACCACCTTGATATATAACTACATCAAGACTGTTATTATGAGGTATATTAAAAAATTCTTGTTGTTTTTCAAGTAAAGTATATTTCAATGTTTTTTACCTTCAATGTTATCAATCCTATGATGAGCAGATTTTGTACTTTCTTCCACTTTTACCATTCTTTCAATCAGGTTGTTATGTTTATCTTGTTTTTCTTCCAGTCTTTTTATCTGTTTCTCTATGAATTTAATACTCATAGCAAGACCGCCGAGAAAGATTCCGGCGGTCATAACATTAATAATAATTACAATCATTAATTCCAAGCTTATTGACATTTCCAGTTCCTCCTGTGAAAAATCTGATAGATATCTACGCTCCATGCCATCAAATTTGCTTTAATAACATTTTCGCCAGAGTTTTTAAGAATTTCCCGAAAAATTAAACTTGTAAGTCGGCGATATTCCGACATAGAAATACAATGTTGAAGAACATTACAAAGAATATCTGTTTTATTATCAAGCATATAATCATGTACCATTGAAGCTGTTAAAAAAGCATTGTCCGTTTTACTTCCAACCAACCGCCACAATAGTCGTGGAATATCTGCCCCATTCCATATATATTTTTTAGGAATTGTAAAAGTAAAAGCTCTTTTATTGGTAATGATATGTACAGGTACATCATTATGTAATTTAAATGGATATTTTTTCTTTTCGTTTTTAATTTCTGGTGTATCATTAGTTTCAATAATACGCACACAAACAATTGGTGTCACATCAAATGTGACGTACTTAATAATCTCTTTCATTTTAGATGTCCTTTCTTTGGGGTAATAAACAATAGTGTGGAAAGCTTGTCTAACTTAATACATCATCTAAATCAGCACCCTCATTCCCCTCATTCCACTCATGTTCTTCATTATTCCCTGCAACAACTGCTGAACCTTTTGCAGGAATAAATGCATTAGCAACAACTCCGGTCATACTATTAGACCAATATATAGAATCACCTTTTGCAAGATAAACTATTACTTCCTGGCTTTCTGATGCAGAAGTATATCCAGGCATAACAATACCAGATTTCGCACCATTGATATATAAATCAATATCAACAATATCTGCGCATTGGGCTGCAAAAACATACCAGCCTGCGGAAGGAGTTGTATATGGAGAGGATGATAGCGGTATAGATAAAAGTTCTATTTTGGCAGAATGGTTAGGAGCTATCCAATCTAAAACCATATCTTTAAAACTCTGTGAAACATTGGTTACTTCACTTAAAGAGTTTTTATTAATTAATCCATAAATTTCACCCATAGGGAGTGAAAAGTTTTCATTTGTTTCATCTAGGGTAAAATAGTTAGCACTGCCTTCTTTGGCATATACTTCTTGAACCCTATCTCTATAGATTGCATCAACTATCTTTGAACCGGTTTTTGATAATATATATGGAATCTGAAATAAAGGTCTGATTTTTCCGGCAGAAGTTTCAACATAAGAAGATGAAAGGTCGATTTCTACATGGCAACTATAAGACCAGGTATTGCAGCCAAAAAGAAATGTTTTTATTATTGTTCTTAACCAGATAGATGTTCCAAGAATACTTGTACTATTCCTTGATTCAGAAACCCCATTACAACTGGTTTTCATATATATACCATCAATTAAATTAAATCCTGCATCAACAACAAGCCTGTCACCTGTTTGTAAGGTCAATGCCGGCACCTGCAACATTTGAGTATTGCCATCAGAGCCATACAGATAAAACATAGCTCCGCCATGATATTCCATCTGAATCATCAAACCGGATTCCTTAGTCGCAAAAAGATATGATGCTCCGTCAGAATAATCTTCACGAATAATACATTCTATATGAATATTAAATTCTTCCTGGGTTGTGGGAAGTGTTCCCACAACCCATACACCGCAATCTACTCCACCAAGCCCATTTGTAATACCATTTTCAACGGTTAAATTTGTGCCTTGTAAAGTATAGTTCTGGGAAATAATATCAATTCCGCTGCCTGCATTATTTTGTTTATAACCAAGAATTTGATTATAAATATCTGCATCACTGGATATATTTCCTGTAGTAAGAGCCTTTGACTGATTCATTTTATCAAGAGCTTCTGCATCAAGATTACTAAAATCTTTCTTAGCACTTGCTTCTAAAACTTCAGTAACATGCTCGGCTTGTTCAATAGCTATATCAGCTTGTTCTTTGGCTTCGTCAATTAATTCTGTTGTATCTACAACATTATTATTGAAGTTAGTAATAGTTTCATTAAGTTCAATGAATGTATTTTGAGCAGTATTAGAATAGTTTTGAGCGGCTTGTTTGGCTTCGTTACAGGCATCTAATATCCTATTAGCTTCACTTCTCGATATGCCGGATGTTTCTACATAAATATCAATTACTGTATCATTGATATTCATAGATACTGTAAGCGAACTATTCACAAATGTAATTGTTTCATCAACTCCCTTTTTTACAATAAAAGGTATAACGGAGCTTACAGTTCTAATACGGTCATTATTATCAATAAGTTTTAATTCCCCGTATTGTTTACCAATTTTGAGATTTGATGTTATTTCACTTGATAAAATAATCTCAAAGGTTTTACCGCTTAGGTTGCCATAAGTGAGAGTAACATCCCCTAATGTGAAAGTAGCAGTAAAGCCGCTTAAATCAATACTTGTATTAAAATTGACAACAACAAACTGGTCTCCAAGAAAATTTGTATCATCACCTTGAATTATAGTTATATAGTCCATTCTTCTGCTTCCTATTGATTTTCTAATGCTGATACTCTGCTTGCTAAATCTGCAATATCACTTGTATTTGTTTGAAGATTTGAAGCATTTGCTGATATTCTTAGGGATAAAGCTGTAATCTGGTTTTGTAAATCTTCAAAGTTATTATTTAGCAATGTTGAGCTTGCTAAACTTCCATATTCAATTTCTTCAATAGTCATAATTCCCCTCGTTAATTTCCCACTCAATTCTTTTCATTAATTTTTTGTAATCAATTTGATTTGCTTTAAGTTTAGGTTTAAATTTTTCAATTGATTCAAAATCGCCATTCAGCAGACATTCTTTTATATAAGAGTGTGCTTGATAATAATTTAATCCTTTTGATGTTGAATAGAACATATTAACAGGGCTAAATCTGTTTTTGCTTCCTGATATTGTAAAAGGGGTAAAAGTATCTTTGTATCTCTCTTTTACACTAGCCTTATTCCAATTGTCAGTATATTCATCTGACAATTTTGTAATAACCGGATTTATTAACGGTGAAGATTTGCTTGCTATTTTTCTTATTGCACTATTTGGCATATCTTCAACAATTTCAGGAACTTCAAGAGCCTGTTTTCCAATTCTGGCATAGATTTCACGCCCATATTTATCATTCTCTATATAAGGTCGGGGGAATAGAGTTTCAACAACTCTTTTTCCTGTATTATCACGTTCAGTAAAACGATTATTACTGTATGAAGAATAATTTATTCCGTCTGTATATTTATCAGGATTTTTTATAGAATCAAGTTTTCTATTACATGCATTTATCAGATTAGAATAAATTGCAGTCTGAATAAGAAAAGTCATAAAATATTTTCTTGCTAAATCACCACGAACCCCTGCCCCTTCTACATCATTAACAAAAGATGATAAACCGACTTTCCTGGATATTTCCCGAACGGCAGAACCAAACTTGCCGGACTCTGCAAACTTGTTTAAAAATTTTTGCCCTGCCTTGGATGAAAAAACTGCAAAAGATTGTCTTAATGTTGCAGACATATTCCAATCGGGAGAAAGCATTAATCTTCTTGCCGTCTGCACTGTATCAGGTTTAATACCAAGTGTTTCCCAGTTTTGACCGCCAAAGGTATCATTAACAAGTTGTGCAATATCTTTACGCATATTATCAGTTAATGAAATTTTGCCATTTTTAGAAGCTCGTTTGATTAAGCTATCGTATGCATGAAGTTTATAAGTATTATGCAGATAATTCCATAAGAATTTATTATTTATATCTACATACGTTTTCATTGGTTTAGTAATTATCTTGCTTGCACCAAAAGTTACTTTATCCGCAAGATTAGAAATACCATCAATAAAAGTGTTTAAATCTTTAATATTAATATCTGAAATCGCACCAAACTGAACACCATCCTGAATTGCTTTTTTAGCAAGCGGAGTATTTTTAAAGAGTTCATAGTTATTGTTTTTTATACCGTCGATAATTTTAGGAAGATTCCCTAAAGTTTTAAATGTTTTTATTGGTATTATACCTTCGTGAGCTGCGGCACTTTCAGTTAATGCAACTGCGTGCATTCCATTAAACAAAAATTTACACCCTTTAGCAAAATTATTTACCAGGTCATAAGTATTACCAGCTTTCTTTAATAATTTACTTGCAAAAGTTTCTGCGGTTTTTTCCTGCTTAACCGGATTAAGAACTATATCAGATAATTCATAAATCTTCTTAGAATATTTAGGGTTTTCTTTTACCAATTTCTTTATTCCATCAAGAAACTTTGTATTTTCAGTAGAATCAATCAATTGGTCTGCGTGAATTTTTTGAATCTCTGCATAATCTAATGTTTTAGGGTTTAAATCTATATGAGAATATAAGCCGTTTTCAGCAGGGATATATAAACCTTTTTCAATACCTTCTTTATAAGTCGGAATTATTCTTCTTCTTTCAAAACCGGACTTAGTTCTTAAATAATTGTCTAATGCAAATTTCTCTTTGTCACCTAAGTTCCAAATATGAGAAATATATGTATGCGGGTTAATAGAACTTTTTGTACCTTTTAAATTAGATAAATTTTCCCAAAAAGTTTCCATTTCATTGAAATGTTCCTGTGCAAGATTTTTGAGTTTTATTCTCTGGTTGGAATCAAGATTTTCAAAAAGCTGTTCTAAATCCGGTCGGTTAAGATTTTTGGTTGGTAAGCCTTCATTCTCTCTAAGAAATGTTAGAACTTCACGTAAATTTTTAGGATTTACTTTAAGTTCTTTTGATATATCGTCAATCCGTGAAATGAATTTATTTATTTTTTCAACAGCATCAAATTTTGCAGAATCAATATTTGAACGCCTGGCGTTTATAAGATTTCTAACTTCATCTTCAATTACTGATTCTGAAATTGGCAGTCTTTTACGTGTTTTTTGAATTACATCTTTTGTTCTTCCAATTTTAGTTGCAATTTTACCTGCAACTCCACCTATTAAACTACCCCCTAAAGCGCCTTCTGTTGCTCCTTTTAAAGTTTCATCTGCAATCCCGGACAAATTTTTATCCTGCATTAAACCTTCACCGGTTCCAAACATTGCTCCGCTTGCAAGACCAGAAGCAACGCCGCTTCCGATATTCTTTGCGACAGCACGTTTTGAAATTTCAGAAAAAGCAGGTTTAGCAAGTTTAAGCGCAGCCTGTCCACCCAATTTAGCGACTCCGCCAAAAGGTATAGCAGCACTGCCTATTTCTAAGGCAGCACCACCATATAACTTTGCCATTTTTGTTTTATGTTCTCTTTCTATTTTTTCTTGTTCATTATTACTAATTTCCTTAATTTTTTGAACTTTTTGCTCCGGTGTTAAAAAAGTATTATTGTGAATATGATTATATTCAACTTTTCCTTTTAATACAGGGGTTTCTACCTCATCAGCCTGAAAATCAAATTTATTATTCAAATCCTGTTCGTCAGGCTGAAAGTCAAATCTATTATCCGGTTGAAAATCAAATTTATTTAACTCCATATTAATTTTCCTCAAAGAGTCACTTTCCGGTTAGTAATTTCGCCATATACCCCTACATTTACCCCTTGCCCTTGATTAATTTATAACCTTCCTTTAGAGCATCCAAAAGATAGTTTTTAGGTATAGTGCCGGTGTTCCCATCTTTATCCTTAACCCTAACCCTTTCTGTACTAGGAGTTTTTGAAACAGATGTTGAACTTTTTGATTTAGGTTTTACGGTTGATTGAGGTCTGTTCTCATATTTAACATAGGTAGTACTCTTACTTTCAGGTCTTTCACCGTATGTAACGTGAGTATAATTATGAGTATCAGGCTTTTCCCCGTATTCAACCCTTATAACATTTTGACCTTTATTCTGATTTCGCCAATAATTTTTGCTCCTTGATTCTTTATTTTCCTGCATATATTTCCCAGCTTTTGATACAGCATTAATACCGGAAATATTAATAATATCATCAGGATTATAATCTGGGTTGCTAATTATATTTCTATATTCATCTTCATTAATCAACCCGTTATCAAGTCTTAATCTATTATATTCATCCGCAGACATAAAGTTTTTGAGGTTATCAGATTTATTCTGATTATTATATCGATTAGCCCGCGCTATAGTGCCAAGACCTGAAATATTGAGTATTTCATCAGGATTATAATTAGGGGTGTTAATAAGATTATTATACTCATCAATACTTAGCTCGCCACTCTCAACCCTAAACCTGTCATATACACCTCTTGGCATAAAGTCTTTTTGGTATCTGCGAGAAATTAATATTCTAGATAAATCATTGGAATCAATAATACCGTTATTATTTCCAACATCAATTCCCTGCTGTGTAAGAATATCTTTAAACAAATTAGCCTTATATTTACTATTTGCATATTTATATGCAGAACTTAAACCGTACAATGCATCCCCAGAGATCAAGCCTGACAATCCGCCGGCTATGATACCTTGAACTACTGGATTTTGTGATACTCTTGCTACTGTTCCGGCACCTTCGCCCAATCTTTGCATCATACCTTTACTATCATCAGCTTTAAGATTATTCACATTAAAGCCTTGTGTCTTATTTTCCTTGTAACCTGCAAGAAAATCATCTAACCCATTTGCAATATTGCCAAACGCTGATTTACGTATTTCATCAGGATTCTGCATTGGTTGAGTTTGCTGAACCGGTTGGGAAATATTATTAACATTTTCCGGTACTGTTTGTACTGTATCAATAGGTGCAGATACTGTCGGAGTTAAATGTGATAAATCAGACTGTCTAGCCTGTATAGCTCCTTCTGCTAATTGTTCAGCTTGCTGTCCTGCCTGTTTAGACCGTTTTCTATTTGTACCGCTCAAAGCCATTGCAGCTAATGCAACTAAAGCTCCAATAGGACCGCCTAAGGCAGCACTGCCGGCAGAACCGGCTGTAGAACCGGCAGCTCCGCTTGCAGCACTACTTGCAATTGCAGGGCTTATACTCTGTATTGCCCCTGCCCCCTTCTGTAAAGCTCCGCCAATAGTCTGGCTTTTTGTTCCAAGATTAGTTAAAGAAGTATTATTGCTTAAAAAATTACCTGCTGTTGATAAACCGTTTCCAATAGAATTAAGGTCGTTACTAATTCCGTTAAGTCTATCCATAGGATTAGAAATTCTTTCCTGCTGGGTTCGCAACGATTCTCTAATTTTTCTATCAATAGCTTCTCTGATTAGTTCATTTTCGTTATACATAATTAAAGTCCATAAGAATAAGATTTTGTACTTCCTGTTCCGGTAGTAGTTGCATTACCGGAGCTTGTTGTTAATGACAATGCCTGATTACCATTAACCGCATTTTGCCCCTGCAAATAAGCATTTGTTAAAAGTGCTATCATATCACCGGTATTCTTCTGGCTGTTTGCCAATAGTTGAGCTGTATAGTTAGAGATATTATCAGTAATATTTTTGGATAAATCAGAATACAAATTGGTTGCACTGCTGGAGCGGAGCATATTCCTTGAAGCAAGCGGGCTTATTATACTATTTTCCAAAGCCTTTTTACTTTCCTCATCAAGGGTTTGTGTATAATTTTTGAGTAATGCTTGATTCGTTTCACTATTAATAGTTGGATTGCGGTATTCTTCCAATAAAGAATCCATGTTTTTATTCATATAATCATAAACACTCTTATACGCCGTACCATCATTTAATGTAGTTGTAGTACCGTTATTATCTGTTACAGATGTAACATACGGATTTGTTGTAGTTGTCTTTTTATATGTAGTTGTTGAACTTGAATTAGATTTTGAACTTGAACCGCCACCCATATTTTTCACTTCACTTTCTAGCCTTCATGGCTGTTACCTGCTTATCGTACAAGCTTTTTACCTTTCGTATTTGTAAAGATGTTTGCCGACTTTTTTAAATCCACATTTTAAAATTGTATAAATAGCCGTTTTGTGATGGGTTCTTGCATAAATATCACAATTCCACCAGGTTAAAGATTTTTTAAAACATTCCATATTAATCAGATGTGTTTTTCTGTATGCAACGGCATTTACGTATAATTTACCGTCAAACTCATAATAATAAATACAACCGATATGAACACCGTTTACAAAGAATGAGTAAAAGAATGTTTGTTTTATAACATCATCAAAATCACTAAAATCTTCTAAGAGTTTTTGATTATCATAAAACAGCTTCTTGCATTCTTCATAGTTAAAATCAGGTGATGTTGGAATTACAATTTTCACTATATTTGTTTTACCTTAATTTTACTAAATTCAATATTCTTAATGCAAAATCCTTCACCTTTAGCGTAGGTGTATAACTGAATTTCTAAAGTTTTGAAAGTTGCAGAAGGAAGTTTATATATAGAGTTCAACTCTTTCAACGGGAAATATGTCTTATCCCAATACCCGATATCATAATATAAGGCATTCTTCATTGTCTTAATCTTAATTTGCTTGACCTTTGGAGCTTTGAATGTATCATAGTTTTTTATATACCTTATCCAAAAATCACTGGAATAAGTCATATCAATTGTAACTCTGGGCGGGAAATAAAGAATTTTTAAGGTATTATCTACTCCCAGATTTAAAGGTGTACATTTATAGAAACTGCGGATAAAATCACCGTCAAATAAATCTGTTTCATACTCTTTGTAAATCCTGCCATTTTCACCACCTGAATAAAGTGCACTATTTAAAATACTAAAGCATGTTGTATAAGGGCATTTTCTTTTAACCCATTCCCTATGGATGTAATCAAAAATCATGATAGTTTTAACATCAGGCTCTGATGTCGGGATTAAGAACCAAATTTCATTCCTATCAGACAAAACTATTGATAAACTTCTAATCTCATTTATACGTGAAGCTTCTATAAAACAAAGTTCTTCTTGGATATCAAGCGCAATATTATCACCCAGAGTTTTATCCCCGTTAATTACCTGATTAAAAGAAAATACACCCTTTTTAGTATCATCATAGAAGTAGAGTTCAGTACCATGAAACACTAAAGCATTATAACTTGCACATCCGCCGGGACTTTCATCTGTCTGTTCATAAGGATATTCACCAGATAAAAGTATTGAACTATCTTTGAAAAATATTGCAAGGCTTCCTAAGTATGGAGTTATTGCAGTAATATTTTTCACGTATTCAATATAGCCGGAAGAAGTTTTGACCTGTGCGTCAGATGTTGAAAAATCATAAACATTTTCTTGTACTGAATACCAGAGAACATTACCGTTAAAAATCCAAAGCCTGTTATCATAGTTGATAAGTCCCAAGCCTTTTACTTGGCGTTCATCCATATCAAGAAGATTCATCATTTTTATTCTTTCTTCTGCGCTCATCTCTATACTAAGCAGTTCTTCGCCATTAGAAAAAATAAATAAATCAGACCAACCCTGTGCAATATCAAGACCACAGCATTTTCCTGTTACAGTCAGCTCATCTTTTAATAAGGTTACGGATTTTGTTGTTATATCAAAAGAATAAATTTTACCTTCAGTTGAATTTTCGGTATAAACAAAACAGTAGTTTGTATTGTTCTGTACACTTTCAAATAAGTTAATGATTCTTTCATCACTTGGAATTGATGTGCAAACCGCAATATTTCCCTTTGAAGTCCTAATGCCTACACCGCTGTTGATTCCTGTATTAAACAATTCAACATTTTGCAGGTCAGATGCAGAAATTAACTCATTTGCAAATGTTGCATTTATTCTTCTGATACCGCCAAATTTGTTACATTTTAAGGATGATATTTTTGTTGTCATTATTTATACATTACCAATAAACCTTGCGCTCTTTTTCTAATCCTGATGTATAATTGAGCAAGATTTTATAAGCTTTATCATATTGTTCTTTATAACCTGAATAGTTCTCATCGGTTTCAGAAGCAATTGCATATAGCATAGATTTTGTAATGAGAGCATTTTTAAAAATATTCTCATACTTTTCAGGAATATCAATTGTATCTTCTTCATTAACTAATGAATAAACTGCTGTGCCAAAATCATCTTCACCAATTGCAAGAGTTAGGTACTCAACATTAACAGTATAACTATTATCAGGTGTAGGATAAAGATATATATTTTCATTAGAAACATAAAAACCGGTAGGTTTACCGGTTTTTGCTTCTAATGTTTCGTACTCATCAAGATATTCTAAATAATTTGTTCCTATCCTTATTGAATAAACCTGACTCCCTGATACTGTCTTTTTCAAAATGTTACCATTAGGAGTTGAGTATTCTGCTACACCCTCTTTGGTCGTAATGGACATATTTTTTATTCTGAAGGGAAAAGGATAAGAACACCAGATTTCAGAAAGTGCTTTATTAATAGAAGATTTTAAAGCACTTTCCATCTCATCAACACTCTCGGCATCACCGTCATACATAGACCAGGCTTGTCCGGCAACTTCGTTATAAATATCAAGAAAAGTTAATGTCATTTTTTAACAACTTCCTTGGATTTATTTTTGTTTTTAATCTGTGATTTAGTTTTATCATTATTGGTCGGCACCTCGCCTTTGTCACCTTCTTTAATAACGACCAATTCTTGAACCGATTTGCTTTCTTTCGGTTTCTTTTCTTCAGGTACTTTTCCTTTGACAACTTTATAATTTCCTCTATCTTCTTTCACGATTCTTATAGCTTCTTCATCCGGCAAAGAAAAAATATGACCTGTCGGTATAAATTTAATTTCAATCATGCTTGCTCCTTAACTAACAGGCTGTAGGTAAAACCCACCAGCCTTATATATTTACCCCTTACCCCAAACTCGCTTTTTTACCTATAGCAAAAATTGTTCCGGTAAATTCAGAACCAAAATCTATATTAATGTCACCATTTGTATCAACAAATCTAGCTGGATCTTGAATTTGAAAAACAGTAGTTGCTGACTTTGTAATAGACAAAGTTAAATCACCTAACATTGCATTTGGATATTTTTCACCCTTTTTAAAGGTAATTGTTGAATCAGCGGATGAAGCAGTATTTGATAACACAATAAAAAGAGTGTTATTTAAACAACCCATAGCATTTTTAAGAACAATTCCATTTGCAACAGTAACTGATTTTGCAGTAATTGTTCTTAACCCGATTGATTCAGTATTTTCCATTAACGGGGTTTGAATAGTTATTTCATCTCTAGCCATAATTAAAATCCTTTCTTATTTTCTGTAAAACTATGCAGCAGCTCTGGTCGATAATGCCAGTGGGGCAGTAATTTTTACAGTTCCTAAGAAATCCGCTCTCGGCGCACCGACACCATAAAGACCGTAACCTTTATATCTGGTATTGAAATTCTTTTCCGGCATATAGTTTTTCATATTCAGATTTTTAGAAATACCGCCTGCTAAAGTTTTACCCTTGATACCGAATAAAGGATAGTAAGTTATAGAATCATCATCCTCGGTTACTGATGCAATATTATTTGAAACAACAATATCCCAACCAGATAATTTACCAATAAAACCTTTAGCCATTTTTTTATGACCGGATTCAACATATTTGAAATCATCAAGCTTACCGAGGTAGAATTGATATTCCGGCGGAACAATTGCAACCATTTGTCCATCAATCCAATTAGTATGACCTTTTCTGTCACCACGCTGAAATTCTGCCTGCATGTATGCTAAGATTTCTTTGGCATATTCTGCATCAAGTTTAATAGCAGAATTACTTGAACCGGATAAGTAATGTCCGGCTCTGGTATAAAGATTTCCATAAGCACTATCAACGGCTGCTGCAAATTGTTTTATTGCATCAGAAGAATATTCTTTAGCTAGTTCAACTTTTTGCTTTAAGTCTGGCGCATTTTCTATACGCTGTTTGTTAACTTCATCTACTTCAAAGTGAAAAGCTTTACCTTTATCAAATTTTACTTTCGCTGTAGTAGTTGTTGTCAGTTCAGCATCATCCAGGTCACCACCTGTATAATCAAATAAATTAACCATAGCAGGCATAATAACATCTACTTCGATTCCGGTTTTTACCCCGTCTTTCAGCTCTGTATGAGCAAGTTGACCTATTACCATTTCATCATAAATGTATTTATTGTATGCTTTGGTGAAAGTCGTAATCATTAATTGTTCATCAGACATATATTAATCTCCTATTAAACTAAAGCTTCAATTGCCGTTTCAAGCTCGGCATCTGTATAATCCTCAATCTTTTTGTTGGGGTTGATTTTAGGATTTGTTTTTGGACTAAGTGTTTTTAAAAGGTTTTTTTCCTTCTCATTTTCTGAATTAGCTTTTTGTTCTTCAATAAACTGTTTTCTGAAAACCTGTTTTAGGTTTTCCAAATGTTGAATAAGTTTTGAAGTTTCAAAAGCATCACCTTTTACAGATAGAGCTTCTTTAAAAAATCCTACAAATTCAGGGATTTTAAACCATTCAGGATAGTCCTTAATAGCACTGGAAACAAATTCCTGTGCTTCCTTTTTATACTGCTCATATTGTTGAGCATTTTGCCTCTGCTGAAGTTCATTCTTATATCGTTCAGAAAGAATAGAAGCTCTTTTTATAACATCAACACTATATTCATCTTCAATTTTTGCTAAAAGTTCTTGGGTTGGAACTTTTCTATATAGTGCAAGAAGTCCTTGAACTCTGTCCGGTTCAGCTACTGTATGTAAAAACCTTTCGTATTCATTAGCCTGGGCATTAGCTATTTCCATAACTAACTGCATATCTTCCTGATTTTGAAAGCCGCTTTGTACTGCTAGTGCTTGCTGCTGTGCTTCTAACTGTCTGGCATAATCTGCTTGTTTCTGTAAAGTTTCTCTCTCTTTTTCCCAGTTAGCTTTTTCATCAACTAAAGGCTTTAGCTCTTGATAAGATTTAAGAAGATTCTCAACATCGACGCTGCCATCACTCTTTAAAAATTCTTCAGGATATTCAATATTATCCTGATTATTTTCAGAGGTTTGAACTTCTGTATTGGACTCACTCTCAACTTCTGTTGCAGATGTATCATCATTGTTAGTGTCATCTTCAGATAGAATACTTTCTATCTGATTTTCTAAAGACTCTGTTCCATCCTGCGTAGAAATATCGGTATTTTCTTCTGTCATATTTAACTCCTTTTACGTTCATTAAAAAAATCTGACTTCCATTTGTCAGTATCTGCAATGAGTTTTAGCATTCCTTGAAGAATCAAAGGATTAATATCGGAATTTGCTAACTTAACAATATTTTCAAGTTGAAACGACTTAATCATTGAATAATCTTCAGAAGTGATTAAGTCGTATTTTTTTGCAATAATATCCTTATTCATAAATCTGCATTTTACTTTCCGGTGAATTTCTCGGTATTTCTGCGTTATTAGGGATTTCTGTTTTTTGATTAGCCATACTGGCTTGAATATTATTAATCATTTCCTGAACCGCAGGATTTTGTAATAATATTTGTTGAACTTCCGGTGGAATTTCCTGCCCTGATTGCAAAAATCTTTCAGGATTTTCTACCCCTTTTTGTTCCATATACCAGACGAATACAGACTGTACATTTAATGGAATATGATTAGCAAACCGCTCTACTGCAAGAATAACCATATCAGCAAAGCTAAATCTTTCAGTCATAGAATTTCGGTCTGAATATGTATACCTATATTCACCTTGTCGTACATCATCAGTAATAACTACATTTTCGGGATTATTATCTTTATTAAGGAAAACTTGCTCTGTACCAAACTTAAAATTTGCACAAAGTTTAGCAACATTTTTTACAGTAGGAATAATAAAGTATTGATTAATAATATCTAAAACCATTGACAGACGCGTTGTTTGCCCTTGTGATTTGACATTTATTTCTGTAGCAGTCTTATCTCCACTTTCTTCGGCACCAACCATATTAGGGAAAATACCGCAAACTTCGCTCATTAAATCAGAAAGAAATGTTATATCATTAATAAAAATATTGCTCTGAAAAGTCATTGGCTGGATACTGCTTGATGTATAAAGCTGTGGATCATACGTTATAATCTTTCCTGGGTAAAGTTCCACATCATCATTATCAAAAAAATCTTTAGGACACAACAACGGTGGATTTTCTGTTAATGACTGCATATCTACAGTTTTATTAAGTAAATTTTCTTGTATATGAGCTAAATCCAGTACGGAATAAAGAGGACTTATCCCACGTTTAGTTTCAGGTTCTTGTAAAAAAGTGCCAAACGTAAATGGATTAATGACAAACTTATTTTTCTCAAACCTTACAAGATACTTACCACCTGCAACGACAGCGTGCCAGTTTCGTAAAACAGTACCATCAGGCATTGTAAAATTGCCCCAATGCTCTAAGACTTCTATTGTTGAGCCATTTTTATTCTTATTCAAAAGAGCTTCTTTTGACTGGTCTATAAGGTCGGAAGTGTCTGGCTCTTTACTTATCATATTCCGTAAATCACTTGCAATATCAGGCGTTATTTCATAACACTCATTATTTATAATATCTTCAGGAGTACGCCAAGTTCTGTAGATTTTCGGGCAATTATCAAAGTCGTCTGACTGTGAAACATCAAATACAAAATCTGCTGGACTAACGGGTATAACGTAAGGGTTATCATAAATAATACGTTCATCAATATAGAAATTCCTTCCTTTAGACTTTGCTTCTAGTATTTTAGGTAACTTTTTTAAATCTTGTGAAAACAATACTTCAAAGAAATTAATAGGTCTGCGGTATTCTTCTTTTCTGGTTTTCCAAGTGGTAAATGTTATTAGTTCCCCGTATAACAAAGCATTATCAATTACAATATCGCAAATATGAGAATAATCCATTTTTTCAAAAATATCCACAAGCATAGCTTTTTGCTTATTGGAATTGTTATCTGATTCTAAAGATTCACCAGAAACGTCAAACATTGAATTAATACCGGAGTATGTATTTTTCCAGATGAAAGCTTTAAATGTCTGATAGAACATAAAGAGCTTGCACATCTTAACTTTTGCTTTCCATTTCTTATTCTTATCAGTTTCTTTTGATAAATTCTTTTTGAAGAAAATTTCTGATATTAATTCATTAGCAAAAGATAAAACACTACTGCGAGCATCATCATAAGTTTTAAAATCATTAGCAATGCGTTTTGCAATATGAAGCTTATCTTCTGAAGATAACCTCTTAGTTCTATGGTCTTTATCAACAATATATTCCATTAAATATTATTCTCACTAAAACCTTCAATAACAAGAATTTCCGGTTGGTCTAACTTGACATTACCATCCTCATCCATACCAAGTGCAACCCTTAAACCTTTCTGTGCTTTTGAAATACCGGACATAATTAAATCCATATTATATGCAGATGCTCTGGGTTTTGCTTTCCCTTCGGTCAGTTCTTCCTTATACTGTTCCAGCAATGTTTGAATAACATCTAATGAATCATTGAATAATTGAATATGACGTTCATTAGCTTGAATTTTATCTTCTTCAACTCGCTGGTATAACTTGTTTCGGGTACGTTCTTCTATCTCTTTTTTCTTTTTATTAATACCTTCTCTACACATTCTTTCTGATATAGAAGAACGCTTAATATCTAAATCCGGGATTTGTTCCATAACAAAATCAAGAGTTTCACCACGCAGGTACATTGCCCTGATTTTTGCCCAATCCTTTGCAGTAGGTTTACGCTTCGGTGCTTCTTTTTTATTTTTCATAATAAAAATCCTTTAGAAAAAAAAAACGGCAGTAGGTGAAAAAGGGATAGAATACTGCCGTTAAATCAACACAATCACCACATAAGGTAAGGAGGACTTTAGGTAATTTTTATGGAAGAAATTAATTGTTTATTTCCATAAAAATCACATTTAAATTGTCGAATTTCAACAACTTCACCTTTAGAGTTATGAATTTCTCTATTTTCTCCATAACAGAAACCAAAAGGTGATTTCTTAAACTTTCTCATATCTTCATTTGTATAATTAACATCTTTTATCAGTATCGGCATAAGTTTTTCTAATTTTGCTCCACTGATTATTTCAGGAAAAACCTTACCGTCCGATTTTCTTGTTTCCACAAGTTTGGCAAGTCCTTTTTTGCATATAGGACAAGTGCCGAGGTAAAACTTTCTTGCTGTAAAATTTTTATTATCAAATAAAAACCACGTTTCATGAGGTTTGAATTTTGTATTACAGTGGGTAAACATATACAATAATCCCCGTAGGTTACGATACGTCAACTTTTTTTCGCCAGTCCCCTGTGTGTTTCCACATACGCTACTTCAAATGTCCGTATCAACTACTCTCATATTATTTACGATTTTGTAAAAAAAGTGTGACTATTTTGTCAAATTGTAAAAATAGTTTTACTTACTGTCATTCTTGTCACAAAAATAATGCAAAATATTTTATAATAAGGGGGTAAGTCAATGTTTCTTTATTTTTAGGCTCTTTAGTCCTCTTGATATAAGAGGGCTTTTTAATGCCCCTGTAAGGTCTGGGGATATATGGGTATGGATTTTCTATATTTAGAGAAAGTTAAAGCAGGGGGGTACGCCCCCCTGCAAGATTTCTATAAGTAATATGCGTTTACTGGTGGAACTCTATAAGAATGTAAAAGCGTTCTATATGCGTATATAGAGCAAAAAGGGCAACTACGTATAGTAATTGCCGTTAGTTAGTAGTATAATCTTTGAATAAAACATGTATATGCTTTATGAGGGAACGTTTCATGCGAACCTTTCCTACTGGCAACGAAATAACGGTGTAACGAGTCAAGTAGAGAAAGGAGGGCAGCGAATGCGGAAGCTAATAAAAATAGCTATCACCCTAATGATAGCCATTTTACAAATATTGCTTCTATATTTGTAAAGGAACGGTGCAAGCTCTAGGGTTGCAGCCTAGGGCTTGTTCCCTTACATATATATTATTTACGATTTTCCTCTGTTTGTCAATCCTTCTTTTTAACTCCTAATCCTCTTATCTACAATAGATTTAGCAGTTTCAAATCCAATAGGTATTATGTAATACAGTTCTTGCACAAAGTCTTTTCTTACATACTTATCGGTTAAATTACTTTCTTTGCTCTCTTTAAATCCTATAACTCCGTATCCTGTCTTTTCTGTTCTACCCGATTAAAGCACAAATTACAAATTTTTGGTGAAAATTATACTGAAATGAAAATTTTGTTACAGTTCCTAACAACGATTTCTACAACTTTAAAGTTATGGTGTTGTTAAGAACCGTAACAAGAATTGTATAATTTTAACCAAAACCGCTTACGCTATTTGTAATTCGTGCTGCGTAGTTATGGGTATGAACAGAAAAGACACGCTACTGCGTAGAAAGGATTTTATTATGGCAAAGAAAGAATTTAATCTGTTTTCGTATGTTTATGGCAGACTTTATGCAGAACAGTATTTTGAAAAAGATGGTATTGGGTATTTATTTGAAACATCTAAAAAAATCTATTCTTGGGAAGGGATTCTGTATTGGCTGAAAAAAGAAGGTCATATTTTTGACTATCATATCGGAAATGTTGATTTTAATACCTCGGTCATTACTTACAAGTTCAATCGTCAGCATCTTACAAACAAGTTCTATCTTCAAGCTATTGAAAAGAACTTAAAGAAAAACTCACTCTCTATTGAGCCTATGGGTGATTTAATTGACAAAAAAGCTTATGACGAGTTTGAAGCTCAATACAAAAAGCCTGTTGAATATATTACAGCAGCAGATAGATGTTTAAAAGAATTAAATGAAAAAATAATGGAATCGCTCCGTAAGGCTGATTCCAACTCCTCTAATAATGTTGGAGAACAGGAAGCGGCTTAGTCCGCTTTCTCAATGCCCTTTGGTAATAGATAATACGCGCTTGCGCGCCCTTGTCTATACCAAAGGGTTTTCTTTTCACTTGTTGTTTATGATTGCAGACAATTGCAATCACAAAATCAGATAAGCTAAATAAAACAAATTAACGCAATAAAGCTGCAATTATTGCTAAATAATAACCTATTCTTCATTAACTAATATACATGTTAATAACTATATATTAACTAATAGTTAATATATAGTTATTAATTAATATTAATTACTAGTTAAATCATGACTGATAGAAGTTAATATTAACGACTATTATTTGTTAATGTGCGAGGGATAGCAAAGAGGGCAGTTTCTTTCCGTTCTCTTTGTTTATTCCGGCATTGTAAAGTTAAAGGATTACACTAAGAAAGGTTTAATTTTATGAAAACAAGATTTTATTATCAGATTGATTATATTGATGAAAATGGATTTGCCAATTATATTGATACATTCTGCGAGAATAAGTTAAAAAAAGCTAAAAAACATTGGAAAATATTATCCCTTGCACAGGCTTGTATCAGTAGAGATACCTATTTTGTTTTAGACATGTATTCATATCAAGAAGATGAAACTGGTTTAGCAATTGATGATACTGATGAATGGATAAAACAAATTTTACCCGAAAGGAAATAGAAATGATATGTACAAAATGTAAGAAAATGATTAGTGCCAGCAATGGAAAAATTATTGATGAACAATTCTATTGTAAGCATTGTTTGGATAAATATAAAAAATTTCTTTCATTGTGTTATCAGTGCGAACAGCCAATTTTTACAGAAACTGCTTACAAAACCGAAAATAACCATTATGTCTGTAAAATGTGTAGAGCTGAATATTGTGGATTTTGTAAAGAGTGTGGCGGATTATTCCACGAAATTGATTTAGCCTGGCTTGAAGATGAACAGCGAGAAATTTGTATTTATTGTGCCCGCAAACAACGAAAGAGAGGTAATTTATGAATATAAACCAGTTTAGAGAAAACTTAGAACAATTTATTGGAACATTATCTTATCACAGGCTTAATTTATATCCTATATATGCAACAGATGGTGTTGAATATTTTTGCCGGACAGTAAAAGCATTTTGGTTATTTGATGATATGTCGGCAGTAGCAATGAAAAACAAAGACGAAGAATTTATTGTTGTAAAAATTCGCTCGGAAAATAACAAATGTGATGTTATTTATGATGATGGCAATGGTAAAAAGATATACCATCAGTATTATAGTTACACAGATTTGCCGGAAGGGGATTGGAAATTTTATATTTCAAATTATCCGACTGAAAAAGTGATTATGCTTCCAAGTGAATATTAAATATAAATAACAAAAAAGCACTTGTCTATTGTGACAGGTGCTTTTTAGAAAGGAATAGAAATGATTTGTAAAAATTGCGGAGCAATGGTATTGCCAGAAGAAGGGCATATCATAGACAGTGAATTTTATTGTAATAAATGTACTGTTGAATGTGACAATTGTGGTGAATACATTCTAGAAGATGATGCAATTAAAACCGCAGACGGTGATTTAATTTGTGAATCTTGTATGGATAACGATTACTTTACCTGTGAAGATTGCGGGGAAGTTTATCATGTAGATGATTCACATTGGATTGAAGATAAAGAAAAATATGTATGCGATAACTGTTTAGATAACTATTATGAATGTGAATGCTGTCAAAAATATTTTTCAAGAGCAGGTGTATATGCAACTTATGATGAAAATTGGGTATGTAATGATTGTTATGTTAATAGTTACTGTAGTTGTGATGATTGCGGCAGCGCTGTAAGTGATAATGATTATTACTACAATGAAGGTAATGGGTGTAATTATTGTCCTAATTGCAGTGGTAATCATTCTGATTCAATCTACAGTTATCATGGTTACTCTGATTTTTATAAATATAAAAAAGATGATGAAATAAATCCTCTTGAATACTTTGGCTTAGAGATTGAAGTATCGGGTGAAGAATATTATGCCGATACATTTCTATCTAAAGTTCCAAATGTTGTTCTGATGCACGATAGTTCAATTGAAGATGGGGGCTTTGAGATTGTATCAGAACCTATGACAAGAAGGTATATTGAGGAAGATTTTTTACCGCTATTGGAAAAAGGGATGAAATATCTTAATAATAATGGATTTACTGGACATAACCATGGCGGAATACATATTCATGTTTCACAAGAAATTTTTACTAAAAAAATGTTATGTGTATTGCGAAATGTTTTGTACTCGGGAAATGAAGAAGATTTGGATATATGGAAAGCCATTTCACAAAGACATACCTCGGAAATAAAACAATGGTGTAATTTTACAGAAGGAAAAAACTGTTCTGAGATTTTAGATAGTGAAGATAATTATCCGCCAATTTCTGATACAAGATATACTGCTTTAAATTATGACAGCAGAACAGGAACATACGAATTTAGGATATTCAATTCAAATACAAGAATTGAGCGAATAAAGAAAAATATCCAAGTTGTTTATTCACTTATTGACTATGCAAAAGCAAAAGAAAATAAATACGTATGGGCTGAAACAGAAGATTACATTGATTTTGTATTGAGAGATAGTGAAGCATACCCCGATTTGTATAAATTTCTTTATGACATGGGTATTGTACAACGACTTGAAGAAGAAAGGATGGCTGCATAATGTGTATTGCAATAGTTAAACCACAAGGAACAGAAATAAGTGATGAATATTTAAAAAATTGTTTTGAAAATAACCCGGATGGAGCAGGAATAGCATACGCTAGAGATGGTAAGCTATATATTGTCAAAGGTATTTTTAACCAAAATACCTTTATAAAAACAGTAAGAGAAGCTGAAAAGCTTGCAGAAGGCGATATGCTTATTCATTGCAGGATTGGTACAAGCGGAAAAAAGGATAAAGAAAATTGCCATCCGCATATCGTCAATGATTCCGTTGTGATGATTCATAACGGAATTTTAGATATTGATGTTCCACGAAATAGCAAAGTTTCAGATACTATAATTTTCATTCAGGAATATTTAAAAGATTTGCCAAAAGATTTTATGAAAAATCCTTCAATATTAAAAATGATTGAAAAAATTATTGGTTCACATAATAAATTTGCATTTTTAAATAGCAGAGGTGAATCTTCAATATGTAATAAAAATGCAGGAATAATGAAAGATGGCATTTGGTATTCCAATGATACTTTTGATTTTTATGGCTACTATTATCCATATACAGATTCAGAACTTTTGGAATATTTTGAAGATAGCATAGATTTGCTTGATGAAGAAGATTTAAATCAATTAGGGGAATACCCTTTTTTAGATACTGAAGAATACTCTTTCGTTCCATATAAGTCTGAATACTGGAATCTTTCAGAGAAATACATAGCCCTGCAAGAATATTCAGAGTTTCTATATAAAAAATACTTGGATAGGTATTATGAGTTTAACGAGTTATACAAGATTGCATAGAAAGGAGTAAAAATGAATTGGAATTGGCATTTGACAGATTCCGGTACATTGCAAATTTTTAATGATACAGCTTTGTACTGGGAAATTGACGGCTGTAACAATTATACAAAACAACAACAAAAAGAGATAGCACAAGAATTTATTAAAGATTATAAGGAGTGGATTAAAGAATGATTATTGATAAAGTGATTACAATCTGGTTAGATTCTGATGCAATGGAAGAAATAAATAAGATTACAGGTATAGATGCTTTTTCTACAGATAATTGGGTTGATTATAGCGTTGTTGAAGGGTACTCGGATTTAAAACAATATGTAACAAATGAAAACTTGGAAGCTCTAAAAAATGGAAAAGCTGATTATATCGCATTTAGGATAGATTATTAGAAAGGATAAGTATGTTTGAAAATGAATTAAAAATATGCCCTAGGTGTGGTAAAAAGTTATTGCTTTCAAATAAAGATAACTTTGCATATTTTTGTCCTGCTTGTCAGGAAGATTTTTATAGTTTTGAATGTATGGGAGAAGTAATATGTACAAACGAATTGATGTCGAAGATGAAACAAACGAATTTATAGATGAATATCTTACAAAAGAAGATGTAATACTTGATGCTACAAGATACTATCATGAACATTTTACAATGGATGATGATTATAACAAAGATTTTGAAGTTAAGACATACGGGCAGGCTATAAGTTTTTGGGAAGCTAACGGATATAAAATAGAAGCAGATGTACAGGACGATTATCAATGTCCGGTATGCCACAGCAAAAATATCGAATGTTATGGAAGTGAAATAGATGGTTTGCTTTTATATTACCGCTATTACTGTAATAATTGTAATGCAACCTTTGACGGGAATTATGAATTAAGTTTTACCGGTTATGATAACATTGTAAAAGACAAGGATGTCACTTTACCTGGCGAAACAAGCCAACAACACGACCAATAATTTTAAAATGTAGTGATTTATCAATTATAAACGGTTCGTAGTTTGTATTTATTGATATAGCTTTTATTTTATCACCCAATTTTTGTAATCTTTTACACATAGGATGTCCATCATAGTTAAAAATATAAATTAAGCCGTCTATTATGTTAGTTTTAGATTTATCAATTAATAACATGTCTCCGGCTTCAATTTCAGGTGACATACTATTACCTTCAGCAAATATAACTTCTGAAGCTTTTACATCTGCTTTAAAATATTGTAAAAAGTTATTGGGTAAAGAAAACATGTCTTGTGATTCTTCATCATAAACATCAACCCCATTTCCGCAGCTTGCAGAAACTTCATACTTAATTGGAATATTACTATGTGATGTTTGGACTTCCTGGGCGTCTATTTTTATTAATTTTGAATACAGTGGAATATCAATAAAATTTCTCTGTTCAAGATGTTGAATTAACCTATCTCTTTCTTTATAAAGCAGGCAGGAATCATTCTTCAATTTTGTACTAATATTTTGTTTTGATGTTCCAAGTATTTTTGCATAATCAACAATCTTTATATCCATAATTTCTTGCTGATATTCTTTAAAAATTTCATTGTGTTTTAACGGACTTGGAATATCCGCCATAGATTTGATAGGTGACATGTTATCCTCTTTTATTTACTTCCGCTTTACTTTTTATAAAGATTTACAATTGTTACAAATTGACATTAACTCTATAAAGCAATCATGCTCTAGCTATCCCAAATTGTAACATAATATTTAGCTCACGTCAATATGTATTGACTAATTCATAGAGTCGTTTAATAATATAAACAACATTTTAAAAATTTGAGAGAGAGTACGGTTTTTATAGGTCATACAAGTTTAAAACCCCGTATTAAGGCTGTGTTTTATACCTTAAATACATAGGCTTAATTGTTATGCAAAATTTTACGAAAGGAGTAAAAAAAAATGAAAGTAAAAGATGTAATTGAAGAATTACAAAGAATTGAAAACAAGGATGCTGAACTAATCCTAGCATTTGCGGATGGTAATGACACAACTGATTATGCATTTATTGAAGATAACACTGCCTATAATGATTATACGTATCTTACAGTAAATGGCAGTTTTGATAACGAACTTTATTAAAATCGAAAGGAGTAAACAAATGTTTACCGCAGAAGAACGCAGACAATACATTGGCGGTTCTGATATCGCCGCAGTAATGGGTATGAGCCGCTGGAAAACTCCACTTACACTATGGCTTGAAAAGACTGGTGAAATTGAATCCACTACAAACTCGGATAATGAAGCTGTAGAACTTGGCAGAGAATTAGAAGATTTTGTTGCAAAAAAGTTTACACGAGTAACCGGATTAAAAGTTCGTAAGCGACAAGAAAAATATACTCACAAAAAATATCCATTTCTCGTTGCTCATGTTGATAGAATCATTGTAGGTTCTGATGAACTTTTAGAATGCAAAACTTGTTCAAGTTATAAAAAAGATGAGTGGAAAGATGAAGATATACCAAAGGAATACATATTACAAGTTATCTGGTATCTTGGTATTACAGGTCGTAAAAGAGGACATATAGCAGTATTAATCGGCGGACAATGTTTCAAAACTAAAGTGATAGAATTTGATGCTGAACTCTTTAACATTATGGTTGATATGGCTGTGAAATTTTGGAACAATGTACAAAATAAAATAATGCCAGCTCTCACCCCTGATGATAATGACACAATGGCAAAAATTTATCCAAATCCTGATAAAGAATATATTGAAAATCAGGACTTAGAAAGTCAGGTTGAAAAGTTAGCCCAAATCAAGGCTGAAATATCAGCACTTGATACTGAAAGAAAATTGTTAGAAGCAGAACTCAAAAATATCATTAACACCCACGCAGGTATTCTTACCGAGAAGTACAAAGTGTCATGGTTTAAAATGGCACGAACAATTGTGAATACCGACCAACTAAAAGCAGACAATCTTTATCAAAAATATTCCAATACTTCTGTTACCAGAAGTCTAAGAATATTTGATAGAAACAAAAAAGCTGCATAACCAACTATAGAAAGGATTATAACAAAATGAAATGTTATTTTTGCGGCGGTAATCCTCGCAAAGAGAAGTTAATAGTGTCTTTTGGCTACTATTACTGTCCGCTCTGCGGTGAGAATATGGGAACTATCCGACAACGAAATCGAAAAAAGAAGAAAAATGCTACAAAGCAGAAAGGATGATATGAGTACACAAATTGCAGAACTTAAAACACAAGCCATTGAACAACGGCAAAGGTCTAAGCCAATTATGGATTTAATTCAGAAAAACTTAGTAGAACTGGGAAAAGCACTTCCGGCACACATGACGGCTGAAAGACTTGGAAGAATTGCCTTAACAACAGTACGCAAAAACCCAGAGCTTGCAGAATGTACGCAAGAATCTTTTTTAGGTGCATTATTTCAGGCAGCGCAACTTGGCTTAGAACCTGATATTGACGGTCAAGCATATTTTCTTGTATTCAACAATTCAAGAAAGATTAACGGTAAATGGACTAAACTCAAAGAAGTTCAGTTTGTAATCGGCTATAAAGGCTATGTTGAATTGTTTTACAGACACGAACTCTCATTAAAAGTCAGCATGCATACTGTTTATGAAAAAGATTACTTCGATTATCAATATGGTACTAACGAGTATATTAAGCACATTCCTTATGACACCCCAAATGAAAATGGTGAAGTAGATAGAGGAAAGCCTATCAAATACTATGCTATAGCACATCTTACTAATGGAGCATGCTTATTTATGGTTATGAGCAGGTCAGAGTGTATAAAACATGCGAAAAAACACTCAAAAGCATATATTGAAATGGAATTTGATGAAGCAGAGAAAAAATATGTAAAAATCACAAATCCTCATTTCAATCCCAATTCAGCCTGGGTAACAGATGAAAATGCTATGTGTAAAAAAACTGTACTCTGCCAATTGATGAAAACTGTACCTAAATCTGTTGAAATCAGGAAAGCTCTGGCTATGGATAACACAACTAAAATCAGAGTTTTAGCTGATATGTCAGAAGTTAAAGATATTACTAATTGGGATGATAAAAACCTTGAAAGGAAAATTGAAAATGAATGAATTTAAAATACTCGGTCGGTTAAATTGGCTTAAAATTCAGTATTTTGATAATGGCACTTGTATGACAAGTATTTATCTGGGTAAAAAGAAACCGAAAGTAGACGAATATGAAACTTTCCCAATATTATTTTTTAATACAAGAAAAGATAATGTTGCAGAACGTATAGCTGAAAACTGTGTACAAGGGGATTATATACGTATTAACGGCAAAATTACTGTTAATGAATATGAAACAAAAGATGGTAAAAAGCGTTCAAAAATAGAACTTATCGGCTGGAACTTTAAAAAAGTCCGCTGGAATGCTGAACTCAATAAATATGAAGATATTGATATAGACAATGATGAAAATATTACATCAGATACAGAACAAGCAGCGTAACCCCAAATCTGATTTTTAAAGAGAGAGAATATATATATTAATGCTTTTACTCAAAGACTATGAACAGGAAATTACCTCAATGCTAGTTGCATCAAAAAAGGATATGCAACAAGTGATTTTAAGCCAGCTATCAAAGAAGATGTTTACAACACGTTTGTATGCAAGAATTTTTGATATTGCAGAGCTTCTGTTCAATTCCGGTAAAGAAGTAAATGTTTTTAATATTGCAGAAAAATTATCCAGTAATGAGGATAAAAAAAATGTGCTTTTTCTTCAGGAAAGTTTTATTACAAACATAAATTACAAGTTCTATATTGGAAAAATTCAGGAAGCTTATTTTGATAGGGTTACTCAAAATGCTTCATCTTATTCTGAAATAGAAAAAATACAAAAAGAAAAAGAGAAATATACAGATACTTCAATATTATTGGATATTACATATCAAGCAGATAAGCTGCTTGTTGAGGATAAAAATATTAAGTTGATAAAAACAGGTTATCCATCAATAGATGCAAAGCTCGGCTGTATGCGAGGGGGTGATTTTATTATACTTGCCGGCGCACCCGGTATGGGGAAAACATGCATGATGATTAACCTAATCGCAAATATTGCCAGACAAGGTTTAAAGGTTGATGTATATAGTTTAGAGATGTCTTTACAGCAACTGCAAAACCGTTTTATCTGTTCACAAGCTAAAATTGATGCAAGTAAATTAAGAACGCAGTCGCTTAGCCGATATGAGAAAGATATTTATCAAAGATATGTCTATGAAGTTTTACCAGGTTTACCTATAAAGATATCTGCTCAATACAACATAACTGTTGATAAAATCAAAATGTTGGAAAAAAAGTCTAGCAGTGACATTGTTTTTATAGACTACCTTGGTTTAATTAGCGGTGGCAATACTAAGACAAGCTATGAAAGGATTAGCGAGATTTCAAGAGAGCTGAAATTGACTGCTATGGAACTAAACAAACCTTTCTTTGTCCTACATCAACTTAATAGGGGCTATTCTGACAGACAGGATAAACGCCCTAGATTATCGGATTTAAGAGATTCTGGGAAGATTGAACAAGATGCAGATACAGTGTGTTTTATCCACCGACCTGCATACTTTGAGCCTGATAAATATAGAGATTTCGACTTACGGTTTATTGTTGAAAAGTCTAGGCACACTGAAGGTGGTAAGACCATAGAACTTTATTATGATTCTATTACTCAAACTGTAAAGGAGCGATTTCATTATGAACGGTAATCTATATTCACAAAATAATATGTCACAAGTTGAAAAAGTTTTTACACATTTAATCAAGCATGGAAAAATAACTCCTGAAGAATGCCTTGATTTATATAATATAAAATATTTAGCAAAATGTATAAGCAGATTAAAAGAGCGTAAAGTTAATATTTACAGCGTTTTTTGTGATACAGAAAAACGACTTGATTCTAAAGTAAAAGAATATGTATTGTGCAAGGAGCAACCCCCACAGGTCAAAAAAATGATTGAAACATGCCAAGGTAACTTTCTACAAAAAATTGCGTAGGGGGGCGTATGGAAAAAAGCGGACTTTGGACTAAGCAAAAGACAGCAGACTATTTGTTTGCGGATATGGTTGATAACCCTAAAAAAAGATTAATAAAGTTAAATAATTGGATTGCTAGAAAAATCATACCTAGAAAGGTCATGGATAAAATGGGCAAAGAAATAGTATTTTTCGAGGATTCTGTAAAAGAATGGCTCGAAGAAAGAAAAAGAAAGGTGGCTTAATATGACAACAAATGAAAGTCCAATATTAAAAAAATGGTCTTATAGATTTCAGCTTAATGGAATTGAATATAGTGGTACTTGTGTTGGTGCAACAAATAAAAAAGAAGCTGACAAATATGAAACGATTGTAAAAGCTGAAATAATGAAAGGTAATTTGGGAATATTAGATAATAAACCTAAACCTCGATTAAAAGACCTTATTCCTTTATACTTAACATACTCTGAAACCAATAAAAAATCTCATAAAGGTGATATTTTCAGCACAAAGATATTTTTAAAATACTTTGGTAACATTGAATTGAAAAATATTACTCCACAAATGATTGAGGATTTCAAAGTTAGAATCAAACAAGATAGAAATAATAAAAATGCTACTATAAACAGGCATTTAGAAGCTCTAAGTAAAATGTTAAATATTGCAGTTGCTAATAATCTCTTAAATAAAAATCCAATGTGGTCTGTAAAAAAATTGAGAGAGGATAATCATAAGGTTAGAGTGTTATCTCTAGATGAAGAAAATCGATTGTTTGAAGAAATTGAACGAGGTTATGAAGTTGTTGGGCGAGATAGAAAGCATAAAATAGTATATCCCTATTTGCATCTTAAACCTCTTATAGTATGTGCTTTACAAACAGGTATGCGCAGGGGTGAAATCTTTAATCTGAAGTGGAGCAATATTGATTTTGAATATGAGTTTGCTGAATTATTGGAAACGAAGTCTGGTAAATCTCGCAGAGTACCTATATCAAGTAAATTTATGGAAATTTTAAATCAATTAGACCGTAATACTGAATATGTTTTTACCAATCCTGCAACTGGTAAACCATATAATGATATCAAAAATTCATTCCATACCGTTTTAGAAAAAGCTAATATTGAAAACTTTAGATTTCACGATTTTAGGCATACAGCAGCTACAAGAATGTTAGAGAAGGGGGCTGATATCAGAACTGTCCAGGAAATCTTAGGACATTCAAGCGTAATTGTTACCCAAAGATATACACACACAACTCCACAATATAAAAAGAAAGCTATTGAATTACTATGTGCTTAATAAAAATAATTTATTTTATTAATTTTTTATTACAAGTAATTTATAATTATTCCATATCAGATGATATCAGTTATATAGGTCGGGAAAAAGTCGGGAAAATGCAAAAAAACGACCATTTTTTGACATTAAAAAAGAGGGCTGAAACCCTCTCTATAAAAAACTCCCCAGGTTGGACTCGAACCAACAACCTACCGGTTAACAGCCGGTTGCTCCGCCATTGAGCTACTGAGGATTATTCAGTCTTATTCAATTCACTTTATTATACTAACAAATAAAAAAAATTTGTAAAGGGGGGTAAATAAAATTTATGAGTTCACATGCCAAAATCTTCATACAACTTAACTCTTTGCAAAAATTTATTTGTCGATGGTATGATAGAAATATCAAGGAGAGATATTACAAAAAATGAATTATCACAATATTACAAAAGATGACATGCTTAACGGCGACGGTTTAAGAGTTGTTTTATGGGTTTCAGGATGTACGCACCATTGCCATGGATGCCAGAATCCAATCACCTGGGATGTTGCAGGAGGTATTCCGTTTGATAAAGCGGCGGAAGATGAGCTTTTTGAAGCACTTAGCAAACCGCATATTTCAGGAATTACTTTCTCTGGGGGAGATCCGCTTCACCCGTTTAACAGAGATGAAGTTTTTAGATTAATAAAAAAAATAAGAAAAGAACTTCCGCAAAAAACAATTTGGCTCTATACAGGTTTTCTATGGGAAGAAATTAAAGACATTCCTGATATCGCAGATATTGACGTTATTGCTGAAGGGAAATTTGTTATGGAGCTTCTTGATCCAAAAATTCACTGGGTGGGAAGTTCTAACCAAAAAGTTATTGACGTAAAACCAACTCTTGAATCCGGAGAATTAGTTTTACACAATACTTAAAAAAAGAAGCCTTAGGGCTTCTTTTTTTAAGTATTGTCACATTTTATTAAGAAATATTTTCCAATAATTAATCATTTGATATAATACATAGCATGAGGCTATGGTGTGTTCAGGAGGGAAGTATGAAAGAACGCGAAAGTAATGTATTATCTTTATTGGAAGATAAAACTAATATATACGCGCGAAAAATTGCGTTAGGCATGAAAACACAATTTGGTTGGAAAGAGCTTACTTATGACGGTCTTGGCTTAATGTCAAGAAGACTTGCTGCATATCTTATGAACGATTTGGGAATACAAAGAGGAGAAAAACTCGCTATTCTTTCTGAATCTAAACCAGAATACGGAGTCTGCGTTTTTGCATCCGTTATATCCGGCCTTATTACCGTTCCGCTGGATATAAAGCTTACGAAATACGAACTTCAATCTATTCTAACAGACTGCCTGCCTTCTGTTATGCTTGTATCACAGAGTTATATTGACAAAGCACTTGAACTACAGAAAGTAATCCCTTCACTTAAGCATATTATTGTAATGGATGAGCACCCTGTTAATGAAAATCTGCAAAGTATTTATACAATACCAAATAATTATACCTGCAAATGGAGACACCGTTCCAGAAAGTCAGTAGTTTTTATAATTTACACTTCTGGAACAACCGGCAATCCCAAGGGTGTAGAAACAACCTTTGGAAACATGCTTGCCCAGCTGAAAGACTTGAAAACAGCATTTAATCAGATATTGCCTTACGGCGATGTAAGAGTATTATCAATCCTTCCTATGAATCATCTTTTTGAAATGACAGTAGGCTTTTCAACATTTTTGAACCTCGGATTTTCCGTATATTATACACACAACCTCAAACCTAAAGATATCCTTAATACAATGAGAGATAGAAAGATAACGTTTATGGTTGTTGTTCCTGCTTTCTTAAAACTGCTTAAGACTGGTTTAGAAGCAGAGATGAAGAATACTTCAAAGTTTTCACAGAAGATGTTCCCAATTCTTTATCATTTTGCTAAATTTGTACCATTTATTTGGGCCAAAAAGCTAATGTTCAGAAAAATTCACAAATGCTTTGGCGGCTCTTTCAAAGGATGCATGTCAGGGGGGGCACCGCTTGATTTGAACGTAGCAAAATTTTTCCAGAGAGTCGGAATTCAAGTATATGAAGTTTACGGTCTAACCGAAACAAGCCCGATTGCAACAATTAATATAGAACGGAACAGGGATTTACGTTCCGTAGGCAAACCTCTTCCTAGTTATGAGGCCAAAACAGACCCTGAAACAGGAGAATTATTACTTAAAGGTCCCTCTGTAATGAAAGGTTACCATAACCAACCTGAACTTACGCGTGAAGCAGTTGATGAAGATGGCTGGTTCCATACGGGAGATATTGCAAAAATTGATGAAAGCGGAAGGGTATACATCACAGGCAGAATTAAGAATATGATTGTTCTCTCCGGCGGTAAAAAAGTTTTCCCGGAAGAAGTAGAATCTGTGCTTGAAAAAAGCGACTTGTTTTCAGAAGTCTGCGTTTTCGGAGTTTCAAGAGAAGGCGGAGCAAAAGACGGTACTGAAGATATTGCAGCAGTTGTTGTTCCTTCAGAAGAACTTAGAGATAAGTATAACGATGAAGAACTTGACCAGTTGATGAAGGGTGAAGTAAAACGATTATCGCAGCGTCTTACACCATACAAACGTCCTATAAATATTACAGTGCTTAAACAAGCACTTCCTAGAACGGCTACCAGAAAAGTACAGAGGAAAAAGGTTAAAGAACTTATTCAGGCATAGGAGTTCAAACATGAAATTTGACACAAAATTATTACACGCCGGCCATAATCCTAAAGAGCATCAAATGTGTATAAATGTGCCTATATATCCGACAACCGCATTTGATTTTGACGATGTTCAGCGCGGTGCAGATTTATTTGATTTAAAAGTCGAAGGTGATATATATACCAGGCTTTCTAACCCGACAAATAATATCCTTGAGAAACGCCTTGCCGAACTTGAAGGCGGAGTCGGAGCTTTATGCTTTTCATCAGGACAGGCGGCAACAACCGCTGCTATCTTGAATATAACAAACACCGGAGATGAAGTTGTTGCCGCCTCTACTCTTTACGGAGGAACATGTAATCTTTTCTCATCTACATTCAAAAAACTCGGCATTAATGTAAAGTTTGCAAAAGGAGAAGAGCCGGAAGATTTTGAACGTGAAATAACCGACAAGACGCGGTGTGTGTTTATTGAACTTTTGTCAAATCCGGCACTTAATATCATAGATATTGAAAAACTTGCTGATGTTGCGCATTCACATGGAATTCCGCTTATTGTAGATAACACAATCCCGAGCCCTTACCTGTGCCGCCCGATTGAGTGGGGCGCTGATATTGTTGTTCATTCGACTACAAAGTATATTTCAGGCCACGGAAATGCTATGGGCGGAGCGATTATTGATTCAGGAAACTTTAAATGGGGGGTAAATGGAGGGGGAAAATACCCTGAGCTTACAACTCCGGATGAATCATATCACGGAATTGTTTATACAGAAACTTTTGGGAGAGCTGCTTATATTGTTAAAGCAAGAGCACAGATTTTAAGAGACATGGGTGCCTGTCCGAGTCCTTTCAATTCGTATCTTACTTTATCCGGCCTTGAAACCCTTTCACTTAGAATGCAGAAGCACTGTGACTCAGCGTTAAAAATTGCAAAGTGGCTTGAAGATAACCCTTCAATAAGCTGGGTTAATTATCCGGGGTTAAAGAGCAGCAAGTATTATGAGCTTGCTCAAAAATACACTCCGAAAGGATATTCCTCAATTGTAGGTTTCGGACTTAAAGGAGGGGCAAAAGCAGGTGAAAAGTTTATTAATTCGCTCACAATTCCTATTCACACGACAAATATAGGTGACACACGAAGCATAATAACTTACCCGTATTTGACTACACACAGGCAGTTAAGCGACGAACAAAAAATTGCCTGCGGGGTAACAGACGACTTCATGAGGTTCTCTGTAGGTCTTGAAGACGTTGATGATATTATTGAAGATTTAGACAGAGCTATAAGGTTAAGCCAATGTTAGTAGAAACAAAACTTTTCAAAATTAATGAGCTTGTCCATCTTGAATCCGGAAAAGAGCTTCCTCAAGTCGAAATTGCCTATGAAACATATGGAAAATTAAATGAAAACGGCGACAATGCAATACTGCTTCTGCATGCTCTTACAGGTGACGCTCATGCTGCAGGCTACCATCAAGGCGATAAGAAGCCGGGCTGGTGGGATGATATGGTCGGTTCAGGCAAAGCTTTTGATACTGATAAGTATTTTGTAATCTGCTCAAACATGCTTGGAGGCTGCAAGGGAACAACAGGTCCTAATTCTATTAATCCGGCTACCGGAGTTGAATACGGCTTAAGTTTTCCAGTTATTACAATTGAAGATGTAGTAAAAGTACAAAAGAAGCTTATAGATTTTCTCAGAGTAAAAAAACTTATTGTAGCCGGCGGTTCAATGGGAGGCATGCAGGCGCTTGAATGGGCATTAAGCTACGGAGATATGGTAAGCCATGTTATAGTAATCGCTTCCACACCAAGGCTTTCAGCTCAGAGTATTGCTTTTAATGCTGTTGGCAGAAACGCGATACTTTCTGACCCGAATTTTAACAACGGAAATTATTACCACGCTGAAAAGCCGGAAAAGGGGCTTGCTATAGCGAGAATGGTAGGACATATAACTTACCTTTGCGAAGAAGCTATGCATGAAAAATTTGCAAGAAGATTTCAGGATAAAGACTCGCCTAACTTCAACTTTGATATTGACTTTGAAGTTGAAAGCTATCTTGCACATCAGGGCCAGACTTTTGTAGACAGATTTGATGCAAACAGTTATCTTTATATAACAAAAGCTGTTGATTACTTTGATATTGCTAAAAAGTACGGTTCGCTCGAAAAAGCATTTAAGGATACAAAGTCCAAGTATCTGGTTATTTCATTTTCTTCAGACTGGCTGTTCCCATCAAGTCAGTCAAAAGAGCTTGTTAAAGCGTTAATGGAGAATAAAAAAGATGTTTCTTATTGTGAGATACAATCACCTTGCGGACATGATGCATTTCTTCTGGAATACGAAACTCAAACCCGAATAATAAGGAGTTTCTTATGCACAGACTAAACGAACATTACACAGAGTCAAAAGGACTTCATCTGAATTATTCTATCATTACAGATATGATAGAAGCAGGAAAAAATGTTGTCGATTTAGGCTGCGGTGACGGCACGTTAACAAAAATGCTTAAGGATAAAGGCGTACGTGTAAGCGGAATTGATATTAATCAGGATAACATTGTCAAATGTCTTGAAAAAGGGCTTTCAGTAATACAGGGTGATATTGACGAAGGGCTCCAAGAATACCCTGATAATTCTTATGACTACGCAGTTTTAAACCAGACATTGCAATCAGTTGAAAAACCCGATTATGTTATACGGGAAATGCTTAGGGTTGCAAAACACGTAGTGATAAGTTTTCCTAATTTTGCCTACTGGCGGGTGCGTTTCTATTTGATGTTTCACGGAAAAATGCCGAAATCAAATATACTGCCTTTCGAATGGTATGATACGCCGAATATCCACCTTTTAACTATAAAAGATTTTTATGATTTTGCAAAACGCCATAATTTCAGGATTGAAAAAAAATTGTGTATGACAAGAGCACGAATAAGAAAGAGTTTATTTCACAAACTTTTTGATAACTTATTTACCGAGGAAGTGATATTTTTATGTACGAAGAATTAAGTGAAATACGTCAAAAATGTTTGAATTGTCATAAGTGCCCGCTTGCTGCTTCAAGAACTAACATAGTTTTTTCTGACGGCGTACCAAATCCGAAACTAATGCTTATAGGAGAAGCTCCTGGATTTTATGAAGATCAGCAGGGAAAACCTTTTGTCGGGAAAGCAGGACAGCTTCTCGACAGGATTTTTGCATCTGTAGGATTTACGCGAGAAAAAGATATTTATATATGCAATACGTTAAAATGCCGTCCTCCTGATAACAGAAACCCGCTTCCGGAAGAAAAAGAAGCCTGCTGGGAGTATTTGAAAGCCCAGATAGAAATTATTAAACCAAAGATAATTTTGCTTTGCGGAAATGTTGCAGTGCAGTCGATTTTGGGAAATATCGGAGGCATTACAAGACTCAGAGGCAAATGGTTTCCTCCAGAGAGAGCAGTTGTGGAAGTTTATGGTGCAAAGATGATGCCGATTTTCCATCCGTCGTATTTATTAAGGAATGATACACGTGAAAAAGGCGGCCCTAAATGGCTTATGTGGCAGGATATTCAAGAAATCAAATGCGAATATGATAAGCTGTAAGCTTACATCCGGCTTTGTTCACGCTTTATAGCTTCAATTTCTTCTTTCATCCGATTTTTCATATCTTCCTGCTGTTTCTTTTTTAACACACGATATTCCACAGTCTGCCCTGCAGTCAAAATCCCGCCAATTTGTTTTTCATAATCTTTTTTTAACAGGTTCAGGCTTCGCTCCACTACTTTGAATTCTTTCCGGACAGATTTCACTTTTTTTATCGTACAATCACTGCTGCTTGCAATCCTTTCCAATTTCTGCGACAGCATAGACATTTCCTGTAATTCAGGGTACAATTTTTCATAAAAAATTCTATCAAGTTCATTTATCTCGTGTGTCTGTTCAGAGGTTAAATCCAGCGAACTATAGATAGCAGCTCTGCCGTTTTTAATTTTTTCGAGAATTTCAGAAGTCTGAAATTCTGCAAACACAGGATTAATAAAAAAGTTGAAGAAACATGCAAACAAAATCAAATTTCTCATATCAAATATTCTACTTTATATTGCATTGTTTAGCAACGTTTTGAAAGTCGTATAGAATTTATTCAAACTATATTAGAATCAATGGAAAATTTTGCTAAATTATACAAATAAAAAAGAGTTCTATAAGGAACTCTTTTTTATGGAGCGGAAGACGAGACTCGAACTCGCGACAGTCTGCTTGGAAGGCAGATACTCTACCAACTGAGCTACTTCCGCAGAAGTATAAAATTTTCATATAAAAATTTTATACTAAACATAATTAATTATCAAGTATTATTATTGCGGCAATGATGTATTTGCTCCCTCTAGGGCTGGAGCAGAATTTACTGCTGCGTCTATTGCTGAAGTATCTTCCGGAGCTGTATGAGCATATAACCTCAGGCTTAATGTTGATATTAAAATCTTTTTATCTTTTGCATAAGGCTTGACTTCCAGCTCATTTATTCTGATATAGTATGGATACTGGTATAAATCTTGTATAAGTTTGCCTAAATTTACATAGTTTGAAACCAGCTCCATGTTTACATCACATACAAAGTAAACATCTTTACCGAATTTTACGAAAGCATCAGTATCTGGATTGTATTTATAATCAATTGCTTTTATTTTTACAGAATTTGCATGAAGCATTTCTATTACATCATTATATAAAGTAAAGAACAGCGTTTCATTACCCAAATCAGACTCTATTGGAGAATATATTTTCTTTTGGGATGAAACTATAGAATCTTTAATTTGTTTAATTTTCTTTTTAACAATATCCAACTTTGTCTGTAACTCTGCTACTTCACCTTCTTTGGCTTCAATCTGTGCTGCAAGCGATTTAGACTCTGCAACTTTTGGAGAAATCATAGAGTATGAGCCGAAACCCAGCATTACTGCTAATACCGCAAAAATTATTACGCCATAATATTTTTTATATTTATCCATCTCAAATCCTTCTAATTGCTTTCGTTAATAGGTTCTAGCCCTGGAAGGCCATTGTTGTCGGTATTTTCTGTACCTTGTTTAGCCTGGGATTTACCGGCATTTTTATCATCTGAAATTATAAATTCATAGAAATCCGCATTTAAAGATGTCAGGATAGAATCTGTATCAAATTCTTGACTATTTGTGTTATCACCATTTTCAACATTCTCTTCTATTGGAGTAAAGCTTGTTTTAGAAGCAAGTCCCAGTTTTTGAAGCTTAATGTCGGAATTTGGATTATAATCCTTTATGCTTCTAAAAAACGCATAAACACTCTCAAGATTATCCGCCTGACCTTCAATAGTTGTCTTGTCAGATAATTTTAAATGTGTAAGCCATAGTTTTTTAGGGATTTCTGTTCCAACAATAGTATAATAAGAATAAATATTCTTATTATGAGCAAGGCCCAATCTTATTTCATCTCCCTCATCAAATAAATCTGATGATACGTTTTCATTATCTTTTAAGAATTGGTTAATTTCTTGTACCTTCTGATTTAGTTCAGCCATTTTATTCTGCTGAGTAGAAATTAAATTTGCATAATATAATAATGCACCTACTGTTGGCAAAATAATAACTATTGCCACAACTACAAATGCAAAAATCAGAAGCTGCGGTGTTAATACAATTGTTCTTCCGGCAAGCATAATTTCTGGCGGCTGCTCTGATGTATAAATATCACCTAAAGATTTATTGAATAAGTTAAAATGTGCATCAGAGTATTGTTCAAAATCTTTGTAAATAGCTGCACCAATAATATCCAGTGATACTATATTTGCAAATTTTTCATCTACTTCCGGTCCTAATTCCAAGAATGCTTCTTTAGAAAAACAATTTGCTTCCTGATGGATTATTGGAGCAGTGTAAGATAATTTACTTGCCAGAACTTCCGCGCTGATAATATTAGTTTTTGAAACAACGCACAGATACTTGGAAGGTAAATTTTTGAGAATTGGTGTTACAGCTCCTACTACAGCAGAATAGTTTTCAGCATCATCTAGAACCTGACCGATACTAATTCTTTCTTCATAAGTATCTACATAGTTTTTACCGTTCATTGTTATAATTCTGCAGCAATAGCTGTCAACAATTAAAAGCACCCAAGAATCAATGCTGACATCAACTCTTTGTTTATACATTAGAGCATTGAGCACAGAATTTACGGAAGTATCAATTCCAACCAGCTTATAGCCCATGTCTTTAATGCCTAAAGCAATCTCAATTAACATTTGTTTTTGAGCTGCTGTATAAGCTATTTTATAAAACTGCATTGAAGCATTTGGCAGTCTTACAGCACTTACTGCCGGTTCTACTGTTTTAAAGATATAGTGGTCAGCAAGCTCTTCCTCTATTGCATTAGAAATCTGAGCTTCATCAAGAGCTGCCGGATAATCGTTTGTTTTGAAAGCAACTGTAGGAATATTAAGCACAACTTCAGTTCCTTTTGGAATTTGCAGTTCAAAGAACAAATCCTGCAATGCTTCTTTAAATAAGTCTAAATCTGCTATTTCACGTCTGCTTGCATCATATTCAAGCTGTCTGATTCCGTATTTCAAAACAGTTTGAGTTGCGAAATCAATCTGAGCAACCTCTAAACCAACTTCAGGAGTTACGGACACACCTACTATACTACTCTTCTTCAATAATGCCATATCAGTTTCTTCCTATTTTTTTTTATTGTACAATAAAATTTAAATTTTGTACACAGGATAAATAGATGAAAAATTTAATTGAAAAAATTAGAAAGCTGAAAGAAGAGAAAAATGCAATTGTCTTGGCACATAGCTACCAGAATATAGAAATAGATGAGGTTGCAGACTTTGTAGGAGATTCTTTATATCTTAGCCAGAAAGCTAAGGAAACCAATGCAGATATCATCGTATTTGCAGGAGTTTATTTTATGGCACAGACTGCCAAAATTATTTCTCCTGAGAAAAAAGTTTTACTGCCTAATATAAATGCAGGATGTTTAATGGCTGACATGATTAACCATCAACAAATGGTTGAATTTAAGAAAAAAAATCCGGATGCACCGGTTGTATGCTATATTAACTCGACAGCCGAAGTTAAGTCAGAGTGCGACATTTGCTGCACAAGTTCTAATGCATTAAAAATTGTTAAGAGCCTTAATGCTCCGAAAGTTCTTTTTCTCCCTGATGCAAATCTGGGCAAATGGGTTGAGAGCAAGCTTAGCAAAGTTGAAGTTATAACGTATGCCGGCAACTGTCCAGTCCACCATGATATTGAAGTTAAAGACATTGAACTGGCCAGAAAAAAACATCCGGACGCTAAAATATTAATCCACCCTGAATGCAAGCCGGAAGTAAGCAGACTTGGTGATTATGTCGGAAGTACAAGCGGCATAATGGAATATGTACGAAAAAGCAAAGATAAACAGTTTGTAATTGTTACAGAAAAAGGTGTTGCTGACAGACTTGAACGTGATTATCCGGATAAGAAATTTATTTTGATTAAAAATAACATGCTTTGCGAAAGCATGAAATTAACAACACTTGACGAAATTTTGTATTCGCTCCAGCATGAAGTTAATGAGATTACGCTGGATGAAAATATAAGAAAACGCAGTGCAAGCTGTATTGAAAGAATGTTGAAGGTTTCAAAATAATGGAAAATAATACCATAGTTTACGGCAAAAATGCTGTCATAGAAGCTCTAGAAGCAAATAACAGGACTTTTAATAAAATCCTGATTTCCAGTAATGCGCACTCTGACAGTAAAATCGAAAAGATAAAAGAGCTTGCTTCAAAACAGGGAATTGTTTTCCAGTTTGTTAATATGCAGAAACTTAATCAAATTGAGCCGGAAGGACGTCATCAGGGTGTAATAGCACAGATTTCACCGGTAAAATACATTGAGCTTGATGATTTTATTGAAAAACATAAAGGAGAGCTTACGAAAGTTGTTGTTCTTGACGGAGTAGAAGACTCGCATAATGTAGGAGCAATAATCCGTTCCTGTGTATGTGCAGGAGTTAAGGGAATTATACTCCCTTCAAGACGAGGAGTACTTATAAATTCGACAGTTGAAAAAACCAGTGCAGGTGCTGTTAACCACATTTCAATTATCAAAGTAAACAGTCTTGTAAATGCGATACAAAGACTAAAAGAAAACGACTACTGGGTAATTGCTTCTGATCATCATGCAAAAGATAATTATTTTAATATTGATTATACTAATATGAACTTTGCTCTTATAATGGGGGCTGAGCATGCAGGGATTTCGCGGTCACTGTTAAAGCTTTCGGACTTTGTAGTCAAGATTCCGATGTTAACAAATTTTAATTCTTTAAATGTTTCCAACGCTGCTGCTATAATATTATTTGAGATGGTTCGACAAGAGGTAGAGAAAAATGGCAAAAAAAAGTGATACATTAAATTTAATAATAGATGATATTTCTGATGAAGGTGTTGATTTTAACAGCATAGAACCGGTTGAGGAAGATGATGATACTATTGCTATTGAAGAACCAAAAACCCAAGAAAGCTTAAATTCTGTAAATTCTGACGATTCAGTAAGGATTTACCTCCAGCAGATTGGTAAAATTCCTTTGCTTACTCCGGAAGAAGAACTTGAAGTTGCAAAGAAAATTTACGAAACACAAAGCGAAATTGCAAGAAAAGTGCTTATTAATGCAAACCTTAGACTTGTTGTAAGTATTGCGAAAAAATATATAGGAAGAGGACTTTCTTTTCTTGATTTAATTCAGGAAGGCAACATGGGGCTTATCAAAGCTACCGAAAAATTTGATTATACGAAAGGATACAAATTTTCAACCTATGCAACATGGTGGATTCAGCAGTCAATAACAAGGGCAATTGCGGACAAGGCAAGAATTATAAGACTGCCTATACACTTAATTGAATCGATTAATAAAATTAAAAAAGCCACTATGGATTTGACAACAGAACTCGGAAGAATACCTGTTAAGCAGGAAATTGCTGATAAGATGGGCATTCCTGTTTCAAAATTAACATCAATCATAAAGGCAACTCAGTCTACAATAAGTATAGACACGCCAACAGGACAGAAAGATGATTCAAACAAGATTATTGACTACATTGTAGATGAATCAACAATAGCGCCGGATTCGCTTGTATCACAGGAGAGCATGCTAGATGATATCAAAGGCATGCTTGAACAGTTAAGCCAGAAAGAAAGAGATGTTTTGATTTTACGTTTCGGACTTAACAATGACGGAAACAAAAAGACTCTGGATGAAATCGGTTCAATATACGGAGTTTCAAGAGAACGTATAAGACAGATTGAAAACCGTGCAATTTCTAAATTAAAGAAATTGTGCAAAAATAAAAACCTGACCTCGGGATTGAAAAACTACTTCGGAGGCTAGGAGGTAAATGTATTCAGTCGGTATTGAAACTACAGACTAAACAAATACCGAGTCTCCCTCAAAGTAATACTACCAGTGAAAAGAGAAAAAATGGCAAATTTAGATAGAATTAACGAATTAATTGGAGAAAAAGATTTTGATAAAGCTCAGGAACTTATAGAACCTGCACTTAAAGAAGAGCCGGATAACATTGAGCTTTTGAAACTCGCAGGCCTTACAGCAGTTAACCAGGGTAACTATGATAAAGCACGGATAGCATTTGAAACAGTTGTTAAATACAATCCTGAGGATGCAACTTCATTCTTTTATCTGGGAAGCTGCTATGATAACCTTGGAGATTTAGTTTCAGCAAAAAATGCTTACCTGACAGTTATAAAACTCCGTCCGGATTATCTGGACGGATATAAAAGCCTTTGTATTATATTAATGAAGCTCAACGAAGCCGAAGAAGCTGTCAAATACGCTTATCAGGCTTCTGCTATAGATCCGGAAGATTATATTTTTGATTTCATAATCGGCACAGCTTACATGAAAATAAAAGAGTTTGAAAAGAGTATTGAACCTTTCAAAAAAGCTCTGGCTAAATCTCCGGAAAATCTCGGAACATTGAACAGCCTCGGAACAGCATGTATTGCAACAGGAAGAAGTGGCGAGGCTATAAGTTATTATCAAAAGGCTCTTGAACTTAATCCTAAAAACCCTATGGCTTATTACAACATCGGTTCAGCTTTTCAGATTCAGCAAAACCATGAAGAAGCCTGTAAATATTTCAGAAAGGCAGTAGAGCTTGATAACGAAGATGAAGGTTTCAACATTGCTTTAGCTATGTCGATGGTAAAAATAGGACAGTATAAAGAGGCGGCAGAAATTTATAAAAGCCTGCTTATTATGCACCCTGAAAAAGAAAATTACAAATTTAATCTTATTTCCTGCTACGAAGCAATGGGAGAAATACAAACAGCCATTTCTATGCTGGAAAAAATTGTTTATTTAAACCAGAAATTTATTCTTCCTGCACAGAAGCTTGCAAGCCTTTATATTAAGACTAATCAGCTTTCTAAGGCAAAAGAGATTTATGACAATATTCTTTTGAAAAACAAGCCTTCTGCAGAAACGCTTCACCAGTATGCAATTTTATCTTCAAGTCTTTGCGACACTGACACTGCAGAGAAGATACTAAAAAAAGTTATTAAGATGAATCCTAATATTGCGAAAGCTCATAAAGATTTAGGGATAATATTCCTCAATAAGCGCCTGTTTGATTACGCGGAAGACGAGTTTAAAACAGCGATGAAGCTTATGCCTAATGATTTTGAAATAATTTTCGAATATGGAAACTTCTTATACTCTGTTTCTAAAAACACAGAGGCTGAAAGATATTACAGAGAAGCGCTTGATTTGGAACCAGAAAATGTGCTTGCATTAACATTTATGGCCTTAAATAAACTTATCCTGAATCAGCTTGATGCCGCAAAAGATTATATAATGAAGGCTCTTAAGATTAATCCGAATCACGAGTATATTCAGTTCTGCGCAGGACGAATTTTGTTTGCACGCAAAGAATTTGATGAAGCAAAACACTACCTTATTCACGCTGTTGAACAAAATCCTGATATAGAAACACAAAATACACTTGCTCTCACTTATTATGAACTCGGAGAATACGCATCTGCTATCAACATTTTTAACAATCTTCTGGCAAAAAAGCAGGATAATATATCATTGCTGATGAGCCTTGCAAAATGCTATGAAGGTTTAAAGGATAATGACAGAGCTCTTAAGTATCTTGATAAAGTTGTGACTATCTTCCCTGAAGATGAAGAAGCTCACGAAATGATAAGAAAATTATCTTAGCAAATTTATTTTTTATACGTTTTTAAAACTATATGAAAATCTCGCCAATTACGGACAATACCCGAACCTTTAGGGCTAACAGACGGATTATAACTAACAGAGAAGGCAAACTTCTTTACAGAACCACAACATATTTCCTCAGAGAGGATTTAAACTGGGAACGATTTGCTAATTTCCTTAAGAATAAATATCAGTCTGCAAGCAAAGTCAATGTGATCAACCATGCCTGTTCTAGCGGTCATGAGCCTTACAGCCTTGCGTTAAAATTAATGATAAAGTTCGGCGTCGAAGCTAAGAAATTCTTCCCGATAAACGCAAGAGATATTGACTTTGATAACATTGAATGCGCACGCAGAGGCGAGTTGGGAATTAACGACAAGGAGATGTACAGCATTAATTACTGCACAAGAGATAATATATATGAATTTTTTGATTTTGCTAAAGCTAAAAATCCGCAGGATGACATAACCTTAATACCAAAGCCTAAGCTTAAGGAAAAAGTAGTTTTCACTCAGGCAGATATTTTAAAAGACACAACACAAAAATTACCTGATAATACGGTATTTATGTGCCGTAATATCTGGCCGTACCTTTCTGACAACAATAGGACAAAACTTGCAGATTCTTTAGCTCAAAATCTGGGGAAAAATTCACTGGTTGTCATAGGCGATTTTGACATAAGAAATTGCAATACGGACGTAATCTTATATATCCGTGGTTTTAGAGAAAGCGGTATGTTTAATGTTTTTGAGAAACCCTAAACCCTCTCGTCAAGTTTTCCGCCGATTTTAACAAAATTCACGTAATAATAATTAAATACAAGAACCGCAATAAACACCATATAATAAAAATTTATAAGTGTAAAAATAAAGTGGGTTATTACATTTAATCCAAAAATCGTCGTCAAAATTGACAGAATAGAATATGAAAGGAAAAGAATTAAATACAATCCAAGATTGCTGAAAAACTTTTTGCTGAACAAATCCTTTAATGCCAAAAAGAGTGCTTTGAAAGGATTTTTTGATTTGAAAAACATTGCAGGAATATAAAATAAAATCAGGAAATACTCAAGCCCCATTGTTATTAACAGGAGTAAATTCCATGCATTAAGTCTAAACAGCTGTTCGTCTGTAAGCGACATAAGAAAAGATTTCAACGCAACCGTAGATTCAAGAGCACCCGACATTGCTGTTGATGATATTCCGATATTGCCTATTAGCTTCATGCCGGCAGCATAAGAAGCACCAAGTACCCCGATTGATAGAACAGCAACAATAAAAATAAGTCCTAAAACGGAGAGAAAATATTCACCAACACCGGCAGGAAAATCTTTAATAAGAGAATTAGGGTCGTCACGTTCCGGCTCCTGTACACAGGTTTTAAGCATAAAAGACCAGCCGGAAACAAACGCCGCAAGCATAAGAATAAACAGTATTAGTGCAATAAGCAGACTTACTAAATTCCCGCCCAGCGAAAACAGGATGTATAAGCTTGAGAGCAACGAAAATAAAATTAACGGTGTCGCAAGTATTATATATTTATTTGTAAGGTTAAAACTCTCTTTTATACAATTTAGCATGAACTCTCCTAAACTCTGTACTGTACTACAGACTGCTCGATTATATCATCAGAAACTTTTGCAGCAAAATCTCTGAAACTATTTCCAATATTCGATTCAGCATTTACTTCCGAAATACTTACACCCTTATTAATTGCTTCCATTATGGTAAAGTAATTGTTAGGTATCTTCCAGTAAACAGACTCACCAAGCGTATTCTCAATATCTTCAATCTTGATTTCGTCATTTTCCATATACCGGTTAATAACTATTTTAACCTTATTTGAAGGATATTTTCTAGAACGGAAAAGATTTAAACAGCGCTGTGCGTTGCGAATTGCCGGTATATTAACAATTGTAGTAAACATAATCCAATCAGAGCTGTCCAGAATTTTTAAAGATATCGAGTCAATGCTGGATGACATGTCAACAACAATATATGGAAAAACTTTTTTGAGAGCAGAAAATAATGTCGTAATCTGCTGTGTAGTTATACTTTCTGACTGTTCAATATAGCTCGGATCAGAAAGTACATATAAAGACAAGTCTTTATACTTTTCAAACCCCTTAATAAGAATGTTTTCTTCCTTATCAATCAGCCTTCTTATAACATAATTTACATCGAAAGGCGGATTAAGATTTAAGAAAGTTGAAATATCTCCGAGCTGGAGGTTCAAATCCACAAGTGCCACCTTATCTTTTGTAACCTTTGCAAGCTCTGCTGCAAGATTAACAGCAATAGTCGTTTTGCCTATACCGCCTTTATTAGAATAAACTGTTATAATCTTTGACTGCGAAACTTCGTTTTCCGGAGAAATACTTGCAAGCATTGAAAGCACTCTTACTAAATCTTCTCTTAAAACAGGTTTTGGCAAAAACTCCTTTGCTCCAAGACGCAATGCTTTAATTATGGTGTTTGTCGAATAGTTAACAGAAGTAATTATTATCTTGGAAGTAACGAGTTTCAGCTTTCCTGCAATTTCGTCCAGCCCGGCAAAGTCTTCTGAAATGTCCAAAATTACTATAGGATTTTCTGACTGCTTTATATCTTCATAACCTCTGGTAAAGTCGTCATAAAGTTTAACTTCGTTTACAAAATCAAGATTTTCTATGAATGATTTTATAATTTCTCTTGAGTTCTCATTTTTATCCAGAACAAACACAGTAGAATTTTGCATGCATAACCTCTCGTCTTTCTATAATATTTATACAGCAAATTACTTATAAGAACAATGAGCTATTTTTTCAAAATTTCATCCAAATCTTTCTTAACGGAGGTCAGGCCTTTTATCCCAAAAGCTTTTTGGAATGTTGTAATCATATTTGGATTCAGCATAATAGGCGTACATTTTCCTACATATAAATCTACATTTTCTGTCTTTGTGAGATAAACCATCTGTGAAATTGTATGTCTGTCACATTTCGGGAAAAATACAGTCACCGGAAGAGCCAGCTCTTTGCTTAATGCTTCAGTAAGCCTTGTCACGGCATATGAGTCAAAGCACGCATTCAGGCAAATGATATTATCGCGCTGTATACAGTATGAAAGCGACACAATTAAGACATCATCCGGCACCTGAGAAAAAAGTTTTTCAAAATATGCTTTCTGCTCAAGCGTATAAGCTCCAAGCCCGATTATGAATACACGTGAGAATTTACCTGCTTTTTCTTTTATCTTTGCAATAACTTCATCATAATTAAACCCGATAGTTACTGTTTCACAAGGTCTGCCCGTTTTAAAGCCTTTTGCCTTTTCAGCAGATTCTATCACACCGGAAAAATCTTTATCCTTTATTGGTATAACCCCCTTGGAACTTGCAAAATCAGTAGTGTATAAAAGTCCTCGATAAAGATGCTCAACATTATAAAGCGAATGCCGCGTAAGTATTATAGGCCCCGGGAATGTCGCAAAATCGAGAAGACAATTTTCTATCCCTTGCCCGTACTGCCCTTTCAGATTTGAATATTGTCTGAATTGAGGAAAAGTATTTGCAAGCATCATTTCGTCATGTGTATAAACATCTATTTCTTTGCCTTTTACAGCCTCAAGAACATCCTCGAGTTCTCTTATATTTGAACCTACAACAAGGATTGCCTTGCCCGGAGTCGTAGTGTAAGAAACTTCAGCAACTTCCGGTTTTCCATATCTTTCTTCACGAGCTTTTTGAAGAGTTCTCATAAGACGATCATCCATCCCTGCCATCTCTTCTATTAAGGCTTTTATTTTTTCAGGATTTTGCTCATCCGCATTCAGGGAATTAAGAAGCTTTAAAATAGAAAGATAACCGTCCTCTGCATCAACCCCGAAACTCTCTAAATCCAGCACGTTAATACAAATACTCTTAGCCAGAACAAACAAAATTTTGTATAAATCTCTTGATTCAGCCGAAATTTCCTTTGCTTTTTTTAAGAACTCCTGCTCGCCGAGTTTTATAGACCTGATAATATCTGCTTTTTCATCAAGTTTTAAAACAGATTTCAGTGATTCAGGAATATCATCTTTTACATTTGCCAGAGATTCATATTTTTTTATCAATGGAGGCAAAATATTCTTAAACCCGTTAGCCAGAGCCTCAAAGTCCTTTTCCGAGAACTCAAAGTTAGAAACCATAACAGAAATCGTATTCATAATAATATTTCTGGCCTTTTCATCCGACCCGCCGTTCTCATAAAGCTTTAGTGCATAATATGCCGTGAGCTTGAGATACAAAACCAGTACCTCCTGTAGTGATGATGTTCTCGGATTAACCGAGCATATACCCTGCGAAACGCAGCTGTCATATTGATAATCTTCATTATAATTGTAATTCATAGCAACTATATGATAACCACAGCTGTAATTTTTTTTATTCCCCTTCCGGCTAGTTTCAGCGGCTTATGTAAATATTCGTGACGAAACTATTGACAAAACAATATATTTGTAGTAATGTGCATGAGTGTGTTAAAAACGAGGGTTTGATTATGAAAATCACTGCTATCCGAAATTACGAGCCTTCTCGTACTGTTTCAAAAATCAACAGAAGCCGAAATGTAAGGGTTAGTGAACCGCAAACCGAACCAAAATCTGATTCAGTTGCTTTTAAAGCACATGAAACAGCTAAAGGATTTGGTATTGGAGCACTTTTAGGGCTTGGAGCCGTCACTATCCTTAGCGGAGGAGCTGCTGCACCGCTTGTTATGGCTGCTTATGCTGCTACAACAGGAGTTGCCGGCGGAATGCTTGGCAAAGCCGTTGAAGATACTAACAAAAAAGATAACAACGACGATGAAAATGAACCGAAAGAGTAGTATCAGGCTTTAACAAACATAAAGAGGAAGAATTGAACATTAATTCAATTCTTTTTTTGTGCTATAATATAGCAATAATCAGGAGAATAAGAATGTTTAGCACCGATATTACTTACGAAGTCGTTACTTTTTCAATCGGCGATACTAAATCCGGAAGCAAAATGGGCAAACTGCAATTAAAAGACCCGCAGACCGGAGAATTTTTGAATTGTATTCTATGGGAAGAAGCCCTGAACAGAATGGATACAAAGTTATTTAGATGCGGTAATTTACTGCGAATTGCTGCCGGTTCTTTTAACGAAAAATATAATAATTGTCTGGTATCTGCACTTGAATTAATCAAAGAGGCTAAAACCGGACTTGATGAAAAAGAACGGGAAAAAGAGTTTGAGAATCTCATAGAATACATTAATAAAATTAAAGATGAAAAACTCAAAAACTTTGTTCTTGAAATCTATACTGCAAACAAGGATAAAATCCTTGTTATGCCTGCAGCAAAACTTATGCACCACAATTACATAGGCGGCTTAATGGTGCACACTCTCGAGTGCTTGAAGTATGCGGAAATAAATATGGATGCATTTTTTCAGCGTGTAAACCGTGATGAAGTTTATGCAGCATGCCTTCTGCATGACATCGGTAAGATTTTTGAATACACCATAGATACAGAGTCAGGTTTAATCGATTATGATGAAAACTTTCGCAAAGAGTGGATTTCGCATTCCCAGTACGGTTTCTCAATTTGCATGACAGCAGGCTTTAAGCGGGTGGCTAAAATGATAGCAGCACACCATGGGCGGGCTGATTGGGGCGCGATTGTTGATTTGAATGAAAAAGACTTAGAGCCGTTTGTTTATTTAATCCACCATATTGACGATTTGTCTGCAAAATTCGGTAAAACAAATGTGGCAATGTTAGGAGGATAATTTTATGGAGATTAATCCAATCAACAACATAGCCGGTATTAATCTTAAAAGTTTGAAAAAATCTACAGAGCCTGAACCGCAAAAATCTGTAGATAAGTCCGAAAATTTAATAAAGGAGCTTGATAAAATGAGTATGATTAACAATGTTAATATAGGCAAAAAAGATTATGAACTAAATCTTTCAATGGAAGAGCTTGAAAAAAGAACACATAAAGATTACCTGACAACAAAGAAAATGCTTGCTGTTGATGCTCCGGAATACCTTGAACTTGCAGAAGGCGATAAAGAAGCTTTAAAACACCTTGTTAAAGCAGCTGTTGTTCTGGATAAAGTAAACATGCAGCTTGACAATCCTAACAACCTGCCGTTTAAAGAATACCTTGAAGCAGAGATATCAAAAGGCAATGAGCAGGCAAAGTTAACAAAAATCCTATTTGATGCACAGAAGGGCGTTTGCTCTCTGGATAGAGAAAGCAACATGATAGAGCTTATAAAAGGAGTTTCTGAACGTCCTGGCAAAGGTGTTTACCCGCAGGATTTAGAGAAAGACGAATTTCACGCAATTCTTATAAAAATGCTTAAAGACGGGAAAGTTGACGATGTTGCAAAAATCCTTAACCAGCGCTCTGTTGTAGAAAGAGTTGGAAACGAGCTTGTGGCTACTGATTATGTTGATAAATTTAAAGATGATTTCGCATATATGGCCTCTGAGCTTGAAAAAGCTGCTGAAACTTCAACAAACGCAGATTTCAACGAATTTTTAATCCTGCAGGCAAAAGCTCTCAGAACCGCTGATCCTATGCTTGATGCTTATGCTGATAAAAAGTGGGCAACGCTTCAGGATACACCGCTTGAATTTACTATCACAAGAGAAAACTACTCTGATGAGTTGACAGAAACTGTAGTAGAAAATCCGGAATTGAAAGCTCTTCTGGATGAAAACGGAATAATTCCAGTGGCAAAAGACTTTCTTGGCGGTCGTGTAGGAATTATAAACAAAAAAGGAACAGATGCGATATTAGGAGTAAAAAATTACTTGCCGCTAATGGCGCATAATATGCCGTTCAAAGACGATTATATCCAGAACATCTCTCCTGATAAGGAGTCTAAACAGACAATGGTTGACGCTGATTTAGTTGCTGTAACAGGTGATGTAGGTGAATTTAGAGCGGGTATAACCTTAGCCGAAAATCTTCCGAATGATGACAAGCTTTCTATTAAGGAACTGGATGGTGGCAGAAGAAATGTTTATCACAGACAAATCCGATTGATTACTTCAGAAGATGCAAGAGAAAAAATGAAAAAAAGACTGGCTGCTACTGTTAATCCGGAACTTCATCAATATTATAACGATGAAGCAGACCACTGGTTTACAGTAGGGCATGAAAACGGACACTCTCTAGGACCAAAATCCGGAACAGAAGGTTTAGGCAAATACAAATCTATTATTGAGGAAAACAAAGCGGATATGATTTCTCTTGCTATGCTTGATGTTCTGACCGAGGCCGGAATGTATACTCCTGAACAGAGAAAGCAGATTATAGTGACATATGCAGCAGATAACATGATGACTTCTAAGCCAACGCTCTCACAGGCTCATAGAGTACGCTCGGTAATGCAGAATTACTATTTTATTAAAGAAGGTGCCATGGAAATTTCACCGGAAGGAATCTTAAATGTAGATATAGAAAAAATGGTTCCGACTGCAAGAAAAATGCTTGAAGAAATTATTCAGGTACAAATGAAAGGTGACTTTTCAAAGGGTGAAAAATATGTACTTGATAACTTCGTATGGACACCTGAAATGGAAACAATGGCACAAAATATTAAAAAAGTTTCCAAAACACTGAACGGCAAAGTTGAATCTCCGCTTGCCGACAAACTTTTAGAGAGTTAATTGTAAAGAATAATTAAGATTAAAACTCCTGATAGCAAATTATTTTTGTCAGGAGTTTTAGTTTGAATGCCAGATGATAATATGCAGGAATATCTATGAAAATCAATCAAATCACACCTATACGCTACGGACAGTCTGAAATTAATAAACCTGAAACGGACTTTTTGCCGGAAGAAGAAATTGTTATCCCTACAAAACAAAGCCAGAGCAGCACTGCAAAGATATTGCTCGGTGCAGGAATATTAGCTACAACAGCTGCTGCAGGTATTACAATAGCAAAAAACAAAAAAATTAAAAAAGAGCTGGAAACAGCCTTGAAAAGAGTGACAGATGCTGAATCTAAAATAAAAGACGCAGAAGAAAAAGTCAAAAAGGAAATTAAGCCTGAAAGTGAAATTAAACCCAAAACGAAAACAATAGTTAAATATATTGAAAAAGACAATACAGAAAAATTAATAAAAAAATATAATTATGCCCTGCTCAATATGAAAAAGCACTATGAAGAAATAATTGCAGAACTCCAGGCAAAAAATAAACAAACCGCAGGAGTTACTAAACCACCCAAAAAGACAAAGAATAAAAAAGATGTTAAAAAATCTGCTGAAAAAGGAATTTTCACAAGATTAAAAAATTGGATAATATTAAATTATAATATTTTAAAATTAAACCTGAGAACACGAAAAAATCTTCCTGTGGATGAAAAAGCCTTTTTAAAAACATCAAAAGATAAAACCATAGAAGCTGGCAATATAAAAAAACAAGACAGTGCTACGCTTGACTTTAATAAAGCAAGAGAAGCAATTAAAAAGGAATCAGAGTCAAAGTCTTAATTCATTGAGTTTTTGATAAATAGCCGAGATTAGGACGAAAATTATATCGTCATCAAGCCTCGGGAAATCAAGATTGAAGCCTAGATTATAAAGTTTTTCATCAGAAAGCATGACTCTTGATGTTATATATCCTATAAAATTTGGGTTTTCTTGGACAAACATACATTCAAGTTTGTTATTATAAGTTTTTGTATCTAGTCCTTGAGGCGAAAAAGTTATAAGATTTTTGCCGTCAAAAAAGGAATATAGCAAAAATTCTTCACCTTTTATGTATCTTTCCAAAAATATTGACTTAGCTATTTCTGGAGAATAATCATAAATATCCTGTCTTATTTTTATAACTTCTTCAACAGAATTTGCGATTCTCAAAATTCCATCTGCACGAACAACTACAGGAAACTCTTCTGGATAACTAAGTACTTCCGGTACATCAATACCATATTTTAAAACCATTTTACGGACAAAATCATTTGATAAAATAAGTTGTGTCCAAAAAGCATTAATTGCTATACAATTTACGAAATTTTTTCTTAAAACATCAGCAATCCCTTGCAAAATCATTTTTTCATCTTCGACTATAACAATGTCAATTTTTAAAGATTTGCATTTTTGAGCCAGTTCTTTAAAAGTATTAAATCTGATGTCAACAGCACCTGAAGCCTCAAAGTTCGTAAATAATTTATTAAGATATTTTGATTTAAGTACAGCTTTGAGTGCTTTTGAACTCTCATCAGCAATAATTAATACGTTTAATGACTGCATCCTCTGCACCCTCCGCAATTTGAAATATTTCTGAGGTCAAAAGCTTCATTTTTTAGTAATTTTTCTATTACTATAGGATAAATAACTTGCTCAAGATAACACAGCTGCTTTTCTATATCTTCAAAGTGAGCATCATTAGGAATAAAAAGCGGGTACTGCGCAATAATTCTTTCCGGTTTTGTAAAATAAACCGTTATTCCTGTAACCTTAACTCCGGCCAGAAAAGCATCCTTTACCGGTTCATCACTATTGAAAGAAGGAAGTAAAGAATGATGGCACTTAAGCAGCTTAATATTTTCTTCACCTCTATAATTAACAGAAACAACAAGGTCATAAATTTGATAGTTTTCCGGCAGATTTCTGAAGCTGTCAACTTCAACAATATCTTCCAGCTGACAAATAATTGCATCAATAACAGGCGAATATTCGGAATATAAAATTGCAAGCTTTTTCATAGCAATATTTTAGCATGTTTAATTATTTTGAACATACTGAAAAATTTTACTGGTGTAATCTTTAAGCAAAATATTATGAGTTACTTAGTAACTTCTGTAAAAACAAACCCTGAGTTTTTATCATAAGAGATTGTATATCTTTTATTAGGTTCGACATTTACTTCGATTTTTTGCGGATCATATGTTGTTCTTACAGATTTATATATAATACCGGGCCTTACTTTCTCATATTGTAATTCCAAAATGGTAGTACCTGGTAATAAATTGTATGCTCTTTCTCCCCAACCTTCAACAGTTTGAACAGGAGCTTCTCCATTTATTGTAAGAACTGATACAGTATGGTTAAATCCTAATGGATTCCATTGACAGTCCTTGATAATCATAACTGATGCATCAGGATGTTCTTCCAAATATTTCTTTTTATGTCCATTGTGGATTTGCATTGCAAATGCCGAATACAAAAAGCCTGCTAAACAAATACCGCCTACTAATAAAATATACTGCAACATAATCTTATTCTCCTTTCCTGCTATTTCTTAATCGTTTCAATCTTTATTACCTGTTTATTTTCATTTTTTGCCCCCAAATCTTCTAATAATTGTTCGTAATCTTCGCCTTTCAGATTTGACGCATCAATATAATTTTCTTTTCCTGTTTCTTTACATACGTAATAAATATCCTGATCGTCTTCATTTTTTGTTTTACAGTCTTTTGGGTATTCAGACCAGTAATATTGTTCAATATCAAAAATATTAATTACTTTATTGCATCTTTTAACAACCATTTTTTTATCCTCAGTCAGTATTATTGATATAAAATCTGTGTAAAAGACTTTTATCAAGAAAAACGCGAGAACTGCTGCAGCACCAATGACTGCAAACAAAAAACTATGAGTTAACTTACCTGCTAGATTATAAACAAACCAAGACGCACACAGCCCCAACAGTGTTTCAAATATCATCTTTGTGAATTTTGATTTATACTCTTTCATTTTTTCCTCCATAGAATACTAAATTAACACTAAAAAAACAATTTATTTTATTGATTAAGCATACAATAAAATTTCTTTATGTAAATACTGTTTATAAAAATTTATCAAATAAAAAAGAGATAGATTTTCATCTATCTCCTTTTTATTAGCAAGGGAGAGATTCGAACTCTCGACCTCACGGGTATGAGCCGTGCGCTCTCACCAACTGAGCTACCTTGCCATATATTCACTTATTCAATTTTCATCCGGCTCAGTTGCTTCGAGCGCTGCTCTCACGTATTCTATACTACGTTCGTTCCACTCACTCGGGAGCTACCTTGCCATAAATGACAAGATTTATTCTCGCATAAACATTTTTAAATATCAAGCCTAAACACAAATAATAGCAAAAATTATATTTACAGAATTTATATCAATATGAGAATACAAAATCCAACGATTTATAAACAAGCCCCTCTAACGCCACAATTCAGGAGTAATAGAAATTTAACACCTCCTCAAGATGAATTTATCAGCAGCTATATAAGCAAAGTCATAACAAATGAAAAGGGGAAACTAAAGGCAATTATATACAAAACACCTCTGCCTGTTCTTAAAATTTTTAAAAACATGGAAAATCCGAAAGATGTATTTGCAAAAGAACGGTTCTACACTCACTTACATTCAGAGGAAGAAATAAGACGTATAAGCGAAGCTCTTAAATATAATAAAGAAATTGGCAGTACTGCTGTAAAGGCTTTAATTGGCTTCGGCGCCTTTGCATTTGCTTTTGAAACTGAGGATGGACTCGTGCTAAAAATCACAGAAGGAGAACACTTTCCATATGGACGTAAACCGGCAGATTTTGACCTGCCTGTAATAAAATGCGGAAAAATAAGCCCGAACGACCGCCTCTATTATTACCTTGAAGAAAAAGTCAGACAGGATAATTTGGAAGATGTTGAAATCGTCAAACTGATTCGGTATATTAAGTCAAAAGGCTACTCAATGAGAGATTATCTAAAAGATTTCGCAGAGCCTGATGACCCGCACGCAGAAATAAAGCAAAAACAATTCGGCAGGGCGCCAGACGGTAAAATATACCTTATAGACCCCGGATGTGCATATCTGCAAACAGAAGAAAAGACAGGATTTTTCAAAAGGATACTGGAAAAAATAAGGAACCGTTAAAAGGTTCCTTATTTTGGAATTAATCATCTGCTTCTTGAACAGGTCTAGGAGCATTGTTTTCCATTCTATGTTTCATCATTTTCTTATGGAAATCACCTCTGTGCCCCCTATAAAAATGCTGAGGTCCGAAATCAGGTCTGAACATCATCTGCTGACAAGGACAAGGTGCTGGCATAGGCATAGGTACAGGCATTGGAGGTTTATGTATTGCTGCAAATAAGCTTAAAGCTAAATACACACCTACAAAAGTTCCCGCTGCTACAACTAAAAATTTTCTAAATCCTTTGCTATGGCAAAAACAATTACAATTTTTTTCTTCTTCAATTTTAATTTCATCTGACATAATTTACTCTCCTTTTTTATACAATTCTGGCGGGCTTCATCCCGTCGTTATACTAATCTATATTTATAAACGATTGTAACATTTAAAATGTTCATTTATGCTAAAATATTTTTATGGGAATTTATTCTAAGAAAGCTTGTGAATATTTTAAGGATGGTTACAACTGTGCACAGTCAGTTCTTCTGGCTTTTTCAGATATTATAGGTTTTGACAAAGAAACCTCGCTAAAGCTCTCCTCCTCTTTTGGCGGTGGCATGGGGCGTCTGAGAGAAGTTTGCGGAGCAGTGAGTTCTATGTTTATGGTTGCAGGCCTCTTGAAAGGATATACTACACCTAATAATGACGATATTAAAGGAAATCACTATTCACTTGTTCAAGATTTAGGAAACGAATTTAAATCCGAATGCGGATCTATTATATGCCGTGACCTTCTAGGACTTCCGGAAGGAGCAGATACACCGGCTCCTTCTAAACGAACTGAACAGTATTATAATGAACGCCCTTGCGAAAACTGTATTAAAACAGCGGCTGAAATTATAGAACGCAGACTCTTAAATTAAAGGTGCAAACGTTTTATAGTACAGGTACAACGCAACCAGTATAAGCAAAACTCCGCTTACTTTCAGTAATACGGCAGACATGCCGGCAAAATTCTTAAGGTTTTTCACACCGGAAGTAAATAGTCCTGCAATAATTAATATTAATCCCTGACCAACAGCAAATAAAAATAACATCAAAACTGCTGCTGCCAAATTTTTTCCCATAGCAGCAAACGCCATTATACCCGCTAGAATAGGAGTTGAGCAGGGAGTACCGGCAAGCGCAAATGCAATCCCCAGAAGGACAGGATAAAGGAATAATGAGTTGGTGTTATTTACAGGCATAGCTTTAATTATAACCGGCATATCAAACTCTAAAACATCCGTAAGCTTAAGTCCCATAACAAGAAGCAATGACGCCATAATCAAGGTAAAATATCCGCCGAGCGTAGATGCAAAAACACTTCCTGTAACTGCACATATAATACCGATAATAGAAAATACTATTGCCGTACCAAATATAAAACAGCATAGCTGTATAAATGTTCTAAGCGGGGTTTCTTTCGAGTACCCGCCGACATAACCAATTATTAGCGGCAGCATGGCAAGCGAACATGGTGAAATCGACGCAAGCACCCCTCCGGCAAAGGATGCTGCAAACATCAGCATCCAAACCCCGATTCCTGTTGAACCGGATGAAAATATCTGTACTAAATTATCCATTTATTAACTCTTTCAAATAATTTTCTAATACCTGCGGCTGCATTGTTCCTTCAATGCGTCTTAAAGTTTTACCATTTGCATCCTTAAACACTGTCGTAGGAACAAGCTTGACTTCATAAGTTTTAATCAGCGTCTTTGTTTCATTGTCCTTTTGAGTAACGTTAATCTGCTTCAATGTAATGTCTTTATTGTATTTAGGAAAAACTTCTTCAAAAACTTTTTCCAATTCCTGACACTCATAGCACATAGGTGAAGCGAACTTAATTACCTCAGGCCCTGATGAAGCAAACGAAGGCGGCGTTGTTAATTTGTCGCGTGAAAGCCCGAAGTATGCCACGAGCGGTACAAGAAAAATAAGTAGAATAATGATAATATTTCTGTTCATAGACTCTCTCCTTTTATGTATTGGACAGAAGGCTGGATTACAGCTCTACCCTTAGTCTACCATATAATAAATCTTGCACAAAAAAAATATAATCCCTTGTCAGGCAATATTACAAAATCAGTTATTCACTAACATGCTCCAGCGCCATTTCTAAAACCGTTCTTACATGCTCATCACTTAATGCATAAAAAACATTTTTACCGCGTTTTTCAGTCCTAACAAGTTTGGCACTTCTGAGAGCCTTAAGTTGATGTGATACCGCAGATTTGGTCATATTTAACGCAGCTGCAAGTTCTCCCACACACATTTCTTTTGCCTCAAGCGCAATAAGCAGCTTTATTCTGGTCACATCTCCAATTATCTTAAAAAAATCTGAAAGCTCGTATATTGTATCATTATCAACATTTTGCATAATCATATAATAGTTGAATATTTGCTCACATGTCAAACTATTGTAAAGAATTGTTTATCTGATACTTGACAGTTGAATAGTTGTTCAACTATAATATAGATATAAAAAGAGGTAATTATATGTGCGAACACGAACATCACCATGAAAACAGCTATGTTATCCCGAGAATTGCAGCAGCACTTATTTTATTTGCTTGCGGCTTCTGGTTTAAACCATTATTTCTTGTTTCTTATCTGCTTGCAGGCGGGGATGTTCTTTTTAAGGCACTTAGAAATATTATTAAGGGACAGATTTTTGATGAAAACTTCTTAATGGGGCTTGCTACAATTGGGGCAATTTGTATCAAAGAGTATCCGGAAGCTGTTATGGTAATGATTTTATACCAGATAGGAGAATATTTTCAGCACAGAGCAGTTGAAAAATCACGCCATTCAATTACAGAGCTTATGGATATCAGACCTGACTATGCAAATCTTAACGGAGAAAAAGTTTCTCCAAAGAGCGTTAAAATCGGGGATATTATTGCAGTTAAAACTGGAGAAAAAATTCCGCTTGACGGTGTTGTAATAGAAGGAGAAGCCTCTATCGACTGTTCTGCATTAACAGGAGAATCTGTTCCTGCCAGAGTTAAATCAGAAGATAATGTAATAAGCGGATGTATTAATCTTGACGGAGTATTACAAATCAAGGTTACAAAAGAATTTGGAGAATCGACCGTTTCCAGAATACTGGAACTTGTTGAGCATGCATCATCGAAAAAAGCAAAGGCGGAAAACTTTATTACAAAGTTTGCAAAATACTATACTCCTGCTGTTGTTGTTATGGCTGTTATAATTGCCTTTGTGCCTCCTCTTATAATGCATACAGGGTTTACCGCATGGTTTCAGAGAGCGTTAACATTTCTTGTAATTTCATGCCCGTGTGCACTTGTAATTTCAGTTCCTCTAAGCTTTTTTGCAGGTATCGGAGGTGCTTCCAGAGAAGGAATACTTATCAAAGGAAGCAGCTATATAGAAACTCTTTCGAAACCTTCTGTTGTAGTATTTGATAAAACAGGGACACTCACAAAAGGTGTTTTCAAAGTCACTGAAATTGTTTCCCAAAATCCAGATTTATTAAGATACGCAGCTCTGGCAGAGAGTGCTTCGTCACATCCTATTGCAGCTGCAATAAAAAAAGAATACGGGAAAAAAATTCCTCCGCAAAACAACATAAGAGAGATTGCAGGCAGCGGCGTTGAAGCTGTGATTGACGGTAAAAAGATTCTTGCCGGTAATGCCAGATTTGTCGGCACAAAATCGGTTAACAAAGACGGTACTGTTGTTTATGTATCAATTGACGGAGAGTTTGCCGGATATATAGTAATTTCCGATGAGATTAAAGAAGACGCTCATTCGGCTGTTTCTGACTTAAAGAAAATGGGTATTGCTACAGAAATGTTAAGCGGCGACACATACAAAACGGCTGTTTCTGTACAGCAGACACTGGGTCTTGACAAAGTTTATGCAGAACTTTTACCGGAAGATAAGGTAAATAAGTTAGAAGAGCTAATTACAAATTCAAGCGGAAGTGTTATATTTGCAGGTGACGGCATTAATGATGCGCCGGTTTTGACCAGAGCTGACATAGGAATTGCAATGGGCGGCCTCGGTTCTGACGCGGCTATTGAAGCAGCAGATGTTGTAATAATGGATGATAAACCGTCCAAAGTTGTAACTGCAATAAAAATTTCTAAAAGAACAATGAATATTGTTAAAGAAAACATTGCTTTTGCATTAGGCGTGAAAGTACTATTCTTAATCCTCGGCGGATTTGGATTTATCACAATGTGGGGAGCAGTATTTGCAGATGTAGGCGTAGCGCTTATTGCCATATTGAATGCACTTAGAGCAATTAAGAGGATAAAATGATAGAAACCAGAACCAATCTTGACAGTTTAGAAGCAGGCAAAGAAGGATACATAGTTTCAATTGAATGTGAAGATAAAGCATTAAGAAGTCATATTCTCAATATGGGACTTACCCCCGGTGTAGAAGTTAAACTCATCAAGACTGCCCCTATGGGCGATCCGCTTGAAATAAGAGTTAGAGGTTATGAACTTACAATCCGAAAATCCGAGGCTTCAAAAATTATTATAGCAGACATTCACGAAGCTCATAACTGTCCGCGCAGAAACAAAGAGTTTAAAAAAATTGACCATTCAAGAAAGGGTGAACAAACAATACGTAAAAAAAATACCCCCCCTAAAACAAAACTCCTCTTTGCACTTGCAGGCAATCAGAATTCAGGCAAAACAACTCTTTTTAACAAGCTTACCGGTTCTAACCAGCATGTAGGAAATTTTCCGGGAGTAACAGTAGACAAAAAAGAAGGAATTTTAAAAGGAAATCAAAATGTAACAATAACAGATCTCCCTGGGATTTATTCACTCTCTCCATACAGTAGTGAAGAAATTGTAACAAGAGATTTTATACTTCACGAAAAACCGGATGGAATAATAAATATTGTTGATGCAGCAAATATTGAAAGAAACTTATTTTTGACAATGCAGCTTCTTGAACTGAATATACCTATGGTAATTGCTTTAAACATGATGGATGAAGTTGCAGAAAGCGGAGGAAGCATAGATATAAACGGTTTGGAAGCAGAGCTTGGAGTACCTGTAATCCCGATTTCTGCCGCAAAAAATCAGGGTATTGAAGAACTTATTGAACATGCTCTTAATGTTGCAAAGTACTGTGAATTACCTGAAAGAGTGGATTTTTGTGAAGAAGCAGTTCACAGATGTATTCACTCAATTATTCACTTAATAGAAGACCACGCAAATTCTGCAAGAATTCCTGTACGTTTTGCAGCAACAAAACTTGCAGAAAAAGATGCAATAATTGTACAAGCGCTCGGACTTGACGAAAACGAAATAAAAACCTGTAATCATATCGTTAAAGAATTAGAAGAAGAAACTGGTATGGACAGTGAAGAAGCGCTTGCAGATATGCGGTTTGGTTTTATTGAAAAACTCTGCTCAGAATTTGTGTCTAAACCGGAAGAATCAATCGGTCATAAGCTTTCTGTAAATGCAGACAAAATCTTAACAGGGAAATATACTGCAATTCCTGCATTTCTATTTATTCTAGGTATAATATTTTACCTGACTTTCGGCCCTATCGGGAGTACACTTTCCAATATTATGAATGCCGGTATTGATAAGCTCACAAGTTTTACGGATTCTGCACTTACAGCTTACGGCCTAAACCCTGTTGTACACTCGCTGATAATTGATGGTATATTTGCCGGAGTTGGAAGTGTTATGAGCTTTCTGCCTGTAATTGTTGTATTATTCTTTTTCCTGTCTATTCTAGAAGACAGCGGCTACATGGCCAGAGTCGCTTTTGTTATGGATAAAATCTTAAGAAAAGCAGGTTTATCCGGAAGAAGCTTTGTACCTATGATAATAGGTTTTGGATGTTCAGTACCTGCAATTATGGCCTCCAGAACTCTGCCGTCTGAACGCGACAGAAAAATGACAATCCTTCTTACTCCGTTTATGAGCTGTTCAGCAAAATTACCTATTTACGCCCTTTTTACAGCAGCATTTTTTAAAGAAAATCAGATTATTGTAATCCTATGCATGTATTTAATCGGGATGTTTATTGGTATTATTATGGCATTTATTCTAAAATATTTTGTGTTTAAGGGTGAGGCAGTACCTTTTGTAATGGAACTTCCTAACTATAGAATGCCTGATGCAGGCAATGTATACAGACTTATTTACACAAAAGCAAAAGATTTTATAACACGCGCATTTACTATAATTTTCTGGGCAACAATTGTTATCTGGTTTTTGCAGACATTTGATATGCGCCTGAATCTTGTAACAAATTCAGCAGACAGCCTGCTTGCAATGCTTGGAAATTTATTAACACCTGTATTCCAGCCGATTGGGCTTAATGATTGGAGAATTTCAACCGCATTTATCACAGGATTTATGGCCAAAGAAAGCGTTGTAAGCACTCTAAGTGTGCTTTCGAATGATATCTCAGAAATGTTTACCCCGATTACGGCATTTGTATTTATGGTTTTCTGCCTTCTATATACACCGTGCGTTGCAGCTATTGCAACAGTTCGGCGTGAACTCGGGAGAAGATATGCTGTAATGGTTGTCCTTATGCAGTGTTCAATAGCCTGGTTAGCAGCATTTGCAATATATAGACTTGCAAGCACTGCGTTTTAATAGTATGCTTGTAAGAACTAAGGAGAAAAAATGAAAGTTAATAAAATTATAAGTACAGGCATTGGAGAAATAACTAATCCATCTTCAAATGAAGCAAGATACATATTGAAAAACCACATTTCAGCCTACAAACTTAAAAGGTCTGAAATAACAGATATTTATGAGAAACTGGCTGATGAAAGAAGGATACAAACAAATAACTCAATCCTTAAGACTGCTCAAGATATGTACAATTCTGTTATGAATCTTTTGTAACAGATTATTCTCAGACTTCTTAACTGCTTCATACAACTGATGTTCAGGTATATTTTAAATAATTTGCGCCTGGAGGGAGTGTCTTGCTCGTTCGCGCATAACGGGTCTACGTCTGCCGCCAATAATATCACAGACTTTTGCCGGCAGAACTTCGCCCTCAGCTCACTCGCGCCGAACCCACTGACAAAGCTCTGCTTTGTATGGGTTCACCAAGCTTCCATCACAAAATATTAAAAACAAGGAGGGACAAATGCCCTCCTTGTTTTTAATGCGCCTGGAGGGAGTCGAACCCACGGCAGACAAGGTTTAGGAAACCTCCGCTCTATCCTACTGAGCTACAGACGCTTACTTTTCACCACTCTAGTATACATAAAGCATTTCACCTTGTAAAGCTTACTCAAAAATGTTAAAATAATACTAAGATGAGAAAGAGAAAGATTTTAGCAATTCTTCCCGAAAGTATCGGGGGCAGGCTTACAATGAGCAGTATCATTGACGGATTCAGGCAAAATGACTGCAATGTAATTGTCTATGATGAACTCTTTGATAAAAATCTTAAACAAACTCTTCGTCGAAAATTTGAATACATAGCAGGCTATGATTACTCCGCTTTAAAGATTAAAGTCGACAATAATCTTGAGGTTCCTTCCATAAACTATTTTTCCGATGATTTAAGAAGTAAAACATCCGGCCCTGAATGGGAAAAATATCTGCCTTATCTTGAAGCAGATGACAACTATACTTTTTACTGGGATAAAATACTTACCGGATACGAAAACTTCAAAAACATAAACTATCTTCCTCATTTTGTTAATTTCGATGTTTATCAGGATTTTGGCATTGAACCGGAATTTGATATTATGTTTGCGGGCAGACTTGATACTGATTATAGACTCAGTTTTTTTGAAGAACTAATAACAAAACTGCCGCACCTTAATGTTGCATGGTATGCAATAGACAGACATTACCGCGACGCCCGCGAAAGAGCTCAATATCCGGAGCTTATCGACCTTTGCTACAGAGGTTTTATTGATAATGAACAGGATATGGCAAAAGCTATAAACAATTCTAAAATATTGTTTAATATAAATGCACAGGGGATTTCTTCTCTTAACTACCGCACATTTCAGGCAGCAGCCTGCAAACGCTTAATGATTAGCGACTATAGAGAAGAGCTGGTGCTCTTTGAAGGGCATATGCCGTTCTATGAAGATTTTTCAGATTTAATTTTTAAAATTGAAAGTTATCTGGAAGACAAAGAAGCATATAAAAAAGTTACCGAAGAATGCTGGGAAATTGCCTATCATTCGCACGAGTCTAAAAAATGTACCAGATATATGCTCAAAACTATTTGCTAAGAGACTTTGAAACAATTATATATAAGTTAACCAGCATAAATCCTAGAAACATTCCTGCAATTACATCCACAGGGAAATGAACGCCTAACCAGAGTCTTGATATTCCAACCATGAAAATCCAAACTCCAAACAGAGCGGTCAGGAAATATCTCCAAAAATCAGATTTTGCATAATGTAAAACCAGATATATTAATATCCCGTAAAAGCACATTGTAGTTGAAGAATGACCGGATGGAAAACTAAACCCCGGATAAACACACGGTCTTTCTCGGCATATAAAATTTTTAATAAAATCAGTTATTACAAAACTCGCCTGAGTAAAAAATATCAGCAAAAAAGCTTTCATATATCTTTTTTCTGATACAAGAACGCTTCCCGCAGCAATTTGCGGCCAGAGCATATGGTAATCTCTTCCAAAACTTGAAATAAATTGCGGAATGTAAGCAGGATACGGAGACAATGCTAAACGGATTGAATGCAGAATATTTCCGTCTATTTCGCGGATATTCGGCATATACAAAACCAGTATCGTAAGGACAACAAAGACCACTATCGAAACTATAACATAATTCCAGTTCAAAGCCATTCCGTATTCCTGCTTGCGAGCCATTTAGATACCGCCCTTCAATCTGGATACAATGACCAGAACTTTATTAAACAAATTCATCACTAATGGAGTCAGCTCGCTTACACAAACAGCAAAAAAGAACAAAGCTGTTACAACAGCAATAAGTTTCTGAATATCAGAGAACATAAAAATCTTATTACTGCGGAAATCATCAATTCCCTTATATTCATCAGTGAAAGGTTTTACAGGAAGCTTCTCTTCTATTTTCTCCAGTACATTTGCATATTTCACCTTGATAAGCGTATTGTAAGAATCAACATTCATCCACCAGAGTGCACTCACTGAAACTCCCAGAAGAGCAAATACAAGCGTTGCGGAGATTTTGTTTAAGAAAATCACATTACCTGTGTAAATTAAAGCGACAATAAGCACAAATACAGAGGCCATGTAAAAACGGTTAGTCTTGAAATTTCTCTCAATAAAGTTTTCTTTCTGCTCAGAATATAATCTGTATTCGCTGAAAATAAGTTCATCTCTATCCATTAAACTCTCCCTCACGCTTATTTTTTACTTCATTCATTAAATCTTCAAACTCCTTCTCATCCAGAGTTTCTTTCTCCAGAAGATTTTTAGCAATATGCTCAAGCATATCTCTATTTTCGCTCAGCAGCTGCATTGCATAATCATACTGTTTATCAACAATCTTCTTAACCTCTTTATCAATATCAGCAGCAATTTCCTCAGAGAAATCTCTTGTATTTCCGAAATTTCTACCCATAAATACATGTTCCTGATCTTTGCCGTAAGCAAGATTACCCATTTTCTCACTCATACCATAAGTTGTAACCATACTTCTTGCAAGATTGGAAACTTTTTCCAAATCATTTGAAGCACCTGTTGTCACATTGTCCTTACCGTAAATAAGCTCCTCAGCAACTCTTCCGCCTAAAATCATTGCGATTCTGTCAAGAAGTTGATTTTTGCGCATAGTCAAATGGTCTTTTTCAGGAAGAGTGAGCGTAATCCCCAGTGCCATACCTCTTGGAATTATTGAAACTTTATGAAGCGGGTCGCAATTTTTAAGAAGTTTTGCAAGAAGAGCATGCCCGACTTCATGATAAGCAGTATTTTCCTTTTCTTCATCTGATATAATTCTGCTTTTCTTTTCAGGGCCTGCCATAACCTTATCAATAGCTTCCTCTAAATCAGGCATTTCAATTTCTGATTTATCATGTCTTGCAGCAAGAAGTGCAGCTTCATTCAGCAGGTTTTGCAAATCAGCGCCGGTAAAGCCCGGTGTACGCTTTGCAAGTGTTTTCAAATCAACTTCTTTAGAAAGCGGCTTATTCTTGGCATGAACATTCAAAATCTGTTCTCTTCCAAGTACATCAGGTTTATTGATAACAATTTGTCTGTCAAATCTGCCCGGACGCAATAAAGCGTTATCCAGAATATCAGGCCTGTTTGTTGCAGCAAGGATTATTATATTAGTATTTTCATCAAACCCGTCCATTTCAACAAGCAGCTGGTTAAGAGTCTGTTCTCTTTCGTCATGGCCGCCACCTAAACCGGCTCCTCTTTGACGCCCTACAGCATCAATCTCATCAATAAATACGATACATGGCTGGTGTTTTTTAGCCTGTTCAAACAAATCTCTTACACGCGAAGCACCAACACCGACAAACATTTCTACGAAGTCAGAACCGCTTATTGAGAAGAACGGAACCCCTGCTTCACCTGCAACAGCTTTTGCCATCAAGGTTTTACCTGTACCGGGAGAACCTACTAAAAGTACACCTTTAGGTATTTTTGCCCCGAGTTTAACATATTTATCTGAATGCTTAAGAAAATCTACAATTTCCTCAAGTTCTTTTCTTTCTTCATCGATACCCGCAACATCAGCAAATGTTGTCTTAACTTTGCTGTCCATAAGCATCTTGGCACGGCTTTTGCCGAAAGACATTGCCTGAGCACCGCCTGCCTGAATCGATTTTATAATAAGCATTATGAAACCTAAAACCAGCAGAATTGTTATTAAAGATGAACCCATGCCAAATGCGGAGTTCGATTCATTAGCTCTTTTGGCGCTGATTTCAACATCATTCTGCTCAAGTTTTGAAAGAACATCAGAATTTTCAGGAAGTACAACTTTGTACTGCAGTTTTGGCGGCCTTACTTCTCCGTATAAAGGATTAGAATTTGTTTTCTTAGCTTCAGGCTGTTTCACAGGCAGTGCAATAAGAGCATCTTTACCCATATCTACGCTTTTAATTTCTTTATTTTCAACTTTTTGCAGAAAAGCAGTATATGACAGCTCTTCTGTGCTGGAAGTAGGTCCAGAAAACAGCATTGAAATAAATGCCAGAACCATAATTCCTAAAATTACGTACATCCCGATTGATTGATTTTTATTCATAGTTCTCCCTCTTAAGTTGCTATTTCATTATAACATAAATGTAACATTTTCTTACAATTTTACGCAATTTTTACAAGTTTGAAGACTTTATATAATTAAGGATATTTTTATGAGCGCACATAATTTCTGGAACAATTTCACACATGGCTTTATGCACGGAATGTTTAGCAACAATCCGTTTTTTGGCGGTTGTATGGGCGGCTGGGGCGGATTTTTCCAGTTTAACTCCTGTTTTAATCCTTTCTTCATGCCTTATACAAGCTGTATATCTCCTTTCCCGAACAATACAAGTTTATTTTTGGTTCCAAATGTAATGTCCGGTATTGGCTTCAGCCCTTTAATGCCTGATTTTGCAATGCCGGCGCCGAGTTTCAATATAGATATGAACAAACTCTTTCCTACAGATAAGTGGCAGACTCCTGCCTATTCCAGTCCGCCAGCATTTGGTGATGTTTTTGTAAAGAGTTCAAATAATTCAGTAACAGTACCATCAATTGAAACTTCTGATTATAATTTCACATTCTCCAGTACAAAAACAAAAACTTCGAAAGCAGCAAAAACAACACCTGCAACATATCAGCCTTCAAGCTTATCAAGCACAAGAACTACTTCGCTTGCATCGCTGAAAGCTAAGCATTGGACAGAAATGACAGACTCAGAAATGCGTCAGGTTTATGGTGATTACACAAGAGATATCACTACACCTTATAAAGGCACAGCAGCCGATTTAAACAAATATCTTGAAGGCAAAGGCGTTTTAAGCGGTCAAGGGCAGGCATTTATTGATGCTCAGAATAAGTACGGCATTAGCGCATCTGCGCTAATTGGAATTGCAATGAACGAATCAGCACAAGGGACAAGCTCTCATGCAAAAAACAAGAAGAATGTCGGCGGAGTTAGAATACCCGGCTCCACAACATTTAAGACATATGGCAGCGTGGCAGAGTGTATTGACGACATGGCTCGTTTCTTAAAAAACGGCTATGTTAATAACAAGGGGCGCTCTCTGACTAAGTTATATCAGATTAATGCTAAATACTGCCCGAGCTCAGATCCGACAGATAAGAAGGATTTAAACTCTCTTTGGGCACGAAACGTTAACAAATATGCAAGAGAAGTAGAATCAGCGCTGGTGTAAGTTTTACAATTGGTCTACGTACGTAGCATCTTGCTCCTGTGAAATCAAAGATTTCTACGTCGCCATCGTAAAGTTACGTCCTCAGTTCACCGGCTCAACGCCGCTGAATTCGGACTTCACACCGGGCAACGCCACAAAAAAAAAGCCGTTTCATTTGAGAACGGCTACCAGACTTGGGGAGGAGGTATGAAAAACCACTGAGGTTTTCCATATTATTTTTATCGGCATATTTTTTATTTTCTTTAGACTAAGTTAACAAATCTCATCTATACGATGTAGGATTTCTTTTTTGTAAATTTTCATTACAAAATCATATATATCTCTAAAGTTTGAAAAAAATATGCCGTTATATCAAACAGAAAGAGATTTTATTATTAACGAAAGGATACTGAACGATGTCTGGACTTAATGTCAAATTACAAAATGGTGGAACAGTTAATATCAATACCGGTGAACATATTGATAATATCAAGAAAAAACTTGGCGAGGATATTGGTAACTTCTTTGAAAGCATAGACAACGGCAATAAAATACTTGATGCAAACGAAATAGATAAATTAAAATCAAAACTTATAGAGAAGAATTATAATGTTGAAGTTGCAGCTGATGGTAATACGCCAGCAAAAGCATATAACGCAGCAATTCAAAACATCCGAAGCAAGTATGATCCGGAAAAACTCAAAAAAGATTTTAAAACAGAAGAAGCTGATTTGCATGAAATAAAACGCGGAGATTCTTTATACGCAATCGCAAAAAATGCTTTGCGCAAAGAAGGCTTGCCGCATGATGCACGTTCGATAAATGAAAGAATCGGACAAATTGCCTGCCTTAACAATATTAACGACGTTAATAACGTAAAAGTTGGTACAAAATTAATAGTAAATCTTGCTGCACCGGAGGCTATACCACCCAAAGCAGTTGTCGCAGAAAATAAACCCGCACCAAAAATTTCTAAAGCGGAGCCTAAACAAAACCCTAAAATATCACACAGCAGTGCTAAAAATTTACACTGGACACAGATGAGTGATGAACAAATGAGAGAAATATACGGTAATTACTCAAGAGATATAACCAAGCCTTACAGCGGGAGTGCAGAGGATTTAAATAAATATCTAAAAGGTAAAGGCGTATTATCAGAGCAAGGACAGGCATTTATTGATGCTCAGAATAAGTACGGCATTAGTGCAGCTGTTCTTGCAGGAATTGCAATTTCCGAATCAGGAGGAACATCCTCTCTTGCGAGAAAAAGATTTAATGTGACTTCTATCAGCAGTTCACGAGGCTGGAGAAGATTTAACAATGTATCTGAATGTATAGATTATACAGCTTCAATGCTGGCAAACCGCTATGTTAAAAATTCCGGTTTATCGGGAGTTTCCCTAAAAACTCTCTACCAGATAAATGCAAAGTACTGTCCTGTAAGTGATACCCGTAATAACAGCAGTAATAACCGCTTTTGGGCGCAAAATGTCGAAAATAAAGTTAGGGAGATAGAGAAAGCATAAACAGCTATTTATTATCAAGATTTGTAAAAATATATTGAACATGCTCTTAGTTACTGCTACTCTTTTATTAAGGGGATGGATTTTTATGACAACATCATTTACTAATAAAAAGAAACAGCAGACAGACGATTTATCACAGCTTATGCCTCAAAACATTGACGCAGAGGAAGCAATTCTAGGCGCAATTCTTGTAAGCCCTTCCTGTATGAACAAAGTTGTTGAGCATCTAAGACCAGAGTCGTTTTACAAACCTGCACATAGATATGTTTATGAAGCCATGCTCCAGCTCTACAACGGAGAAGACAAAATTGATATCGTATCTGTTTCCGATGTCTTAAACATTAACCAGAAACTTGAACTCGTCGGCGGCAGAGCCTTTATTAACGATCTTAGCTACAAAACAATTACCACATCAAACGTCGAATATTATTCTAAAATCGTTCAGGAAAAAGCAATTAAGCGTTCACTCATTAATGCCGGTTCTGAAATCGTATCCTCCGGTTATGACCTTAACCCTATAGAAGAATCTCTTGAACTTGCAGAAAAATTAATCTTTGATATAGCATCTCAAAAAGCATCAAAGTCACTCGCTCCGATAAAAGATTTAGTATATGACACTTACGCAGAAATTGAAGAACGGTACAATAACAAAGGTAAGCTTACAGGTGTTCCGACTAGTTTTTATGACCTTGATACAATGATGAACGGATTGCAGCGTTCTGACTTGATTATTCTTGCGGCCCGTCCTGCAATGGGTAAAACAGCATTTGCATTGAACATTGCTCAAAATGTTGCACTTCGTGCAAATACTCCTGTCGCAATATTCTCATTAGAAATGTCAAAGAAACAGCTTGTACAGCGTCTTTTGTGTTCAGAAGCAGAGGTTGATACACAAAGACTTAAGACAGGAAACATGCAGGCAAAAGACTGGGAAAAGCTTGCAGTTGCAATGAGCAGTTTCTCAGAAGCTCCTATTTATATTGATGACACCGCAGGATGTACAATCACAGATATCAGAGCAAAGTGCCGCCGTCTTGCAATGGCAGAAAAAAATCTTGGTTTAATTGTAATTGACTACCTGCAATTAATTGAAGGTACCGGCAGAGAAGACCGTATGCAGCAGATTTCCAGCATATCAAGAGGTTTAAAAATCTTAGCAAAAGAACTTAATGTTCCAATTATTTCACTTTCTCAGTTATCACGTGCAGTAGAGAGCAGAACTGATAAACGTCCGATGCTTTCAGATTTGAGAGAATCAGGTTCCATTGAACAAGACGCAGACATTGTAATGTTTATTTACCGTGATGAGTACTACAAAAACGCAAACGACGAAGAAGAGCAGGCTGAAAAAGCAGCAAATAAAGGTGAAGCAGAAATTATCATTGCAAAACACAGAAACGGGCCTGTCGGTACTGTTAAACTTCTGTTCCAGGGCAGTATTACTAAGTTTAAAAACCCTATCAAAACAGATGTGTTCTAGTGCTACGCACGTAGACCAATGGACGGTGGACAATCATTAAACTACAAGATAAACTTTATACCTATAAGTCCACCTTAATTGTAAAAATACCAGATGGATGACATAATGTCTTATATTTCAATAATTTTACTTGCTATAGCTTTATCAATTGATGCCTGTGTTGTATCTTTTTCATACGGTCTGGCTTTTACTGAAAATCGTTTTAAAAATGCAATACGGCTTGCAGCGTGTACTGGTTTGTTTCAGGGACTCATGCCGGTTATTGGTTATTATCTTACGGGATTCGTAAAATCTTTTATTGAACCATATGCCGGATTTATTGTTTTTGCAATATTTACATATCTTGGGGTCAAATTTATAAAAGAAGCTTTTGAAAAAGAGAAAGAAAAACAGCTTTGCATTGACCTCAAATGCCTTTTACTTGTCGGAATTGCAACCAGTATTGATGCTTTTTCAGCCGGGATTTCATTATCACTTTTCGGAAATAGAATACTTAAACCTGCCATTTTGATTGGAGTTGTAACATTTATAAATTCTCTTCTCGGCTTTGGTCTGGGCGGAAAACTCAAAAAATTTCCGACAAAATGGCTTGAGATTACCGCCGGCTGCCTGCTGATATTATTGGGGCTAAAGAGCTTATTTTAGAAAATATTTACAAACTCTGCTAATACTAATTTCAAATATAGGTTTAGCGGGTTTGACTTATAATAATGTTTATATTATTATTGTCGTGTTGACAGCTGAATATTTATACGCTCCAGTGGCACTCTGCCGACGAGAACGATTGAGTATCGTTTGAGGAGAGGGGAGGTAGACGCAGTCTACCGATTCCGCGGGAGTAAGATGAAAACTTAATATTGTACGCTCCAGTGGCGGAATCGGTAGACGCGTTGGACTTAAAATCCAATCGGGGTTCTCCCTCGGTGCCAGTTCAAGTCTGGCCTGGAGCAATTTTAAAAGACCTGCAGAAATGCGGGTCTTTTTTATTTTATGATAAATTATAATTATGCGAGATATCTGGAACCCATGGCACGGCTGTAAAAGAATCAGCGAGGGATGTGAAAATTGTTATATGTATTATCTTGACTCACTAAGGGGAAAAGATGGTGCAGAAATTTACAAAGTCAAAAATAATTTTGATTACCCGCTTCATAAAGATAGAAACGGCAATTATAAAATTAAAAGCGGCGAATACATAAGAGTATGCATGACTTCCGACTTTTTCCTAAAAGAAGCTGACTGCTGGCGTGAAGAAGTCTGGAAAATAATAAAAAAACGTTCTGATGTTATATTTATTCTGGTAACAAAACGCGCGGACAGAATTGAAAAATGTCTTCCGGATGATTGGAACGGCGGATGGGAAAATGTTTGGCTTAATATTACCTGTGAAAATCAAAAACGTGCGAATGAGCGATTGCCTATTTTACTTGAACTTCCTTTCAAACACAAAGGTATTATGGCTGAACCGTTAATAGGCAAACTTTCCATCATGAAATTTCTACAGAGCGGACAAATTGAAAACGTCTGGGCTGGAGGTGAAAACTACGGAAGCAAGAAACCGCTCTTCTTTGAATGGGTTAAATTACTGTCTGATGAGTGCAAAGCAACAGATACCACTTTCTCATTTTTTGAAACCGGAAATGTTTTCATAAAAGACGGCAAGAAAACAGTATTCACAAATAAAAAGGATCAGGCAAAAACAGCTTTCCTGCTGGATATAAATTATACCAGCAGCAGAGAACAGGTATTCAAACTGGATTTACCTGCGCAATATTCTCAAATAGGACTATTTAATCAAACAGACGAAGAAAAATATTTCAAAAATGAATGTCAGTATTGTTTTATGAAAAGATACTGCGCCGGCTGTTCAAATTGCGGCAAATGTTAATAAAAAAGAGGAGAACTAACGCAAGCTCTCCTCTTTTTAGTAAGATTTTTAATGGATTAACCTTCAAGACCTTCTTTTTGTTTGTTTAACATATCTTGAATTTTTTCCATAATTTCTTCGCTTTTTTCCTGAACATCTGAAACTATATTATCGGCTTTTCTTTGAAGATCCTTAACTGTTTCATCTGTTTTTCTAGCCACATCAGAAGCCATATCACCAATCATTTCTCTAGTTTCAGCACCAGATTTAGGTGCAAGAAGAATACCTGCGATAGCCCCGATTGCAGCGCCTACTGCAAAGCCTGTTAAAAATTTTGTTACTGACATATTATTTTCTCCTTCATTTGTAGTTTAACTTCTTTTAATATTTTTCATATTGGTTAAGTGATTTACTTCTTTTTTGCAAAAATTTTGAAAGCTGAACACAGCCCGCTGAAAAATCCTTTTGCAACTGTTCCTGTTACCGTTGACAGTTTTGATAAAAGGTGAAGCGGCGAATTTTTTATAGCCTCTTTTACCTTATTTACGCCTTCATCTGCCTTGATAATAATTCCGCTTACGATTTCTACGGACTTATTAATATTTTTCAAAGTAGGTACTAGCTCAGTTTTAATAATCGTTGCTGTTTCGTCAACATTATTTGCAAGTTTTGATAAATCAAACAAAACCTTTATAAGCATTGCGCCCACGAGGATTACAATAACACCCGTTGCGTAAGCCAGAAAAGTTAAACTTTGATATAATTGTGCTGTTTCCATTTATTTTCCCCTAAAAATCGTAATCAGATACTTCTTCAAGTTCCTTAGCTTTTCTCATTTTTTTTGATTTAAGCATATTAGAAAACTTTTTGTACTGTCTTTCAAGTTTATATTTCAACAGGTCAATTGATTCCATAGCCTGTTTTTTAGCTTCATTTACAGCTGGAGAGTGCTTTTCAGCAAGATCGCATACAGTTTCTTTAACCTTTTCTCGCATTTCAGAACCGGGACGCGGCGCATAAAGTATACCTGCGATAATACCGCCGACTACGCCGGCTAAGAGCCCCATTCCAAAGCCGAATGAAGATTTATCTTTACTCATAATGTACCTCTTTCTTATTTATGTATTCTGTGCCCATCCATTATACCACATTTTGGAGAAGGGATAAACCCTTGAAGGCTGCTTTTAAGAATTTTGATTGCTTAAATTTCCTCATGACTTTTATATTAATACTCCAAAATAAAAATGCTGACATTAGACTCTCGAGTTTCGCAAGTATTATCTTATTGCGCAGGTCTTTTAAATTGTCAATCCAAATAGGAACTAACTCTGCCATTTGTTCTGAAATACCTTTTGCAAGCCCGGAAATATCCTTTATTTTGGGCTTTGCTGCGGCAATAAATTCCGATGCCTCGATAAAATATTTATCAAGTTTTATCAAATGAAATATTATAGTAAATGCAATTATTACTTCTGCAATAAAAACTATAGCTGTAAATAAGGTAAAAATCATACTTTTATGTCCATATTTGTATTATTATAAGATTATATTTTATAATGTTATAAAAGAAAATACACTTGGAGGATTATATTCTGGTGGGTAGTTTAAGATTTTATTTTTCACTTCTGGCCGCAAAAACAGCCTACAGGGCATTACAGCTTACCCGGCTGTCTGCGGGAACCTCCATTATAGGCAGATATGTTTTGAAACTCTGCCCTGATTTTCTCAAACAATGCAACCCTTACATCAGCACAAAAATTAATGTCACAGGTACAAATGGTAAAACAACAACCTCAGGACTTATTACCCATCTAATAAAAGAAAGCGGAAAATCCGTTATCAATAATGCAATGGGTGCTAACATGCTTACAGGTGTTGTAAATGCTGTTGCCGTTTCACTAAATCCGTGCGAACAAACTGATTTTTCGGTTATTGAATCTGATGAAGCTTATCTGGCAAAAATTTATGATCAATTTGAGGCAGATTATCTGATAGTTACAAACCTTTTCCGTGACCAGCTTGACAGATACGGTGAACTTGCAACAACCAAAAGACTAATTCAGGAAGGAATTAATAAAAAAAGAGAGTTAAAACTTTTACTCAATGCAGATGACCCGCTTGTGGCATCATTTGAAGGGCGTAACAAAATTTATTACGGCATAGAAAATGTTTATTATGCAGACGAGAGCCTGAAAGGTAAATCTGATGTAGAAGAAGCTTTTAACTGCCCTTGCGGAAAACCTCTAGAATATGAGAAAAAATTTTTTGCACAGCAGGGGCATTATTACTGCAGCTGCGGTTTTAGACGTCCTGAGCCGAAATATAAAGCTGATGTTACTATTCATAGAGAATATTCGGTCATACAAATAGAAAATGAAAGCTTTACAATACCTCTTGTAGGATTATTTAATGCCTACAACGCACTTGCAGCAATTGCACTCTGCAAAGAATTAGAAATTAAAGATATCAATAAACATTTATCAAGCTTTAAGGTTGCCTTTGGACGAAGTGAAGTAAAGGTGTTGGATGGAAAAAAGACACTGATTCAGCTTATCAAAAACCCTATCGGAGCTAACGAGGTTCTTAAAACAGTTGATAAAGACTCCAATCTGCTGATAATAATAAATGATAATTATGCTGACGGGCGCGATGTTTCGTGGCTCTGGGATGCAGAATTTGAAGTTATAAATAATAACAAAAACGAGATTGTAGTATCCGGCATAAGAGCCAATGATATGGCGTTAAGACTTAAGTATGCAGGAGTTGAAAAAATTAAAATTATTAATGATATTGAAAAAGCTGTTGAATATATTGGAAAAACAGCAGATAATAATATTACAATACTGCCGACTTATACGGCGTTATTAAAACTAAACAGGATGAGGATTTTGAAAAAATGTTATTAGGTGTAAACATAGATCATATAGCGACATTAAGAAACGCAAGGGGCGGAATTGAACCGGATGTACTGACAGCAGCAAGAATTTGCAAAGAATGTGGCGTAGCTTCAATTACAACGCACCTGAGAGAGGACAGACGACATATCAAAGATGCTGATGTAGAGGCAATAAGAATGCTTCCAAGAACACGTCTGAATTTAGAAATGGCAATGACAGATGAAATGCAGGAAATTGCGCTGCGTATAAGACCACACGCAGTTTGTCTTGTGCCGGAAAAAAGGCAGGAATTAACTACAGAAGGCGGTTTGGATGTTGAAGGACAGCTTGATAGGGCAATTGAATTTGTAAAACCTTTACTTGCAAAAAATATAGAAGTAAGTTTCTTTATCGACCCTGACATCCAGCAGATAAATGCAGTATCAAAAACAGGTGCACCGTTTATAGAGCTTCATACAGGAAGATATTCCGAAGCTTACGGCACACTTGAGGAAGAAAAAGCTTTTAAAGACCTGAAAGGAGCTGCGATATTTGCACAGAATTTCGGGCTAAAAGTAAATGCAGGACACGGTTTGAATTACCAGAACGTACATAGAATGCACGAAATTCCTAACCTTGTAGAGCTAAATATAGGGCATTCAATTATTGCCCGCTCAATCTTTGTAGGTTTGGAACAGGCCGTTAAGGAGATGAAGGCACTCTGCGAAGGATAGTATTATAGAACAATTCTCAAGGAAAGGGCTGCTAGATGAAAAATAGAGAAGAAGTTGTAAAAGAAATGCAAGCGGTTGTTGAACAGATGCGGCTTGATGATATAGAAGAAAATCCGGATTGCGAGAATGAATTTTTTACCTGCGCAGCATGCGGAGATACAAAACCTCTTGCAGGCTCTGTTCATTACGGACAAAACTACAGACTCTGCAACGACTGTGTGCTTCTTGCCGAAGTCGGATTTGAACTCGCGCAGATTAAAAACGTTGAAGAACTTATTGACGCAATGGAAGACAAAAGGCTGGAAGCTGACTGCGAATTTTTAAGACAGGAACAAAAAAGGCTGGAAAATTAGTTAATTCTTTTCAAAACTTGTCTTCATTTGCTTTATAATCTCCATTAATAATATTGAACTTTTATTAACCCTTCGCATTGCCGTTTTTTCAGTGCGCAGTGCAATCGAAAAAAGATAATTTTCTGGATAATTTTCCTTATTTCTTTCTTCTAAGATTGTTAGCAAAGCTTTTATGGTAAACAAATTACCCATTATGTTATCGTGAATTTTATCTGCTTGTTTTAATTTTTTAATATGCATATACTCTCCTATATTAAATTTAGTAGTTTTTTACAATCATTCATTTGTTTAAACACTTTTTTAGTCAAACTTTGTGTAAGAGAGATAACACTGCAATTTATATTATCAAACTGTTCAATATCACCCAGTATTTCTAATATAGCTATCAACTCTAAAAAATTATCATTAGCACAAGACGTTAATTCAAATAGTTCTTTCCTATATTCTTTTTTCATAATTTCTCCTTTTTTGCATTCCCGACAAATAGCTTACAGACATATTAGACAATTTAGTCCAAAATAGATTACATGTCAAGACTTAAACTTTTAGGAATGAATATAAAAAAATACCGAGAGCAAAAAGGGCTTTCTCAAAATGCACTAGCTGATGCCGTCAATTTATCAAGAGAATATATTGCTGATGTCGAACGCGGGCATAAAAGAATAAGTTTAAAAAAGTTATTTGCAATTGTAGATGTTTTAGACATTAAGTGTTCAGACATTTTTGATTTTTCATAGAATAGTAATCTTATATACTTTTGCTCCTATTTGTAATAAAATATTATAGGGAAAATCCAACCAGATACGAGGTGATATAAATGTGGGAATATTCAGAAAAGGTACTTGAACATTACAGACATCCAAGAAATGTCGGTAAAATTGATAATGCAGATTTAATCGGCGAAGCAGGCTCGCTTGCCTGCGGCGACTCTTTAAAACTATATATAAAATTAGACGGCAGCGTTATAAAAGATGCAAAATTTCAGACTTTCGGCTGCGGTTCAGCTGTTGCCTCTTCAAGCATTTTGACAGAAATGATTATTGGAAAAACTCTTGAAGAAGCTAAAAAAATTACTAATAAAGACATTGCTGACGAATTGGGCGGGCTTCCGCAAGAAAAAATGCATTGTTCTGTTATGGGACAGGAAGCGCTGGAAGATGCACTCAAAAAGTATTACGGTAAAGAAGAAATAGAAAAAGAAGCAGGTTTATCCCAAAACGGTGATAAAATCGTTTGCACCTGCTTCAATGTAACAGAAAATCAGATTTGGGAAGCAATTAAAGTAAATGGCCTTAAAACTGTGGAAGAAGTTACAAATTACACCAAAGCCGGCGGAGCCTGCGGAAGATGCAAAGGTGTTATAAAAGATATTATTGAAACTTATTTAAGAAAAGAAGGTCAGGCACCTGTAATGACTGCTGCACAAAAGATTTTGAAAATAGGCAGAGTTATTGACCAGCAAATTTCACCGCAGCTGCAAAAAGACGGCGGAGATATTGAGTTAATTGATGTTGAAGGAAACAAGGTTAAAGTAAAACTTACAGGAATGTGCAGCGGGTGCAAGAATGCAACAATGACATTAAAAGCTTTCGTTGAATCAGTACTCAAAGATAAAGTCGACAGCAGCTTAGAAGTAGAACAGGTATAGAAAGGCGGAATGTGCTCCGCCTAAGGGGTTAAAATGATTTATTTAGATAATAATGCAACCACAAAAGTAGATGAAAAAGTTTTGGAAGAGATGCTTCCATTCTTGGAACAGGATTATGCCAATCCTTCAAGCATGTATGATTTTGCCAGGAAACCTGCTGCAGCAATCCGCGAGGCAAGGGTTAAAGTAAGAGATTTTCTCGGCGCAAAAAATGAGAAAGACATATACTTTACATCTTGCGGTTCAGAATCTGCAAGTACAGCTATCAAAGGCGTACTAAACTGTAACAGGGAAAAACGCCATATTATTACAACAAGTGTTGAACATCCTGCTGTTTTAAATACATACAAAGAATTTGAGAAACAGGGTTACGAAGTTGACTACATCGGAGTAAACTCCCAAGGCGAACTTAATATTGAGGAGTTCAAATCAAAGCTCAGAAAAGATACCGCACTTGTTTCTATAATGTATGCAAACAACGAAACCGGAGTAATTTATCCGGTAGAAGAAATTGGCGATTACATAAAATCTCACTCTCCTGAGACAAGATTTTTTGTAGATGCTGTTCAGGCAGGAGGAAAACTTCCTATTAATGTTAAGGATACAAACATTGACCTGCTCGGGATTTCAGGCCACAAATTTCATGCACCGAAGGGTGTAGGCGCATTATACGTGAAACCTGATGTAAGACTTACACCGCTTATTAACGGCGGTCATCAGGAAAGAGGTCTGAGAGCAGGTACAGAAAATGTTCCTTATATAGTCGCTCTGGGTAAAGCTGCAGAACTTGCTCAGGATGCTCTTCAATTTGAGTTAACCGAAGTTAAGCGTTTGAGGGACAGGCTTGAAGAAGGTATTCTTAAAAATGTTTTCAACGCGAGACTTAATACTTCAACAAAAAACAGGGTGCCTAATACTTCAAATATTGGTTTTGAGTATGTAGAAGGAGAGTTAATTCTTCTGCATTTGAGCGATATTGGAGTCTGCGCAAGTTCTGGAAGTGCCTGCACATCAGGTTCGCTTGAACCAAGCCATGTATTAAGAGCAATGGGAATACCATTTACAGCTCTTCATGGTTCAATAAGATTCAGTCTGTCAAGATTCACTACAGAGAAGGAAATCGACTTTGTTGTTGAACACATGCCGGCAATTATGGATAAATTGACATCAATTTCTCCATTTCAAGATGAACTGAAAGAACTAAGGAAACGGAGAGGTTAACTAATATGATTGATATAGTTTTTGAGCCGATTGCAAAATTTTTTGGAACACATGCCAAATTCATCATTGGTGTTATCGTCAATATAATTTTGATATGGGGGACTTCCACTCTGATTGATGTTTTCAGTTCCAGAGTAGAAAAAAAATTACGGTTAAAAAACTCGGACTCTCCGCTTTTAAACCTCCTGCCGGTTCTGTCTAAGATATTAAAAGCAATCATCATCTTCCTTCTGCTTGCAGGATTTTTACAAAGTTTTGGATATAATGTAACATCACTTATTGCAGGTTTTGGAATTACAGGTTTAGCAGTCGGTTTTGCTGCTAAAGAAGCAATAGGAAACGTATTCGGGTCTGTAGGACTTCTTGCGGACAGAGTTTACAAAATTGGTGAATACATAAAGTTTAACGGCTACGAAGGTACTGTTGAAAATATTAACCTGCGTTCTACAACAATCAGAACACTGGAAGGTTTTATTGTTAATGTTCCTAACAACCAGCTTGCGAACGAAGAAATCACAAATGTTTCTCAAGCTCATAGAAGAAGAATAGATATTTCAGTAGATGTTGAGTACGGAACTTCTAACGAAAAGCTTGACAGAGCCTGTGAAATACTTAGAGAAATTGCAGACACTAATGACGACATTGAGGATGGAGTTCATGCTTTTATTGAAAACATGGCACCGAGCTCAATTGTTGTAAGATTGGTTTGCGAAACTTCCAGAACCTCGTGGGCAGATTATGTTCAGGTAAAAAGTTCTGTTATAAGAAAAATAATTCAAAGATACAGGGAAGAGGGAATTGAATTTGCGTTCCCTTCTACAAGTGTCTATATGGCGAAATAATGACATAGAATGCACTCCGTCCAAAGGTTATAAAAAAATGAAAATCAAGATAATTGCGCTCGGAAAAATCAAAGAAAAGTTTTTGAAAGACGGCATTGACGAGTTTATGAAACGTCTTACACCTTATGCTTCTGTTGAAATTGTTGAGCTTCAGCCGGTCGAAATTAAGGATGAAAACCTTATTGAAAAAGCACTTATGCAGGAGGGTGATAAGATTTTATCACTTATTAAAAATGATTCGTACGTAATTACGCTTGAAATTGACGGAAAACAATTATCATCAGAGGATTTTGCCACAAAAATAAATGAAATTACAATCAACGGCACAGGAGAACTTGTTTTCATAATCGGCTCTTCCTGCGGAATTGCCCGTACAGTTTCTAACCGTGCAGATTTTAGACTCAGCTTGTCAAAAATGACTTTCCTGCATCAGTTTGCAAGGCTTCTGCTTATCGAACAAATTTACAGAGCTTTCAAAATCCTTAAAAATGAAACTTATCACAAGTGACTTCATGATATAATTTACCTATGAATAGCATAACAGTTAATTGTCCGGCAAAGATTAATCTTACGCTGGAAATAGTTAATAAAAGAGAAGATGGATTTCACAATATCAAAAGTATTATGCAGACAATAAGTCTGTATGATACTCTTATTATCAAAGTAGGGGAAGGCGATGGAGAGATTTTACTGTCAGGAAATAGCAGTGAAATTCCTTATAATGAAAAAAACCTTGTATACAGAGCTGCTGAATTATTTTATAGAGAAACAGGCATTAACAATGTCAGGACAGAAATCTATATAGACAAAAATATTCCTATTTCAGCAGGATTGGCTGGAGGAAGTTCTGATGCTGCAGGAACTATTTTCGGACTCAACGAATTATTAGGCCATCCGCTAAAAACAATACACAAACTCTGCGAAACTCTGGGCTCTGACCTTAATGTCTGCTTAGAAGGCGGTTCGATACTCGCAACATCAAGAGGTGAAGTGATAAAGAAACTTAAGCCCGTTAAATCGAAACTTACGCTTATAAAACCTAAAAATCTCGGAATATCCGCAAGAGAAGCTTACACAAAATATTCAAATAAAACCAACAAACCCCAAAAGAATATGACAGAGAAAATGCTCAATGCGTTTGATAACAATCAAGATTTTTCAGAATATCTATACAATGATTTAGAATACGCTGTATTTGATGACTACAAAGAGCTCAAAAAAATCAAAGAATATATTCCAAATGCCGTAATGTCAGGCTCAGGCTCTACATATTTTGTACTCGGTGATGAAGTTAATACCGATATTCCTGGTGATGATTATCAGATTATAAAAGGGTTAGAGTTTATTGAAACAGGAGTCGCCATTTCACAATGTAACAATTTTGTTACGAACTAGCAAATAATACTTTTAGAGGTTATATTATGCTATGAGGATATTTACAATGTAAGAATAAAAATATCCTTAACATGAGGTCTAACAAGTGGTAGATAACAGATCAGCGGGTTTCTATGGAATCGGCGGGGCATTTAATTTCAAAAGCGGTGACCCTTCTGGTACTGCTGCAAAAATGAGTCAGGATAAATACGGCTCTGAAGCTATGTATCTGCCGCCGGCAGAAGGTGAAGAAGAAGGAAATAACTTCTACAATCAGGATTTTGTAGATAGAAGCGCGCTCCTTAGAGCTACGCTCAATTCGCTTGCAATGACTAATGTTGCATCTGTTCTTAATGCAAAAAAACATAAGAAATCAATAAAAGATTTACTTGCAGAAGAAAAAGAGAAAAGCGAAGAAGAAAAAGAAATTGAACGGCTTGAAGCTGAGGCAGACGAAGAATACAGAGAAGCTTCAGAAGAAGAATAAAACTGTCTAACTATACTATTTTATTACCGTTATTTATAGTATAATACTACATGACAAGGGGTGTTTTATATGTCAAATGATAAAAAGACTAACGGTAATAAATATTCATTAAGAGATGCCAAGTTTTATAATGCCTGGCGCAGAATGTTTCAGTTTCTCGTAACACATGTATTCTATATGATAAGATTTAAACTTGTCTATAGATTAGAAATTTACGGAAAAGAAAATATACCTTCTGATAACAATTTTATTGTTGCAGCCAACCACTTATCCACACTGGATCCTCCCCTAGTTTGCGGTGTAATGAACAGAGGCGTTGCATACATGGCTAAAAAAGAACTTTTTGAAAACCCGTTTATGCGCTGGTGGCTTGACTGGCTCGGGGCATTTGCAGTAGACCGCGAAAAACTCGGTGTTTCTACTATTAAAACAGTAAAAAATCTTAAGGAAACAGGATGGGTACTCGGCATCTTTCCACAGGGAACAAGACAGGAAGCCGGAGAATTCAGCCACATAACAAAGGGATTTGCTTCACTGGCTAAAAGTACAAAGTGCGGAATCCTGCCGATTGGAATTACCGGTACTCAAGAAGTTAAAAGAATTCCTTTTACAGGAAAAATCATAGTAAGAATAGGAAAAATCATACCTTACACAGACGATGTTACCGGTATGGTTGATAAGTGGGAAAAATCAATAGAAGACCTTACCGGATTTAAGTATGTAGAAAAAGATAAAGTATGTTCATGAAAAAGATTTAATTTAAGTATAGCTGGAAGGAAATGATGAAAGCGGATAAGAATTACAATAGAAGAACAGAAAAAGATTATAACTGGTTCAGAACGTTTTATTATATGTGGTTTCTGGGTACTGTAGTATATCCGGTGACTAAACTCATGTATAATATTAAGATTGAAGGACGAGAAAATGTGCCCAAGAAATCAAATGTTATATATGCAGGCAACCATGTTTCTTATATTGACCCTCCGCTAATTGCTCTGGCAGCATGGAAAACCATTGCTTATATGGCAAAACAGGAATTATTCCATGATGACAATAAATTACTGCGCTTTCTTGTACATACGCTGGGAGGATTTGCAGTCAATAGAGAAAAACCGGAAATCGCAACATTTAAAACAGTAAAATCCGTTTTTAATACCTCGTGGTCACTGGGTATTTTCCCGCAGGGCAAAATTATTAAAGAGCCGGTTATAAGCCATGTACACAAAGGTTTTATTATGTTTGCGAAAAAATTTAAGGCTGATATAGTTCCTGTCGCTATTTGCGGCTTTGATGGATATGCCAAAAAACTGTTCGAAAAACATATTACTGTAAAAATCGGAAAACCTATTCCTTATACACTTGAAGAAGACGAAATTATGAGAGAATGGGCGGGACAGATTTGTGAATTTACAGGTTATGAGAATAGAATTGAAGAATCAATAGCAAATCCGGCACTTGTCTAATTTACAAATGTTTACAGTTGCGCAATTTTAAATATTGAGCGGTTTTAATAGTTTTGTAGTAAAAGAAGGTAATAACGCATGAATATCCCGCAAATTATGGGACTTAGATTAATGTCCCCGTTTACAGAGCAAAAGCAGCAGCGCAGAACATCTAGCTTTGGTTTAACAATGGCGCAGCCATTGTTAAAGGATACTGTATCCTTCGGTGCCACAGCTAAAATGTTAACCTCCAGAAAAGACGGAGTTTCATTGAAAGCTGCAAGAGAAGTGTATGCAATAACCGAAACAATGCAGCCTAAAATTCAAAAATTTCTCAATGAATTATTCGGAGATTTACAGGTTACCCAATTTAAACCACAAAATCCTATTTATAAAATTTCTGACAGAGCTAAAACTCCCGAGTCTATCAGGGAAAAGAGTGCTACAAGACAGTGGAACTGCAGAGCTGAAATTTTAGATTTTATGACAGATCTCAACGGCGCAAAAATCGTAATGCGCGACGGTTCAAAAAAATCAGTAGAAAAAGTTCTTTCAAGATTTATTGAACCAATAAAGAAGGGCAAAATTGAACTTATTGAAATCGAAAACAAACGCCCTAAAGTAACACAAAAATTAAGCAATTCTAAAAAATCCCAGTATGATTATGCTTCCATTGATTTTCTTGAACAATTACAACGTATTCAAGAAGATAAGTGGGCTAGCATGAAACTTAAAGAAAAAAGAGAAGTAAGAACTGATATGTTTGACTTTACAGAAGTTAACTATCCTGCAATTCACTTCTTATTTAAGCTTCCCGGAGAAGAAAGACCTTTTGAGCTTATGATTATGGGTAAAAACGTTAATGCGTATAAAGATTTGGATGACAAGCTGTTTAAGATTTTAAACAATAAAAACATTGATAAAAAATACAAACCGCTTGTTGATGTTGTTTCTCCACTTTCAGAGCCAGGAAACAAACCTCTGCTGGAGCTATTCAACAAATACAGAGGCGATGCATTTTTATTCCAGCGTGCTAAGAAGCCAACCGCATTCTCAGAAAGCTATGAAATTGAATACTTTCTACCGTTGACAGAAGATTTACCGCCTCAATATGATTTAAACAACTTACATAGAATTATGCAGGAATGCGAAGCAAAAGCGGCTGTAAAACAACGCACTAAAAAGCCTTAACTTGAAGTTTTTTTGCGTTTCTTCTGGGGTTTATTATTTTTCTTAGTAAACTGCTGCGGAGCATGACTGTATGATGTTTGAATTCTTTTTACACTAAATACATCCGGCATAGATTGTAATGCTGTCATAACCTTACGCAAAGTATAAATATTATCAAGTTCTATTCCAAGTTCAATAATACCAACCTTGCCTTTTGATTTAACATTTGCAGAGTTGATATTTGTGTTGTTATCCGAAACAACACCTATAATATCTTTCAAGAGCCCCATTTTCTCAGCTGTTTCGATGCGAATCGTCGTGCTGTATGTTTTGTTGATATTATTACCAGACCAGTGGATATCAATCAAACGCTCAACCGGAATATTTTCAAGCGTTTTGCAGTCCAGTCTGTGCACCGTAACCCCTTTTGAGCGTGTTACAACACCTACAATAGGTTCACCCGGAATTGGAGAGCAGCATCTCGCAAAAGAATAAAGAAGCCCTTCCAGCCCGACAATATCTTTTTCAGAAGCTTTTCTAGGTTTATGATTAGCAGGTCCTTCCTGTTTTGGAGGTTTTCGCAGGCGATTAATAATCTTATTTACGGTAGTTTCGCCGTAACCAAGAGCTGCGAACAGGTCGTCACCACTTACATAGTTCATTTGTTTTGCAACTTTATCAAACTCTCCATTCTTAACATATTCGTCAAAAACAGTTTTTGTGAGTTCGTGTTCAAGGTTTGCCTTACCAATTTCAATATGGTCTTCACGTTTATTTTTCTTGTACCACTGACGTATCCTTGAGGCAGCCTGCTTTGTCACAACAAAGTTCAGCCAATCCAGACGGGGTGCTGAGACTTTTGAAGTCATAATTTCAACAATGTCGCCGTTTTTAAGCTTGGTATCAAGTTGTGCAATACGTCCGTTTATCAAAGCACCGACAGTTTTATGCCCTACATCAGAGTGAATACGATATGCAAAATCAATCGGAGTAGCACCCTGCGGAAGGTCAATTACATCACCCCCCGGTGTGAACGCAAATACCTGATCTGAAAATAAATCGAGTTTTACTGAATTAACAAAATCTTCGGCATTTTTCGTTTCTTTGTTGTATTCAACAAGTTTACGCATCCATGAGAATTTAATATCACTGGCCGAATCAGCTTTTCTGGAGCCTTTTTCTTTATATCTCCAGTGTGCAGCAATACCATATTCAGCAATTTCATGCATTTCCCAGGTTCTAATCTGCACTTCCAGCGGTTTTTGGCGCGGCCCGATTACAGAGGTATGCAAAGATTGATACATGTTGCCCTTAGGCATTGCAATATAATCTTTAAAACGTCCCGGAATAGGTTTGAACTGTGAGTGAATAAGACCAAGAACTTCATAACACTCTTTTTCTGTATCAACAATAACACGGACTGCTGTGATATCATACAAATCGTGAAATGCGACATTGAGTCGTTTCATTTTGTTATAAATACTGTAATAATGTTTTGCACGGCCTGTAATCTGAGCATTAATTCCGCTGGCTTTAACATCTTTAGAAATCTTATCTATCAGCAGTTTTACAGTCATTTCTCGTTCAGCTTTTTTCTGCGAAACAAGCTGAGCAATTTCATAATACTTATCCGGATGAAGATATTTGAGCGACAAATCTTCAAGCTCTGCTTTTATTTTACCGACCCCTAAACGATTTGCAAGCGGCGCAAAAATATCAAGAGTTTCCTGAGCAATTCTCTGCTGCTTAACAGGTGTCATATAATTAAGCGTACGCATATTGTGAAGTCTATCCGCAAGCTTAAGAAGAATAATTCTGACATCGCTTGCCATTGCAATAAGCATTCTTCTAAAGTTTTCTGCCTGACGTTCCTCAGTAGATTTGAACTGGAGTTTGCCTAGTTTTGTCACGCCCTGAACAAGGTTCAAAACATCTTCTCCAAAAAGTTCTTTTATCTCTTCAGGTTTTGTTTCTGTATCTTCTAATATATCGTGCAAAAAGCCGGCCATTAGAGTGTGTTTATCTGCTCTCAAGCCGATCAAAATCTTTACGACTTCCATTGGATGGATAATATAAGGCTCCTCTGAAACCCTATACTGTCCGGAATGAAGTTTTCTTGCAAACTCAAAAGCTTTTTCAAGCTCTGTTATATCATCGTCTGAATACTGCTGCTCTGCTAAAAGCGCTCTTATCTCATCAAAGGTTATTACATACTGTTCCATTATGCTTTTATCATAGTAGTTTTTAAGCGATTTTGCAAGTATTATATTATATACTCTGCGCTGCGATTGCTTTGTAGAAGCTGATATAATCTATCATGCAGTCAAATTCACTAGAATAAACCAGCTTATTAACCGTCAGCAGATTTTCTTCCATCTGGTTCAAATCAAGTTTTGCGATAACACCCTGAGCGAACTTATCCTTTGAAAGCTGAAAATCTTTTTGTTCAAGCTCCTGTATTTTTTTCTGCTTGGAAAGTTTTTCCCTGTCCATATTTACAGAAACCAGAGAGTCGTTAACTTCCTGCATAGAAGTAAGATTTACTTTTTCATAATTCTTAACGCTTCTTTCGTAAGCAATCTTTTTAGCTTTCAGATTTGCCTTAAGCTTTCCGCCCATAAAGAACGGTTGAATTACACTTCCGCCAAGCCCCCAAATCATGTTGGAAGTAGTGAACAGGCTTTCAAAGTATTTGGAATTAAAGATTACCCCGCCGCCCAGACTAAGCTGCGGAAGCATTTCTTTTCTTGCAATTCTGACATCAATGCCGGCCTTTTCAAGCATCTTTTCTGCTTTTAAATAGTCCGGACGCTTCATTATTACCTCAGAACTTACGTACTCAGGAATATTGCCCGTAAAAGCCAGCTCTCTGTAATCAGTTCTTGCATATTCTTCAATATTATTAGGGCTGTCGCCTGTAAGTACTGCAAGCTGGTGAAGAAGTTTAGTCCTTTCCTTCTTCAAATCTGTCAAATCAGCAACACCTGAGATGTAGGATTTATTAGCTTTTACTAAATCTGAAGTTGAAACCAGCCCTTCAGCATTGCTTACAGACATAATCTCAAAAATCTCTTTTCTCAGCTTAACAATATCTTCCTGCAAATCAATCATTGCATCAAGCTTTACAATATTTATATATGTACTTCCTACAGCAGAAGCAATTGCGATATACGCAGCCTGCTCATCCAGAATAGAAGCTTCATAGAGTTTTCTGACCGAAGTTGTCTTATTATGGTTTTTTCCCCAGATATCAAGCTCATAGTTTGCAATTATAGGCAATCCAAACCCGCCGGCTGAAGGCCCGATGAACTTGCCGTATCCCGGAAGAAATCCTGCTGATACAGTCGGAAGCTCACCGGCACGCTGGGCAATAACATTTTGATAATATTCATCAATTGTTAAGGTTGCCATCTTTAAATCCTGATTTTTATCCATGGCTTTTATAATATAAGCATTTAAATTATCGTCATTAAACTGACCCCACCAGGACATATTTATATAATCATATTTATTTTTGGTTGGTTTTATTTTAGTTTCTTTTTTCTTCTTTGTTTCAGGTTTTGTGCCGTCTACTTTAACTTCCTCTGCACCTGCATTCAAAACAGGAGTCTTTTCTGCAGCTATAACTGTACCTATATTTCCCATACCAAGTGATATTAACAATGCCAGTGATAAAATTTTCCTCATCTTTTTTCTCCAAGTACTTGATTTTTTCTAATAAGAATGATAACATAACTATGTTGCATTTGCAACATGTTGTAAAATAAACATACTTCATATAGGGGATTTACATTTTGCAAAACCACTTTACAGAAACAATATTCTACCAAATAGAATTAACTGCAAAATATTGCAAGCTTTTAGGTTCACAGGTTTTTGAAAAATTTAATGCAGGAATAACCTGTGAAGAATATTCTGTATTAGATGTTTTGCTAAGCAGTCCTGAATTATGCCAGAGAGATTTAGCCAAGCTGATTTTAAAAGATAGAGCTAACACTGGCAAATTGCTCGATACACTTGAGAAAAAAGGATTTGTTAAAAGAAAACTATCTATAAAAAACAACAGGCCGGTAAAAATTGTTGAAATTACCGAAGCCGGAAAAGAAAAAGTCACAGATGTCTTAGAACGTATACGTCCTCATTATGAATTCGTAAAAGAAAGAATTAATAACAGCGATGTTGCAAAAGTTGGAGATTTACTTAAAGAATTGAGAAAAATTCTAGATGAAACATTAGAAATACAGATTTAAGGGTGAAAAAAATGAGTGAAGAGAATAAAATAGAAGAAGAAAATACTAAAAAACTGCCTGTTAAGAAACGTTATATATTTACATCACTAGCAATCATAGGCGCTCTCGCTGCAGGATATTTTATATATGATGCACTTGGATACCAGTCTACTGATGACGCTTATGTTGAAACTACAACCGTTTCAGTATCGCCGAAGGTTTCAGGACAAATTGTCAAAGTTCTTGTAAAAGACAACCAGCCGGTCAAAGCCGGACAGGTAGTTGCTGTTATTGATAAAATTGATTATCAGGTCAAACTCGATCAGGCAACAGCTGCTTATGAAAAAGCTTTATTAAACCAACAGAATGCGCATGCGAACTTAAATGCAGCAAATTCTGAAATCGCACTTGCACAGAAAGATTTAGAAAGATATGAAAATCTTTATCAGGCAGGAGCGGTATCAAAACAAACTTTAGACAGAGCCAGAACAAATCTGGAAAGTGTTCAGGCAAAACAGACAACTGCAGAACAGTCAATATTTTCAAAAGATTCGTCTAAAAGTGCAAAAGTTGCAGATGCCGACTTGAATGTTTTGAAGGCACAAAAACGTGCTGCAGAACTGGCTCTTGAGTATACTGATATTAAAGCGCCTATTGATGGAACTGTTTCCAATAAAAAAGTTGAAGTCGGCATGATGGTACAGCCGGGAAGCCCGCTTTTTGTTGTAGTTCCGCATGACGTATGGGTTGTAGCTAATTACAAAGAAACACAGCTTACTCATATGAAAAAAGGCATGGATGTTGATATCAAAATTGATACTTATCCTGACAAAGTTTTCAAAGGAAAGATTGACAGTATTCAAAGAAGCTCCGGTGCAAAAGCTAGTTTGTTCCCGCCGGAAAATGCTGTAGGGTCTTTTGTTAAAATTGTACAAAGAATTCCGGTTAAGATTGTATTCACAGAAAAAATTGATCCTGAAGAATACGCTATTATACCTGGAATGTCTGTTGTGCCAAAAGTAAAAATTAGAGATTTCAAAGAACAGTAAGTTTAAAAAAAGTAAAAATTTCAGTATTACGACTCAGCGGTGGCATGATTCTCGTCAATGCCGCCATTTTTTTTACAACAAGAGCGCACACAATGATGGAACTGTCAGCTTGTTGTACTATAATTAAATCATGCAAATCTACTCTGATAAATGTTTTGAAAAACCTGTTCGTATTATTGAAGCAGAAGAGAATTTACAAGAAGCTCTCAACGAAATTGACAAACTGCGAAAAAAATATTTTCTTCTGGGATACATAACATATGACTTTAAAAAGTTATATTTTGAAGTTTTTGACAAATACGAAAAGTATACTCCGGCAAAATCAAAACAACTTGGCACAATAATCCGTCCTAAAATAACAAAAGAACAGTACATCAATGCAATAGAAAAAATAAAACAATATATTTCAGAAGGTGTTACTTACGAAGTTAACTACACCTACCCGTCGGAAGTTCTCACAAATCTGGACGGAATTGAACTTTTTAAAGCACTTCTTGATAAACAAAAAACACCATATAATACATTTATAAAAAATAAGTACACAACATTTCTATCCTTCTCTCCGGAACTATTTTTCAGGCTTGAAGGCAGAAAAATTACAACAAAGCCGATGAAAGGAACAGCCCCGAAACTTGATGACGGGAAAGATGAGGAGAGGCGCGATTTTTTATACAATGATATAAAAAATCGCGCCGAAAATATCATGATTGTCGATCTTTTAAGAAATGACCTCGGTCGTATTGCCAAAACCGGCACAGTAAAAGTTAATAAACTTTTCGAAATAGAAGAACACCCTACTGTTTATCAAATGACATCAGAAGTTTCTGCAATTCTTGAAGACCGCATCAGCCTGTTTGATATTTTTAAAGCGATATTTCCTTGCGGTTCAATTACCGGCGCGCCTAAGGTTTCGACAATGAAAGTAATTGATGAATTAGAACCATTTGATAGAAATCTTTATTGCGGTGCAATAGGATACTTATCACCTGATATTTGTGAATTTTCAGTTCCAATCAGGATTTTATACGGGAATAATCATAAATATACATACCATGCCGGAGGCGCTGTTGTTTGGGATTCAAACGCTGAGGACGAGTGGGAAGAAACTTTAACAAAAACAAAATTTCTGCAAACAGATTTCCAGCTGATTGAAACAGGAACAGACGATTGGGAAAACCATATTCAACGGATGAAAAAATCCGCAGCCGCTCTGAATTTCAAATGGAACAGCAGCATTAAAAATATAAAAGGTACAAAAAGAGTGCTTCTTAACAGGGACGGAAGTTTCGAAATACAGGAAAAAACTTTTCTGCCAATAATTTCCAATAAAATCAGGCTAGGCCGCAAGGCAAATTCAGCCAATCCGTTTTTATATCACAAGACAACAATAAGGGAATCTGCTCCTGATGATGTTTTTGATATTATCGGTATAAATGAGCGCGGCGAGATAACGGAAGGAACTTTTACAAACATTGCTGTACAAATCAACGGAGAATTGTACACTCCTCCTGTTGAATGCGGACTGCTTGCTGGAACTTTCAGAGCAAAGCTCTTAGAGCAGGGAAAAATTAAGGAAAAAGTTTTGTACCCCTCAGATTTAGAAAAAGCAGAAAAAATATTTTGTTTCAACTCCGTAAGAAAAATGGTTGAGGTGGAATTATGCTCATAATTGATAACTATGATTCCTTTACTTATAATATCGTTCAATATATCAAAATGTTAGGCATAGAACCAATTGTCATAAAAAATGATGAGCTGGCACTTGATGAAATTAAATCACTTAATTTTGAGCGTATTATTCTATCTCCCGGGTGGGGTAATCCCGATAACTCTGTGGTTACAATGGATGTAATAGATTTTTATAAAGACAAATGCCCTATACTCGGTGTATGCCTCGGTATGCAATGTATCTGCAAATATTTCGGAGCCGGGATAATAAAAGCACCCGAGCCGTTCCATGGTAAAAATTCACAGATATTCTTTAATGATGATTTTTGTTTATTTAAAGGATTAAAACAGGGGTTCAGCGCCGCCAGATACCATTCGCTTATGGTATCAAATACAACAGACGACATTATTATCACCGCCAGCACAAAAGATAATATTCCTATGGCAGTGGAAATTAAAGGCAAAAAGATTTACGGGGTACAATTTCATCCGGAAGCAATCTTAACAGAAAACGGAATTGAGATTTTTAACAACTTCATCTCAATCCCGTAAATTATTTGTCTACATGTGCGCTATGCGAAGTATCTTGCTAACAGACCGTCGAACCCGCGTCCGTGGCGTGCTTCATCTTTTGCCATTTCGTGAACTGTATCGTGAACAGCATCAAGACCTAATTCTTTAGCACGTTTAGCGATTTTCATCTTACCGTCGCAAGCGCCGAATTCTGCTTCTGCACGTAATTCAAGATTTCTCTTAGTTGAATTTGTAACAACTTCACCAAGAAGTTCTGCAAATCTTGAAGCATGGTCAGCTTCTTCAAAAGCATATCTTTTGAATGCTTCTGCAATTTCAGGATAACCTTCTCTGTCAGCCTGTCTTGCCATTGCAATATACATACCGACCTCTGTGCATTCACCCATGAAGTTTGCTCTCAAACCTTCAAGAATTTCAGGATCGACATCTTTTGCTACACCAATTCTGTGTTCATCAGCATAGTTTTTCTGACCTTCTGCCATCATTGTGAATTTATCTTTACCAGCTCCGCATACAGGACATTTTTCAGGAGCTTCACCTTCTGCTACATAACCGCAGATTGAACATACGTATTTTGCCATAATTAACTTCCTTTCTTCTTTTTACAAAATTTATTATAACATATTGTTCATCATGCTTCCATTGTAATTACAACAGAAATTAAGCTAAATATTTTTGGAGAGTTTCTTTATCAAAAACCTCAACACTGTCTTTGGAGTGTATAAATATCAAGCATGTAATAAGTGTTTTGAATGACTGAAAATCTTCAAAAGCAAGTTTTTGTCTTAAATCAGTCATATTGTTTGCCATAAATTCTGTAATAACAGTCTTGTCGTTATAAAATAGTTCGGACAAAAATTCAAACGCATCACGCGTTTTAACCCCTTCCAGATAAATCATTTCAGGTGATTGAAACTCAACATATCTGAGAGCTTTATCCATGCTGAAGCCGACATTTTCATTGAGTTCGCACTGGTTAACCCCTTTAAGTTCATATTTTGCAATAGATTCAATAGTCATTATATTTTTACCGGAAGTAGCAGCTTCCATCAAAAGAGAATAAATCATATGCGTTTTCCCGCTGAGAGGAGAGCCGCATACAAGAATTATTCCAGGATTATTCAGGGCATGAGAAATTATACTTCGCTGTTTTTCATCAGGGATAATCTTGTCTAAGTGTTTCGGCGGTTTATAAATCTTAAGTGAAATTCTTTCACCCATAATAGTCGGAAACGATGAAACTGATGCAATCAGCATTGCATTTTCGACTTTAAAACAGAGTTTCCCGAGCTGGGGAATCTCACATACTGTTGCATCAAGATTAGAAAGTGTTTTAAGCTTTGAAACAAAAGCTGAATTTAAAATAGCTGGAATTGTTCCCTTATCAGACGGCTCACCGTTTTTCTTAAAAACAACTTTCAACCCTTCCTCTACCTGCTCGAAGTTAACTTCATGAACATCTTCAATAATAGCCTGTTTTAAAATAGCTCTGATAACATGCTGTATATGTTCTTCTCCGGCTTCTTCTTTATGAAGTTCTTCGGTCCAGTCAAACTCCTCATCTTCATCAGAAGTAAGGGTTATGCTGTCAACAGTATCAGCAACTTTGTAATACTCATCAATCTTTTTAACAATACTTGCTTCAGATGCAATAACCGGTTCAATTGAACATTCAGCTGTTTCAATAATCTTATCAATCGCAAACAAATCCAGCGGATCTGCCATTGCAACAGTTAATACATCTTCTATTTTAAAAAGCGGAATAATCCTGTATCTTCTTGCATCAGCAAAAGTTACGAACTTAAAACACCTGGTATCGGGTTCATAATCTTCCAGATTTACATAGGGAATATGCAGTTTTGTTTCAAGGAATTTTAGAAGCGTATCCTCTGCCAGAATTCCGGAATTAATCAGCGCCTGCCCGATATTAATTCTCTGAACATTTGCGAGCTCTTCCGCCTTCTCCAGAGTTTCATATGAAACTATACCGTCACGCACAAGCTCATACTTAAGTTTTTCCAGTGTTTTATTTGTGATGGTTTCCATTATTCTTCTCCGCCGCCAAGATAACTCTCAACCTTCTTGACGATTGCATCAAGCTCAAACGGTTTAGTAATATACTCATTAACACCTGTTTCCTCGCCAATCATCTTATCCTCGAGCTGTGAACGGGCTGTAACCATAATTATCGGAATATCTTTGTATTTGCTGTCATATTTAAGGAGTCTGCTTATCTTATAACCGTTAATTTTCGGCATCATAACATCAAGGATAATCAAATCCGGCATAATTTCTTTTGCGAGCCTCAATCCATCCTCGCCGTTATAAGCGGTATAACACACATAGCCTGAAACCTCCAGAACAAACTTTAAGCTTTCAACGATGTCCTGCTCGTCATCCACTATAAGTATCTTTTTCATGTGTATCTCCTTCAATATCGTATGAATACATTATATCACATTCGCCGTATAAGTTCCTGTTTTGCTCTATAACAGAGTCAATTTTCTTCTTGAGAAATTCAGCAGAAGGTTTATCACCATCTACAAGAATTAATGATAGAGTTGTCATCGCACCTTCTTTTTCAATAAGCGAATTGGTCATATATGTTTTGTTTAATAAATTATTTTCTCTTAGCAAGTTTTCAATAACTTCATTTGTAGACTTAATCTTGATTACTGCAATAGTTGAACCGTTTGAGCGTGCACGCTGTGCAAGCTGTTTCTTAATCATCACAAAGTTACTTTTATCATTTGCGACAGGAATTACAAAATAGAATTTTGAGCCTTTGTTAATCTCGCTGTCACACCAGATTGCACCATTATGTGATTCCATAAGCTGCCTTGCAATCGGAAGCCCGAGCCCTGAACCGCCGACTTTTCTTGAAAGTGAGTTTTCAATCTGAGCAAACTTATCAAACACATGGTTCAAATCTTTTCTCTCAATTCCGATACCATGGTCTTCAACACATACGAGTAAATAATTTCCCTGCAGTCTTTTAATATCTTCTTCGAAACAATGGTCGTACTGAAGCTCTCTTGCATTTACAACTTTTGAAGAAATGTCAATTTCACCCGCATCCGGAGTAAATTTAATCGCATTCGAAACAAGGTTAGTCAATACCTGTTCCAGCCTGTTTGAATCAGCATAAACTTCAACATCCTCATCTGATGGTGTGTACTTGATAACAAGATTTTTCTCTCTTGCAACTTCTGCAAGGTTATTTTTGACATACTCAATAACAGGCCCCACATGGATTAATTCAAATTTGAAATCCATTTTTCCGGCTTCAATTTTAGAAATATCGAGCAAATCGTTAATAATTCCTGAAAGCCTTATGGCATTACGTTTACCCATAGAAACAAATTTTTCAATATTTTCAGTCATCCCTCCGGCTTTACCGCTCAAAATAATATCCATAGCGTTTTTTATGGCCGTAAGAGGAGTTCTTAATTCGTGTGAAACAATTGAAATAAATTCCGATTTTAAGCGTTCAAGTTTTTGAAGTTTTTGGTTTGTAGCTTTCAATTCCTGCGTAAATGAAGCACTTTGAAGAGGTATAGTCACCTGCTGCACAAGAGTTTGAAAGCAGGTCGCATCTTCAGTTGAAAACGGTTTTTCCCTATAAATTTCCGTAAACCCGAAAAACTCATCGTTTAACGCAATTGGTGCAAACATATTGTCAAATCTGAGTATTGAGAAATCATACTCTTGAATATTGTGCTTTATGTTCTTTTCGATTTTCAAATTCCCGATTTTAATATCAACAGGCGGGTCAGAAAGCAGTGATTTATAGCTTAAAATCGCCCGTAATTTCAAAGCTTCAAGGAGTCTGTCCGATACCTTGTAAAGTGAATTAATTATTAGTACCGGCTCACGTTCAGAGCGGAACATAAGAGTGCAGGAAAGCTCAAAATTAAGCGACTTTTCAATCCCCTCAATCATAATTTTGATAAGCTTATCCTTATCAAGCGAACCTGCAAGCTGAGAACTTGTATTGTAAAGAACATTTAGCTGATAAAGACTTCTGGCAAGTTCCTGATTAGCCTTTGTCATTTTTAAAAGAGAGTGGCGCGTTTTCAAGCTTGAATCAACAGTAGCAAACAAAAGTTTTTTATCAATCGGCGTTTTAATGAATAGATTTGCATTGTGCATAACATCTTTACCGTGGTCTTTTTCACCAAGCAAGAGGATTATTACAACCGGATACTGTTTTATTTTTCTGCAAAGAGGTTTCAAATCAAGGGTTTCTATATCCCCGTCAACTATCACTATATCGGGCTCTTCTACCTTAAGGACATCAAAAATCATAGTTTCATCAGCTGATACGATTACTTCGTCAGCCGGAAAAACCTCCATTACGATTTTCTCTTTTTCACTGTCCCCGCTAATTAACAAAAACTTTGTCATACCAACATGATAACAAAAAACGGGTAAATGTAAATCAAAACTGGAAAGTTATAAAATAACGTCATTCACCAGTTTAAGAATTAGTTTCAACTCTTTGACATCAGCACTTTTGAGTTTCTTACAGATTTCCTGCTCCAACTCTTCTCTGGTTTCCATATCAGTAAAACGAAACAATAATTCTATATCAACTTTTAATGCTTCTGCAAGTTTCTGAAGCATATCAAAAGATGGGGAGGAATAACCTGACTCAAGTCTGCTTAAATATTTAGAATCAACACCAATAATCTCTGCTAACTTCCATTGTGTATAATTACGTTTTTTCCTTAAAACCTGTAAATGTTTCCCAAACTTCTTCTTATAATTATCCATATATATAATATTTTACGAACTTGTACAGCATTTAGAACTAACAAATAGGCCTAGTCATGTCAACTTTTTCTACCAGTCTGGTATACTCAAAGTTGAATATCCGCATGGCTGGTAATTCAATCATGAGTATACAAACTCTCTTGTACCGTCTTCGTTCAAAATTAGTGCACATAAATGTGCATCCGGATACTTTCCGCATCCCAAATCAATACAAATTTTGCCTTCATCAATATATGGTTCATCAAACTCTGTATGCCCGAAAATAATTTTTTGCGGAAGCTTGTGTTTTGAATAAATAAACTTTCCTCTGATATAAACCAGATCGACTTCATCCTGCTCTTCCAGCGGATAATCCGGATTTATACCGGCGTGAACAAAAAGATACTTGTCTGTTAAGTAGTAAAATTTGAGATTCCTGTAAAAGTCCCCGTGAACTTTGAAAATATTCTCAAAGCTTCCGTAGCTTCTGACCGTCGCAGGCCCGCCATAATTATCAAAAAGAAACTGATAATATTCGTCATTTGTATGCAGAAGAGCATACTCGTGAGAACCTATCAAATAAATACATTTATTGGTTTCTCCCAGTGCAATTATTCTATCAACGACACCCCTTGAGTCAGGCCCCCTGTCAATATAATCCCCCATGAAAACAAAAACGTCGTCCGGACGCGTATCTATTTGAGAGAGAACACTCTCAAGCTTTTTGAGTTCTCCATGTATATCTGTGATGGCTATGTATCTCATTTTAATATTATTACATAAAAATTCTAAATCTCTTCAAACCATCTAAAATAATAAGCCGAATTTCCTAATTTTTTATATGGTCCAATATTTAAAGCCTGGCTAGATAAATCAACAGTTTCATCATAAAGACCCCTTGTATTATTTATAGCCGTCCGAGTTTCACATACAACTATATTCCATATTACTTGATAACTAAATCTTATTTTAAATACATACTCCAGTTCATTTTGATTTACAAATATAACCATGTTTGGTTCTAAATTCAAATGTTCGCAAATAAGACTCTGTATAAAAGTTATTACGGATTTATTATCAATTTCAGACTGACGAAAATGTATAGAAGTTGATAAAACATCAGAAATAAATCCATTACAATTTATTACCAATTTATCATCATTTAGTTCTAAATTTTGATTAGAAGATATAGCTAATGATTTTCTTTTGATAAGTTGTTTGATTTCTTGTGCATTTAACTGAAGTGTTTCCATATATTCCATACCATTTTGTAAACTTATATTTCAATTTTTATTAATTATAAGAATATACTACTCAGTATACTGAAATATGTCAACTTATATCCTAAATACTTTTAAAATATCTTATATGATAAAAAATAATGTTTCTTTATTAATAGGGATGAGAAGAATGACAATAGCCGAAACTGCAAGACTAGCCGGCGTTTCTTATAATACTATTTATGCGCTTTATCACGACCAGACTGCAGGTATTGAATTTGCGACATTAAATAAACTATGTGAAGTATTAGACTGCACAACAAATGATTTACTTAAGTATATTCCTGATTAATTTTATTAAGAAATATTTCAATATTTTTATATTATAGAAAGTATTAACTATGTATAACAAGTAAAGTCGCTATATATCATAAAATTTAATAATATTTAAATACTATGATAAGAAACAATGTGTCAGCTATTATAGGTCAAAGAAGAATGACAATTGCTGAGACGGCAAAACTCGCAGGTCTCCAATATAATACCATATACAATTTGTACTATGATAAAACTGCTGGTATTGATTTCAATACCTTAGACCGGCTGTGTTTTGCTCTTGACTGCACGCCTAATGATTTGCTGAAATACTCACCAGAAAATTAGTCACATAACTTTTTTGAAAGTTCTCCCAACTGTGCAATAGAAAGCTTTTCACCTCTTATATTTTCATCTAGCCCCATTTTCTCAATAACTCCGGAAACTTTATCTCTATCAAATCCTGCCCCTGAAAGACAATTTTTTAATGTTTTACGCCTCTGTGAAAAAGCTGCTTTAATAGTTTTTCTAAAGTGTTTATAATCACCGAGCTTTAAAAGCGGTTCTTTTCTAACCTTTAAAGATACTAGCGCAGAATTAACCTTTGGAGCTGGATAAAAAGATTTTCTGCCTACAAGTCTTATTATTGAGCAGTCTGCCCAGAATTGGGAAAGGATTGTTAAAAGCCCGTATTGTTTGGCAGGACTTTTTTCCGTCGCCGTAATCCTTCTTGCGACCTCTTCCTGAACCATGAGAATAATATCAACAATTTTAGCTCTATTTTTGTTTTCTAAATCATCAATTTCTCCCAGCAGGTGGGCAATAATCGGGGAGGTTATATAGTACGGAATATTTGCAACAATTTTAATTTTCTCATCCGTAAGTTCAGATAAATCAGTTTTCAAAATATCATTATGTATAATCTGCAAATTATCGCATTCAAGTTTTTCAAGTTCCTTAATAGCCTCCTCATCCAGCTCTACCGCAATAACTTTTTTGGCATGCTTAACCAGCTGTTCTGTCACAAACCCGACACCCGGTCCGATTTCAAGAACAACATCCTCTTTTGTTATCTCTGCAAAATCAATAATATCAGAGATTACATCAGGGTTAATCAGAAAATTCTGACCCAACCTTTTTTTAGTTCTAAAAAACTTTGCCCGTTGTAAATAATCCACCATGGTATCAATAATAGTACAAACAGGGAAATGTTAAAACTTTAAACTTCTTCTAAAATTATTAATATCTTGTTTTAGATATAATAGGGAAAGGAGAATATCGTGAATTATTGTGAAACAAAAACTAAAGAACATCTGGAGTATAATCAGCTGCTGGAGGAATTTGTTCTGGGCTGCAAAACAGATAAAAAAATTGGTTTAGAATATGAAAGAATTCCACTCATCAAAGTTACAAATCAAGTAGCAAAATATGACGGCGAGTATGGAATTTGCGAAATGCTCAGAGAATTTGCAAAAACAGACAACTGGGATTATATTTTAGACGATGTCAACATAATCGGATTAAAGAAAATTCACGATACAATAACTCTTGAACCGGGCTGTCAGGTTGAATTAAGCCTTGAACCGCAAGAGTTTATCAGAGATTTAAAAAAACGTGTTGAAGAAATCGACTCCGTAATGCAGCCTATACTAGACAAGTTTGGAATAAAACTTATTAATAAAGGTGTTTCACCAACTACGACCTACAAAAATATAAAGCTCCTTCCTAAAAGAAGATATCACCTTATGGCAAATTACCTCTGGGGAATTTTATCTGATGTAATGATGAGAGAAACTGCAGGTATACAGGTCGGAATTGATTACAAATCCGAAGAAGATGCAATGAAGAAGTTTAGAATTGCAAACATAATGATGCCTTTTGCAACTGCAATGTATGCAAATTCAAGATACAGAGGCGGAGTTGATACCGGCTACAAGTCTTTCAGAGCACTGGCATGGTTAAATACGGATAATGAAAGATGCGGTTTTGCAACAAAATTTCATGACGGCATGAGCTTTAAAGATTATGTAGAAACCCTTCTTGACACACCAATGATTTTCATTAACAGAGAAAACAGAACCGTCAACCTTAACGGCAGACTAACATTCAGACAATTTATGAACAAAGGATTTGAAGGTTTTGACGCAGATATAGATGATTGGAAGCTGCATGCAAATCTGTATTTTCCTGAGGTAAGACTTAGAAACTTTATTGAAATAAGAAACCACGACTGCGTTGGAGGAGGACTTGAATATTCAATTCCGGCATTTTATAAGGGAATTATGTACAACTCTGCTGCTCTCGATGAAGTCAGCAGCATGCTTCTTAAATATTCTTATAATGAAATTAATGAACTTAGATATAATGTTGCCAGACATGCAACCGCATCTAAACTAAGAAAGCATCCTATTTTAAACATCTGTAAAGAGCTGGTTGAAATTTCCTATTATTCACTCAAGAACCAGTGCGAAGATGAAGAAATATTCCTTGAACCGCTTATGGAAATGCTTAAGAAAAATAAGGTTCCGTGTGATTTTTCCTGATTTTAAGAAGTCTTCCTGAATTTATCTCCGCAAAACCATCAATATGAGGCGGGATAAATTCAGCGGCCTCAAGGACTTCAATCCCCTGTGCCTCTTTTAGAAACGCGTTAAAATCCTTTTCCAAAAGGTTCCGGTAAAATTCGTATCCGGTAATTACAATATAATAATCGCCCGACGGAAGATTTTTAAGAGTTTTTTCCGTGTTATTTATCAATACAAAATCGCAATATTTGAAGTCTTTATAAAACATTCTGTAATATAAATTTGTATTGAGAGAATATCCAAGCAAAACAGGAGTTTTACCGTCATAGTTATCCGCAAGATACTCCCAGACATCCCGTGCTGCCTCCGGTTTGGTAACAATATTTTCTATTGGTAACGGGAAATTTAAACACCCGTAAATTAGAAGAATAACGAGCCCGGAATATAATACAGCAAATCTTCTAGTAATAAGCGTGAAAGGATAGAGCAGAACTATTATAACTATTGGCATTATAAACAGCATTAACCTTTCATCAAGCGGATAATGCTTTGTAATCACCCCGATATATGCAAGCAAAACCGGAATTGCAGTAAAACAAAATACTTTAAGGTTTCTAAGCATAAGCAATACAGAAACAAAAAATAAAATTGCCGCTAAACTTATTCCGGCATAAGTTCTGAATAAATAAAATAATAAAATTTTTACATAGCTAAATATTCCGGAAGCCATTGAAAAACTTGCGTTCCAATAATCCGACATGTCATGGTAATATCTGGAATGCACCGGGATTAAAAATACGAATGTATAAAAAACAAGAACAGCCAGAAACACACCCGTGCCGTATGCCAGATTTCTGGAGCATCTTTCTTTAACCCAAAGATAACAAAACCCTCCTGCTAAAACAAAAAATGAAGATAAAGATAAAAACGGCATCAGCCCGAGAAGTAAAAAAGGCTTAAAATTCCTTACTTTTAAGTCAATTTTCGAGAATAGAATCAATGTAAGAATTGAAACCAGAAGTTCTGTTGAATACTGTTTAAAAATACATGAATAAAGAACCGCAGACGGCGCAAGCGCGAGTATAAGCATTCCGGCAGCAGTAACAAATTTATTTTTAAAAAGCCTTTGAAACAGAAAGCCAAAAGCAGGTATAGCTGCTATACCTGATACCAGAGGTATCAGGCGGAGCATTAAATCCGAAACACGCGGAGTAAAATTAAAAAATGCAAACTGATAAAAAATCTTTGACAAGACAAGGAAAAACGGCGGTGCAACCTGAAGCCGCTCCAGAGGCTGGAAAAGTTCCGGATAAGAACGGCTGATAAGATTTAACGCAAGATTTGCCTCATCACAATGGAAACTTAAATTCAGAAAATAAAGCTTTAACCTGAAAAATAAACCTATACAGAATATAAGTATAAAAAAACAATAACCTGTATTAAACTTCAGCTTAAACATTTTTTTATTTTATATGAAATGATTACGTTGTCAATTGAAATTTTGTATTATATAATAAAGTCACGAAGAGAGAATATTAAAGAGGGGAAATAAATGGAGACTCTTAACAAAAATGAAGGATTAATCACTCAGATTATTGGTCCGGTTATTGACGTAGAATTTGCTCAGGGCGAGCTTCCTGAGATTTACAATGCACTTAAAATATACAAAGAGGACGGCTCCTATATAGTTGCGGAAGTTCAACAAATGCTTGGCTCAAACAGAGTAAGAACAGTTGCAATGGCTTCAACAGACGGTTTAAAAAGAGGTATGAAGGTAGAAAATACAGGCGAACCGATTAAAATCCCTGTAGGTAAACCGATTCTGGGTCGTATTCTTAACGTAATCGGCGAACCTGTTGACAATGCAGGCCCGATTGAGACAAACGATTACCTGCCTATTCACAGACAGTCTCCATCACTAACTGAACAAAATACAGATATTGAAATTCTTGAAACAGGTATCAAAGCTATTGACCTTTTACAGCCGTATCAAAAAGGCGGTAAAATCGGTCTGTTCGGAGGTGCCGGTGTTGGTAAAACAGTATTAATTCAGGAATTAATTCATAACATCGCAATGGCGCATAACGGCGTTTCTGTTTTCGGCGGTGTTGGTGAAAGAACAAGAGAAGGAAACGACCTCTGGAACGAATTTAAAGAAAGCGGAGTTCTTGACAAAGTAGGCCTTATCTACGGTCAGATGAATGAACCGCCGGGAGCAAGAATGAGAGTAGGTCTTTCTGCTCTTACGGCTGCGGAATACTTTAGAGATTTTTCTAAACAGGACGTACTTCTGTTTATTGATAACATTTTCAGATTTACTCAGGCAGGTTCGGAAGTATCAGCACTGCTTGGCCGTATGCCGTCAGCAGTAGGATATCAGCCTACTCTGGCTACTGAAATGGGTGAACTTCAGGAACGTATTACTTCAACTAAGGACGGTTCAATCACTTCCGTACAGGCAATCTACGTACCTGCGGATGACTTGACTGACCCTGCTCCTGCTACAACATTCTCACACTTAGATGCGTCAACAGTACTTTCAAGACAAATTGCATCACTCGGTATTTATCCGGCTGTTGACCCGCTTGCATCAAGTTCAAGAGTTTTAGACCCGAATATTATCGGAAATGAACACTACGATACTACAAGAAAAGTACTTGAAATTCTGCAAAAATACAAAGAATTACAAGATATTATCGCAATTCTGGGTATGGATGAATTATCTGATGAAGATAAAGAAACAGTTAACAGAGCAAGAAAAATCCAGAGATTTTTATCTCAGCCATTCTTCGTTGCAGAACAGTTCTCAGGCATTGCAGGTAAATACGTTAAGCTTGAAGACACAATCAGAGGGTTCAAAGAAATCATTGAAGGTAAACACGATGATTTACCTGAACAAGCTTTCTACATGGTTGGTACGATTGAAGAAGCTGTTGAAAAAGCAAAAACGTTGAGCTAGTAAAGCTGGTAGTCCGCACCTAAGGTGCGCAGGAAACCGGCAATAAAGGTAAAAAATGAAACTAAAGATTATAACACACGAACGTATAGTATTTGATAGTGATGTTGATGAACTTGTTATTCAGACAACGAGCGGACAGATGGGTATTTTAAAAGACCACATTCCGCTTACAACAGCCCTTGCAATAGGTGTTACAAAAGCACGTATCGGCGATTCATACAAATACTTTGCTACAATGGGCGGAATATTCCAGTTTAAGGATAACTGCGCAACAATTCTTACTGATGTCTGCGAAGACGGCTGCGATATTGATGTTACACGTGCAAATGCAGCTAAAAACAGAGCAGAAGCAAGACTAGCAGACGCTACTGCAAAAGTAGACGCAGACAGAGCTCAGGCAGCATTAGCACGTTCACTGGCAAGACTTAAAGCCGCTTTGAATAAATAAGAAAGATTAACAATGATTAAGAAGAATTTAATTTTTATTACAGCAGCTATTATGGTTACAAGCCTGCTTGCATTGGCAGACGAGACTGCGTTTACAAAGGCTTTTCGCAGCTGCACACCATTTACTGACAGCGGTAAAGTTACGACGGGCGGAATGGATGTTACATCTTCAAAGAAAATCGTAGGCTGGCAGGGTGACAGGTGTGTCTACCGTGAAGATATAAATATGATGGACATTAACTCTACGATTACATGTAAATTTACAAAATCGCAGATTAATGAACTGGCATCAGTAATAGAAGCATATGAGCTTGTACAGCAATATTCAGACAGCACTCCTGATTTGTCTAACCTTGAAGAAGCACAGAAAAATCCGGTTTCCAAAGCCTGGGGCAAATACCTTCAAGACAGCTCTGTCTGCACAATTGTTACTGACCAGCCGCAACAACAATGAAAAACTACGATATAACAAAAACTAAATTAATTATCTGGGATTTGGACGATACTTTCTGGAAGGGAACTTTGTCAGAAGGCGGAGTTGAGTTTTTGCCTGAGATGATTAATTTTATTGAAGAGCTGACGCTCAAAGGTATTATGAACTCCATCTGCTCAAAAAACGATTTTGAGAGTGTTAAAAACGAGTTTATAAACAAAGGTTTCAAACGCGTATGGGATTTGTTTATATTTCCTTCTATCAATTGGCTGCCCAAAGGCGAGAGAGTAAAAAATATTATTAATGATATGAACCTCCGCGCTGAAAACGTAATCCTTATTGACGATAATATTTCTAATCTCAATGAGGCAAAATTTTACTCTCCTGAAATTATGACAGCTCATCCGTATGAAATAAAAAAGATTTCAGAAGAGCTCTATCTGGTTAATGATTACGACTTTGAACATACAAGATTAAAGCAGTATAAAATTTTGGAAGAAAAATCCGCAGCCAGAGGCGAAAGCTCTAATGAAGAATTTTTAAGAGCCAGCGGGATAAAGATTTGTATAAAACATGATTGTCTTGAAAATCTTGAGCGTCTGAAAAAACTTATCTCAAGGACTAACCAGCTCAACTTCACAAAATTCAGAGATGAAAATTTAGAAGAAACTATCAAAAATAATGAGTCCGGATATGTTATTGCAGAAGATAAATTCGGAAACTACGGAATCTGCGGATTTTATGTGCTGGGCGGAAATAAACTAATCCATTTTCTATTCTCCTGCAGGATTATGAATATGGGGATAGAACAGTTTTTATATAATTTTCTCGGCAAACCTGAATTAAAAATTCAGGGTGAAGTTGCTTCAAACCTCGAAGGAAAACCTGATTGGATAGAAGTTGTTGATAACCTTGAAGTCAAAAAAACAGAAAAACCGCAAAAAAGTGATATCAATATTTTGTTTAAAGGGCCGTGTGATTTGTATTCGGTCTTGAGCTATATAAAAACTGATTTTAATATAGATACTGAATTTCCGTACTGGAATAAAAAACTGATTTACATCTTAGCGCATACACATACGGCATTTATAGAACAGACTCATAAATTTTCGGCAGAAAAAATAAATCAGCTTACTACTCGTTTTCCGTTTCCGAGTCCTGACGAATTTAAAACAAAATTCTTTGCCCCTAAATATAAACTCATTTTCTTGAGTCTTTTAACAACCACCCACAGCGGACTCTATATTAATAAAGAGGACGGAAGTTATGTTCTGTTTGGTTTTGCAGACTGTGATATTACAGACGAAAATAATTGGGAAAAAATTCTTGCACCGCTTCCCGTAGAAGCAAGAGAGCCTAACATAATTATGCTCAGAGAGTTTAAAGAAAATTATACATTTGCAGGCAATCCTCCCTGTGAAACAGTAATTAAAAATCTGGATTACATCAGAAAAAATTTATCACCGGAAACAAAGCTTGTGTTGATTTTAGGAAGCGAAGTTCCGACAACAAAAGTTCAGGCAGGTTACGAGAATATGGCAGAAAGACATAAGATTATGAACCAATCCGTACGCAAATGGTGTGCTGCAAATAATGCTCAAGCAATTGAGCTGACTGATTTTATCAAGTCGGATGAAGATTATACAACCTGTATTAACCATTTTTCAAGAGAAGTTTATGCAAATCTTGCCGGAGAAGTCCAAAACATCATAAACAAAACTTTTTGTGATAATATTAAATTATAAAAAAGGAGAAGTTTTTTATGATAATGCTTGCGGTAGCTTTGTTAATGAGTATGGTTTTATGCCTTCTGTTCGGCGTACCTTATATAGATTTCTTAAGAAAAAAAACCATAGGGCAGTACATTCTTGACGTTGCGCCGGAAGCTCACGCAAAAAAAGCAGGCACACCGACAACCGGCGGTGTTTTTATAATCGCAGCAATAATCATAGCGTCAATTATAACTCTACTGATGGCTCAGCAAATGGATAATTCTGCGTGGATAATAATTATTACACTTTTATTTATGGCTCTCGCAGGATTTCAAGATGACTATCTTAAGATAAAAGGACACGAAAACAAAGGTTTAAGCCCTCGAGGAAAGCTCATCCGCCAGATTTTAATCGCTCTTATACCAACAGTTTATGCAATGCAGCACTACGGCACAGTTATAACTCTCGGCAGCCATACGTTTGATTTAGGAATATTATATCCGATATTTACCGTTTTTGTTGTAACAGGTGCATCAAATGCATACAATTTGACAGACGGCCTTGACGGACTGGCTGCAGCCACCGGTATTCCGGCATTCGCAGCGTGCGGTATACTTGCATTTATTGACGGACACAATGCAGCTGCAATAGTTGCAGCAACAGTAATCGGTGCTCTTATTGGTTTTTTAAAATACAATAAGCCTAAAGCACAGGTGTTTATGGGTGATACCGGCTCTCTTGCACTGGGCGGTCTGCTTGGTACACTTGCTGTAATAGGAAGGTGTGAACTTCTGCTCGCTGTTTTCGGTGGAATTTTTGTTGTAGAAACTCTGTCTGTAATCCTGCAGGTAACAAGTTTCAAACTAACCGGAAAAAGAATTTTTAAGATGTCCCCAATTCACCATCATTTTGAATTAAGCGGACATTCTGAAATAAGAATAGTTAAAGAGTTTGCATTTGTATCAACATTGTTTGCAATAACAGCACTGGTTTTAAATTATATGCTCTAGTTCGCAACATCAAGAATATCCAGAATTTCGGTGTATTTTTCCTTGACACCTATAATGTATTCTTTCAGCAGATACGCATAACTCGATAATTTGAGAGCGTTATCTTGAAAAATTTCACCCTCAATAGAATCACAAAAGTAAGAATATCCGTGCAGAAGTATAAAAAGTTTTTCAGCAATATCTTGCATCTTTTCTTTTGTTTCATCATTTACGTAGTTGTCCATACGACCTCCTTAACATAACTAGCAAATATATTCTAACATTAGCATATTATTACTAATTATGTCAAGAAATTATAGAAATATATTACTAGAAGTAGAAAATATTTTATAATAGTAGAATATGAACGCTATAAATGAAGTAAAATCTTTAACGGCTCAGAAAGGCACCACATTAACATATCTGGCACAATACTTGACCGAGCATTCTGAGAAGGAATATTCATTAGATGGATTGTCTAAAAAGCTAAGAGCAAATACAATCCGGTATTCAGAAATGAAGCTTATCGCAGAGGCTCTGGATATGGAATTAGTATTTCGCGAAAAGTCGTAGAATTTTAATGTATTTTCTGATATAATACAATTACGGGTAAGCTTCCTGTTTACCACCCTCTGGCACAAACTTTTTAGGTGAACAAAGACAGAAAGGTGGTGATGAAAAGTGGAGTTCAGTATAACCGAAAAAGCGCTATGGCTTATCTTTATGATAATCATAGCACTTAAAATCACTAAGTAGGGAAGTTATGAAAGACCTTAAGAGTTACGACCTCTTTGGGTCTTTTCCCTATATCTTAATTCTAGCATGTTTTTATGTTTTTTCAAGCCTGTTTGAGTTACAATTGTAACCGGACGGAGAGTAAAGTTATGGCAGAAAAAGTTTTAATACTCGGGTTATCAAAAAGCGGTATCGCAGCAGCGAAATTCGCTGTAAGCAAAGGTTATGATGTTTATGTCACAGAGAAAAAAAACGAGGTAAATCTTGAACAGGTCAAGGAACTTCAAAATCTAGGTGTAAAAATTGAGCACGGTTCACACAGCGAAGAGTTTATATCCGGCGCGTCCTTTGCAATTACAAGTCCGGGTATCCCGCCGAAATCCGAAATTTTCAGACGCTTAAATGAAAAAAATATAAAAATCATTTCAGAAATCGAGTTTGCATATCTTAATACAAAAATTCCTTTTATCGCAATAACAGGCACAAACGGCAAAACGACTACAACAGCGCTTGTGTCGCATATTTTAAGCAAAAAATTCTCTGCGCCTGTCTGCGGAAATATAGGCGTTCCTCCGACATCTTTAATTGAAGAAAATCATGATTTTTTAGTCTGTGAGATAAGTTCTTATCAAGCACAGATGACAGAAAAATTTAAGGCTAAAATTGCCTGCTGGACAAATTTTACTCCAGATCACATTGACTGGCACGGCGGTTTGGAAAACTATTTTAACGCAAAGGCTAAAATATTTCTTCCGCCTCAGGAACCGGAATTTGCAATACTTAACGCACAAGATACAAAGCTCAAAGAGTTTTCAAAACAGTGCAAAAATGTTATATTTTTCGATGATGGGAATGACTGCGGCATAAAAAATAATTCAATTTTTTATAAAGGTGAAGAAATAATTTCTCTCAAAGACTGTCCTCTCGTAGGTCATCACAATTATCAAAACATTATGTGCGGCATAATTATTGCAAAACTCGTTGGTATGAACAATTCCGACATAAGAGAACAAATTATGTCATTCCGTGCACCAGAACACAGGCTCGAAAAAGTTCGCGAAATGGACGGAATAACATTCTTTAACGACTCAAAAGCCACAAATCCTGAGGCTTCAATCGTAGCAATAGATTCTTTCAACAATCAGAATGTTGCGCTTATACTTGGCGGCAGGGACAAGAATACAGACTTAACAGAAATGTGCCATTCAATAAACAAACACATCAAGACCGTTTTGTTAATCGGAGAGGCAACGGAAAGATTTGAAGAAAATCTGAAAAAAAATGGTTTTAGTAATATAATTAAAGAACACACCATGGAGGATGCAATTGACAAAGCAATCAGCTTAAAGCCAGATGTAGTATTGCTTTCACCGGCGTGTGCAAGTTTTGACATGTTCAAGAGTTACGAACACAGAGGAGAAGTTTTCAAAGATTATGTCCTATCTAAATAATGAACATACTGAGAAAATGAGCAGCCAGAATATGCAGTCAGACCGTCCGCTTATGATTGCGGTAATTTTTCTTGTAGTAATTGGTTTGATGGCAATTTTTTCTGCAAGCGCTCCCAAGTGTATTGATATGGGGCTAAATCCTGCGAGATTTTTAATCCAGCAGATTTTTGGGGTTATTGTGGGATTTGTCGGACTGAAATTCTTATCAAATTTTCATTACAAAAAACTCATCATGTACACAGTTCCGTTTGCAATTTTTGTAATCATAATGCTTATTCTCGTAAAAGTTATGGGAACAACTGTTAACGGTGCGCAGAGATGGATTAATATAGGGCCTATGAGCCTCCAGCCTTCCGAGTTTGCAAAACCTGCTGTGGTAATGCTTCTGGCCGGCGCTTTTTACAAAAATACAAACCTGCTTGATAATGAAAAGATTATCTGGGCATTTGTACCTATACTTATTATGGTAGGCTTAATTTTCACACAGCCGAACCTGAGTATGGTACTGCTTTTACTTGCAACGTCCGTTGCAATTTATATTTGTGCCGGAGGTTCCATACAGCTTATATTGTACGGAATGTGTACAATGATTCCGCTTCTGCTCCTCAAGGGTTTAAAAGGCTACCAATCATCAAGAATTACAACATGGCTGCACCCCGAAGCAGACCCGCTCGGTGCAGGATATAATATTATCCAGTCACTTGTTGCTTTCGCATCCGGCGGATTATACGGAGTCGGATACGGAAGTTCTAAACAAAAATTAGCCTGGCTTCCTGAGGCGCATACCGACTTCATTTATGCTGTTATTGGAGAAGAACATGGATTTATTGGATGTTTGTTAATCATCTGCCTGTTCTGGACAATTTTGCAAAGAGGCTTCCTGATTGCAGTTAAGTGTCAGGATATGTACGGAAAACTGCTTGCTCTCGGACTTACGTTCTCAATATGTTTTCAGGGGTTTCTTAACATGTGGGTTGCAAGCTCGTTTGTTCCTGCAACAGGTGTTCCAATGCCGTTTATAAGTTACGGCGGTTCATCCATTATGGTATCATTATGGATGGTTGGAATTTTATTAAATATATCAAAAGACAATGTAAAAAGGGTAAGGTTTGGCAATGTCAGAAGTATACAATAGCACATATTTTGTAACCGGCGGAGGCACCGGAGGACACATTTATCCTGCATTAGCAGTAGCAGACTCATTAGCTGAAACAAGCAAAGTTTATTATGTCGGCAACAAACGCAACATGGAATTTGAACTTGCCTCAAAAAAGGGATATAAGTTCTTGCACGTAAGTGTATCAGGTATGCCGAGAGGTTTGAACCCTAAATTCTTTGTCTGGGGAATTAAGCTCGTTAAAGCAATTTTACGCTCTATACGCTACATCAAAAAATATAAACCGGATGCTGTTTTTGCAACCGGAGGTTATGTTTCAGCACCTATGATTTTTGCCTGCATAATCACAAAAACGCCTTATATGATGCATGATTGCGATGCCATGCCGGGGCTTGTTACAAGAAAGTTATGCAAAAGGGCAAAGTATGTTTCTCTGGCTTTTGAAAAAGCAAAAAAATATATTCCCAACAAACACGCTGTTGTAACCGGCAACCCTATTAGAGAAGAGTTTGCAACATTGAGTAAAACTGCAGCGCGTGCAAACATGGGACTGAATAACAAATTAACTTTATGTATTATGGGAGGCTCGCAGGGAGCTAAATCTATTAATAATACTACTATTGAACTTTTAAAAGAATTTTCTCAGGAATTGAATTTACAGGTAATTTTCCAGACAGGCAAAAAGAATTACGAAGATGTTATTGAAAGAGTACGTCAGATTTATCCGGCATTTGAGCAGGACAAAAATCTCATAATTAAACCATATTTTATGGATATGATATCAGTTCTTAAGTCAAGCGATATTGTAGTTTCACGTGCAGGTTCACTGAGCCTTTCTGAAATCTGTGCGTCAGAAACAGCACCAATCTTAATTCCTTTTCCTTATGCAGCTGCAAACCATCAGAGAATTAATGCAAAATATCTTCTTGAGATGGGTGCATGCATATATATAGAAGACAAGGAACTTGACCCTAACAAGCTTAGAGAAGCTGTGGTTGAACTTCTTGAAAACCCTATCAAGATGAATTACCTTAAACAAAATACTTCACATCTCGCAAAGTTTGATGCTACTGAAAGAATTGTCGAACTTCTCAAAAACTTATAAATTAGTTTTATTATCGAGTTTAAAATAATCAATAAGTATTAGAAGTGACGCAATCTCATCATAAAAACGACTGATTTTTTTAGAGTTTGTTACAGTTGAGAATAAACTTCCCAGCTCAAACATATTCCTATTTGCTGGTATAGCGAGAATTAATTTATTCTGCGCAAAAGAGCAGCGCAGGCGATTAGTTTTAAAAACTTTACCAACGTGCAAAAATCTATCTATAAAGGCTGTAGTGAGAAGATATCTGCCTTCCACCTGATCATATGAATATGCCTGATATAATTTGTTAAACTCTGTATCTTCCAGATTAACTCTCTGAAAATTTCTTCTGAATCTTAGTTCCTTCAATACAAGAATATCCATAAACTGCCAGCAGGCAAATGCAAATATGCCAAGTCCGCCCAAAATCCATAAAGAAACAGGCAGAGAAAATCCGCCTGATATCATTGACTTAATACCAAAACCAAGCACCGCTGCTGCAGCGGCTGCAACCAGTAATATAAACATCATTACTACAAGTTTGCTGTAGCTCAGTTCAAAGTCCACTTTGGGCTTAACAATTGTTGTACTTTCTATTTTCTTGTTTGCTTCAAAAAAGCCAAATACACCGTGAAACTGCTTCGGAACCAAAGTTTCAGTCTTTTTGTCGCCGGTGCAAAACGCTCTGTCAGCAATGTCAGCTTCTGCTATTTTAAGCTTTACACCATTATAATTCCCATAGAAAATATCGTCCTCACGCATACAAACTTTTGCACTAAACAATTTACTCTTTTGAATGCTTGAAGAGTATGTATATTCAAAATCGCCTTGGAGCCATTTTAATCCAACTGTTTCAGCTATACAATCATAGTATGTATTTTTAAATTTAGCAGCAAAACTCTTCGATATGTTGTTATATACTAATATAACTAAACTCAAACCGACTATTAATACTACTAATGCTTCATACAAGTTTTGACTAAGCAGCACCAATCCCAAAAATATAATACTTGTAAGAGGTACTGCAAAAATCAGATAGAATAAATAGCGCTTTCTCTCTTTTTCAAAAAATCTTATATTAGTTTTCTTGTAAATCTCTTGATAATATTTTGTCTGAAGAGTCCGGCTTAAGTCACGAACCTGCATTTCAATATTATTAGCTCTCATACGAGAATTATAACATATCGCGTTGATTTTTCAAAAACTATCCTTAATATTTATACAAACGACTAATTTCTATACTTAATCGCGGGCTGGATAATAATCGTATGAAAAAAGTTTTGAGTTTGGTGATACTTAGTATATTTACACTGCTGCCTCTAAATGCCGCAACCTTTCAGGGCGGAGTTGCCGAGCAGGGAAGCGGAAATGCAAGCAGAATTATTGACAAACAGACAGGTGAAGGTGTAGGCGGGGCTCATATACGCCTGCCTAAACAAAACTATTCTACCAGAACCGATTCCAGCGGCTTCTTTGAACTTGATACACAAATTAACGGCCCGAGCATCATGTCGGTTCAAAAAGAAAACTACAAGCCTTTTACAATGACAATTAACGATAAAACATTTGATGCCCCTATTGTTGTTGGTATAGAAAAATCTAACGCTTCTGATTTGGCACTTGACGCCAACATGTACCATTTGGGTGATGACAGTTACTCAGATTTATCTGCTAACGCAGGCGAGTTTAGAATGCAGGCAATCGGCCCTTTTTACACAAAAAGGTTTACGCTGAGAAACCTTAATCTTTCAAAACCGATTTATCTTGTAATTGGTTCTATTATTGGTATTGATACAGCAATGGCACGTTCTATGGGGCAGAACAAAATTCCTAATGCTTTTGCTTCACCGCCGGAGGTTTATTTCAACGGTAACAAGATTTCTGAAATACAACTTAACGGGGATGGTCAAAAAATTAAACTGCCTTCAAATCTGATTAAGAAAAATCAAGTGAATGAAATTACTATCAAAACAGGCAGAAATCTTATGCAGACGGCATATGTTGATTATGATGACATAGAGTTTATGAACCTGATAATCGAAAACTAGTGGTCTGCATATGGATAAATTTTTACAATAATTGTAGCGCTATAGCAGGTGTTTGATTTGCTGTAGACATTAGGGTGGCCGCGGCTTGCTGTAAAATCTGATTTCTGATATAAGCGCTTGACTCCTCAGCAATATCAGCATCTCGAATAGTTGATTGTGTTGAAGTCAGATTATCAATACTTACACCAATAGTTTCAAGTGCAGACTCGAGCCTATTATAAGCTGCTCCATACTCCGTTTGCTTTGTATTTACACGTTTTATAAGTTCGTCTATTTTTTCTAAAGATTTACGGGCATTATCAGAAGTTGACAAATTTATCTTTGGAACGGTCAAGGCAAAAGATATATTTAATGAAATACGAGAACTGTCTGAAGAATCAACTCCAACTTGAAACTCTGTAGGTGAATATGTCAACAAAGAATCTGCAATCTTTGGCAATACACCATTACTTATCATTTCATTAAGCTCTTTTGTACTTACCCCGGCTACCGTTCCAGTAGAATTATTATGCCCTACTGGAGGATATTTATTAGAAGTTTTTTCGTTATTAACATACGAATTCAATATTGTTGAATCACTATCAGCCTCACATGCGAATCCATAATAAAAGCTAGAAGATGTTACTGAGCTGTAACAATTTTCAACCACTGCATTGTCTATTTCTCCTATAAAACCTCCAGACATACCAGAATGCATTCCATACATATTTCCTTCTGAATACGAATTCTTTATGCTGCCACCATTGAACCTTCCTATCAAACCACCGTTACATCCTGTTGGAACAGAAATAGAAACATTGGTATAACAGGCTTCCACTGTTCCACGTAAATATGAAGCCAATCCACTAACATATGCTCCTCCTTTTAGCTTCCCTGTAACATAACAATTTGTAATTGATACGTTACTACCAGTACCTGCGAGCAAGCCGGCCGTATATTCATTACTGATGATATCAACATTTTCTAGTCCAACATTCTTTATTATTGCATTTGAAGCATTGCCAAAAAATCCTTGCATTGTTTCTGAAGGTCTATTAATTGAAAGATTTTTTACGACTTTTCCGTTACCATTAAATACGCCCTTAAATGGCCCCATATCATTATTGCCTACTGGAGTCCATTCATATCCAGAAAGATCTATATCATTCATAAGAATATATTTACCACTCAAGTCATATTGCATTGCCTGAAGCTCATCTGCAGTTGTTATGATTGTGTAACCCTGAGCAATTGCTTCGTCCTCTGTCAATGGCCTAACAGCCTGAATAAAATCCCCGGTGCGCTCTGGTTCTCCATCAAAGAGTTTCACATTATTAAACTCTGTATTTGAAACTAATCTAGTAATCTCGTCTGAACGGGCATTTATTTCAGATTGAATAGATTGCAAAGAGCTTGCATCATAAGTTCCATTAGCAGCCTGCTCTGCTAAATCACGCATTCGTGATAGATGACAGGAGATTAAATCAAGACTATCCATTGCAGTCATAACCATATCTAAGCCCATATATACATTATCCTGAGCGATTTTATAGGACGACAATTTACTTGAGAGCTTTGTATTTATTGAATAATTAGCAGCATTGTCTTTCGCATGGTTTATCTTAAAACCTGTGGTCATGCGCTCGATTGCTGTATTTAATCCGTTGGTTGATGCTTTTAAACCGGATTGAACTATTAAGCTTGATAGATTGGTGTTAATTTTCATTTTAACACCTCGC